>Ga0315291_10010983_pt1 | contig 11048 bp, 12 predicted proteins | sample YL17G12_20_MG_FD_203070 | JGI IMG/M metagenome (GOLD analysis project Ga0315291, IMG submission 203070) | Sediment microbial communities from Yellowstone Lake, YNP, Wyoming, USA - YL17G12_20 | ecosystem: Environmental > Aquatic > Freshwater > Lake > Sediment | place: USA: Wyoming | collected... | reverse complement strand
TTTACAATAGCATTCTTCATTAAAATAATTTACATCATCATTATCACAAATATAATCTCCGCATGAATAGCAATTCCGATAATTCTCATCAATACATTTTTCGCATATATCATTATTATCTATTTTTTGTAAATGTATTATACTGAATTTTTCTTGGCAGAAACTACATTCAATAAAATTATTTTTATCATTTTTTAAATCATCAATAACGGATAAAATTTTTAATTCCGTTATTTGAATTTTATTTCCGAAGGTCAAATTATTTTTCTCTAGCCTATTTTTAATCGAATTTTCATAATGCGTTAAGTTTACTTTTTTTAATAATTTTTCTACCATTTTAAAATCTCCGGTTAAAATATGTTATATTTTAATTCCTTTTTATGATACTATTATTGTTTTACCTTTTACTATTATATATGTTGTTCCATTATTAGAATAACAATGTGAGTATAATCTATACCATTTACTATTATATAATATCTTATATCCTGTATTAAGTTTACTACCATACCCGCTTGATGTTTGTTGTAGTCCTTTAATATGATACCATAAAGGAAAATATTTTATTGTATCAACGGTTGTGTATATATGATTTTCCATTTTACACCATCCTTTTTTGTTGTGATTCAATCTCCGGTTTTATTATAGCCATATTTATATAAACTTTCCGATTGCCTTGCCTTTAATGCCTGTAAAGGTAAACTTTGCAAATATTCCCTTCGCTGTAAATGGTTTTTATTTTTACAAGTTATAATAAATGCCTTACCTTCGATTAAAATTCCTGATTCTATAACTTGTGTTTGATAATCATACCCATTATCTCTTGCGAAAAATTCATGATATAAACTCTTAGGAAAGATAAAATGCCTAAGCCTATTATTTTTATACGTGATTATATACTTTTTTTCAGTTTTGTATATCATATATTCCTTTATATGGTAGTAAATACCTCGATTGTATAATCTCTTTTAGTGTGATATACCGTTAAACCTCCATAAAGGTTTAAATAATCTCTTATAGTCTTTTTTAAATCATGCCTTAAGACTTCTTTATAAATCCTGTGCGGTAAAACCTGAATTTTGTCTTTACTGTAAAAAATAAATCCGGTATTATTTATTTTATAAAAAATACATTCCTGACTATATCTTTTTTTAATATCATTTAAGTAAATAATAAAATTATTATAATGATAAAATACATTAAATGGGTTTCCGTAGTCTTTTATGTTTAAATAATCGTAGTAAATTTTTTTACTTTCCTTACTATACCAAAGACCTCTTGCAGGTGTCTTTGTCCTGCCTTTTATCGCCGGAATAAATATTTTTATCATTTTACCCTGCCTTTTTTGTTGTGTCCTTTTTTCTATTCCCTTAACAAGTATAGCACATAAAAAAGATAATTGCAAACTTATTTTATAAATCTTTACCATGAAAATATACCCTTGCCAAAGTATAAAATCCATGCTATACTTTATACATAAGAGGGGAAAGAGATTTACTCTTACCCTGCCAACGCCTAAAGGCATAAAGAGGGCATAAGCGGAGGTGATACCATGTTGACTAAAAAGGCATATTTAATAATTGCTGGAGCTTTAAGGGGCGTACGTAAGGCTAATGATGTATTATCTAAAGAGGAAGCTTTGAACTATGTTATCGGCTGGATAAGTAGGGATTTAAAAAATGATAATCCGAGGTTCAGTGTTTTGAAATTCAAAGACTACATCAATAAAGAATAAAGTAAAGGGAATAAATCCCTTTAATGGTAAAATAATAAATACCCATTAATGAATAAAAAAAGACTAAGTAAATCAATAAATAAACATGGTAAGTAAGGGAATAAATAAATCAATTAAGAGGATAAAAGAAAAAATAATCTGCCGGCAGGCTAGGGCAAAAGACCTTGATTTTATACTTTACTTATAATAGTAAATCACTACCAAGCTATGATTATAAATTTATAACTTGTTATGTATCAATAACTTATAGTGTATGGGTATAAATTAGCACTTAATCCGATTTTATTTTTTCGATACCCCACTGTATCTATTTTTCGATTAATCAAAAATCCCAACTCCTTATGATTTACCATCTTAGAATAAATTCCCCCATTATTAATCATCCTATCGAAGTCGGTAGATTAATTATTTATCTTATTTTTATTCTATCATTGGATATTTAATAGACTTAGATTTAATTATGGCAGATTTACCATAATTGGATATTACACCTATTCGATGCCTATTATATACCTATCGGTAATATATTAATATAATTGATTTTATATGGGCAATATATTGGAATAGGGTAGGTTTATATTAGCAAAAGGATGTTAGGCTCCTGGACTGCTGCATGCGTAGTATATTAAGCATAGCTGCAACCTATCAACTTTATGATATAATAGTTTCCACTTTATTTCTACTCTATTGAAACTAAATGGGTTGTGTAGTTTTTTCAAACTTCTACCTTTGGAGTTCCTTTGGTTTCCGGTTATATCCACTTATATCTAGTTATAGCCTATTCTTAGTATAAGTTTCCTGCTATTCTCTTTAGTTTCTGAATAGAATCTACCATAGGTATTTTCAATGGGTTAGGTCTTATTTAGTAGTTTCTACCTTCTATCTGCTATTTACGGAGAATATGTTATTTATTCTCCGTTTGGATTATGACTAATCCGAGAAGATGAGGTCGTGCGAGACGCTCCCCCACCCCTCACCAGGGTAGATATTAGCAGATGTGGTCTTTTTTACCATAAATATATTGGTTTAAGAGGTTTAAGAAATAAAACCTATTATATGGCAAAACGAGTTAAGATGCTTTAAATCTTAACTCTTATCGAGTAGTTATTATCTCAATAATAACTACGAGATACAAAGGTTTAATCATCATTTAGTTACTTGATAACTTAGAATACTTAGTTTTTTATAGTATATATATTATATTATAAATACTATAGGTATATGTATTATAAGGGGTTAGATTTATAGTAGGTCTGAATTATCTCGTCGAGAATTAAAAATATAAATATATAAGTATATATATAGCAACATGATGCACTACTTTTAAAAATAGTTTTAGAGATTTATATAAGTCTATATATTAGAATAACTTATAATATAAAATTATTTTTAATATGGACTTATAATTTAGGGTTTTTTGGTTATACTTAATATCGGGCGAAGAAAATCCCACTAGAGTAGAATAAATATGAAAAAAATATACTACTGTAAATGCGGAATAAAAACAAAAGGAGGCAGATTATGTTCAAAATGTTCTCCTTATGTAGAAGAATCGCATCAAGATTCCAGAGAAAATCCGATTTTTCTTTTAACTACTGAAATATCGGAAAATAATTTAAAAATTAGACTTAATGAAGGATTTGCTCTTTTACAAGAATATTAAATGATTTCGGGTTAATCGGGAAGAAAGAAGCCCACTTAGGGCAATTAAACTATGATTAGCACAAGTTCTATCTTTATGGTGGATAGCCAAAGGTAGGAGTCTCGGCTAAAAGAAAAATTGAAAAGCGATTCCGGCTGTATTAACCCAAAGCATTTACCCTCATCCTGATTGTTTGAGGAGTCGCATAGCGTCTCTGATAAATTCGGGATGAGTTATATTTTCCATTTTCATTCTTTCAGGAAACGGAGTAGATAGATACTCCCTAAGATGAGAATGGGTTTTTATTTCATCAGGGCGTTGACTGGGTCGATGGCTCTGTATAGCTTCATACTGCTAATTAGCAGATTTATATTGCAGTAAGCGGTAGGGATGCCTTTCTCGGCAAACCTACCGCAAATTTAATTATTTCAGATAAAGCTAAAGATTAAGTAATTGGAATGGGGAATCCCGTTCGATTAGTCTTTAGCTTTTTTGTTTATATAAATCTTAAAAAGGAAATTATAAAATGGCAATAACAAATATACAATTAGAAGTTACCAGAGGAGATTCGGTAGATTGGGATATTTATTTTAATGATGAGCATAATGCCAATATTGATATTACTGGCTGGACACTTTTTTTTACTGTTAAGGATAATGCAGGACAAGTAGATGATGATGCAAAAATCAAAAAAGACATTACAACGCATACAGACCCCATCAATGGTAAAAGTACAATCTCACTCAGTTCTTCTGATACCGCAAATTTATTAGGAAATTATTTATACGACATTCAAGTAAAAAAATCGACAGGACAAATCAAAACTATTGCTGAAGGAATTCTTGTTGTTAGTAAAGATATAACAAGGAGAACATCCTAATGGCAGAAGAAATAATTAAGTGTTCGATTAAGCAGCAAATTATTAAATGCACTATTAAAGAAGAGATATTTAAAATAAAAATAACCAATGGCTTAGGGGGAGGAATAGTAGACCATAACTTATTGAATAATCTTGATTATGATAATGCAGGACACACTAATTTTCAAAAAAAGATAAATTATATATCAGAATATAAAGCATACGAAATTCCAAATTAGGAGAATAGATAATGAGAACGAGTAGTCCATTTCCGATGTATTTTAGAAATCCGTATATTTTGGATTCTTATACAAAATTATTACTTCACATGGATGGGAGTGATGGTTCGTCTACGTTCACTGATGAAATAGGAAAAACAGTAACTAGACATGGAGATGCACAAATAGATACTGCCCAGAGTAAGTTTGGTGGAGCAAGTGGATTATTTGATGGAACTGGAGATTATTTAAGTCTAGCTACTTCTGCTGATTTTGATTTTTCATCTAGTTATTTTACAGTAGATTGCTGGATTAGATTTAGTAATGTAGGGCATGAAAATCAAACTATTTTCAGTGGTACGAGTAATCATAGATTCAATGTTAGAATGAGTGATGTCGGTAATCATAGATTGATTCTTAGTTTATCAAATAACGGAACGAGTTGGAATATAGCGGATGTATTATGTTCAAAAATTGATTGGGTAAATGGGCAGTGGTATCATATAGCTTTGCAGTATGATGGAGATTCATATTATCTTTATGTTAATGGTATAGTAGATAAAAAAATATTTTCATTATTATATTTATATGGTGATACAGGTATTTTTATTGGTGTTCATGGGAATTTAGATTCGGGAACTCATTTTGAAGGTTGGATAGATGAGTTTAGAGTTTCTAAAGGAATTGTAAGATGGAGTCCAGCATATAATAATTTTACTCCTCCAACTAGTCCTTATCCAAATGAATAGATTATAAAAATAAAATAAATATCTAAAAGATAATAGATATTTTATCTACAACGATAAATAAAAATAGAGGAGAGAATAAAAATGCAAAAAAGAATTGCCGTTATGGACGAATTTCCATATCAACCGAATGTTTTAGCTTTTAAAACAGAGGCTGAATTCGCTGCTTTAGTAACTGCTTGGTCTGCTCCAGATAAAGGTAAAAGATATATAATTAGTAATGGAACTACTAATTTATATAAAATTGTTTATTTTGATAGCGATACTGTAGCTACATTTACTTATTTAATTCCGCTAGCAGGTTGGTTAGTTTTTAATGAAGCTGATAATAAATATTATAAATTTATTACTTCATGGACGGAATATATTGGTCAAGCTGGTGCTACCGGAGCCACAGGTGCTACGGGTGCGGTAGGTGCTACAGGAGCAGTCGGAGCAACCGGAGCAGTCGGAGCCACAGGTGCAGTAGGCGCAACGGGTGCGGTCGGAGCAACCGGAGCAGTCGGAGCCACAGGTGCAGTAGGCGCAACGGGTGCTACAGGCGCAACGGGTGCAGATGGTACTCAGTATATATGGAAAGGTGCATGGGCTGCTGGAGTTTATGCAGTAAATGATTGCGTACAACATAATGGGTCTGGATATATATGTACCCAAATAACAACTACACAAGAACCAGGAGTAGATGTAGCATATTGGGATTTATTAGTTGAAAAGGGAAATACAGGAGCTACGGGTGCAGTCGGAGCAACGGGTGCTACTGGAGCCATAGGTGCTACGGGTGCAGTCGGAGCCACAGGAGCAGTCGGAGCCACAGGTGCAGTAGGCGCAACGGGTGCGGTAGGTGCGACAGGTGCACAGGGTATCCAGGGCGTAACGGGTGCAGTCGGAGCCACAGGAGCAGTCGGAGCCACAGGTGCAGTAGGCGCAACGGGTGCAGTAGGCGCAACGGGTGCAGTCGGAGCAACGGGTGCTACCGGAGCCACAGGTGCTACGGGTGCGGTAGGTGCTACAGGTGCAGTCGGAGCAACGGGTGCTACTGGAGCAACGGGTGCTACGGGTGCAACGGGTGCGGTAGGTGCTACAGGTGCAACGGGTGCTACGGGTGCAACGGGTGCAAGTGGGCAGCCAGAATATTCCGCAGATTATAAATGCATCTTAATTGATTGTCTTTAATTGAATAAATGAGGGAGGAAATTCCTCCCTCCCAAATAAAAATTAAAGAAAGGAATATGAATTGAAAAGTTTATGCTTAACGATGGTTGTAAAAAACGAGGAAAAAGTAATTGAAAGATGTCTCAATACTGTAAAAGACATTATAGACTATTACGTGATAGTGGATACTGGTTCTTCTGATTCTACTATTGAAAAAATTAAAAGTTCTTTGAAAAATATTCCAGGAGAAATCCACAATAGCAAGTGGGTTAATTTTGGTTTTAATCGGTCAGAAGCCCTAAAATTGGCAAAAGACAAAACAGATTACGCATTACTATTAGATGCTGATATGACAGTGGATTTACATAATTTCAATAAAGAGGATTTAAAATATGATGGTTATTATTTAAGATATAATGGTGATTGCAATTATGCTCAGATGTTACTGATAAATAATAGATTATCATGGTCATATGCTGGAGTAACTCACGAATATCTATTTGGCTCTTTTGATACTACTGGAGAATTAAATTCAATAAAAATTAATCATTATAAAGATGGAGGAAGTAAATCGGATAAATTTGAAAGAGATATAATATTATTAGAGCAAGGAATTATAGATGAACCAAATAATAGTAGATATTATTTTTATTTAGCAAATAGTTATAGAGATAACAATAATTATGAAAAAGCAGTAGAATATTATTTAAGAAGAGCAAAGATGGGAGGATGGGAAGAAGAGGTTTACTATTCTATATATCAATTAGGCTATTGCAATGAAAAATTAGGAAAATTAAAAGAAGCAAAATATTACTATTTACAAGCATGGGAATATAGACCGAGTAGAGGAGAATCACTTTATAATTTATCGGTTCTTTGTAGAAATAATAAAGAATATCAGCAAGCATATATGTTTGCAAAAAAAGGATTGGAAATATCATATCCAAAAGACCTTTTATTTATTGATAGAAGGGTGTATGATTATTTGCTTCTTTGGGAAAAAAGTATTTCAGCGTATTGGCTAGGTAAGTATTCTGAGGCTATAGAAGATTGCAAAAAAATAGAGAATTTATCTGGAATTCCAAAAGAAATTAAAATTCAGAATAAATTAAATATGGACTGTAGTATAAAAAAATTACTATATCAAAATAAAAAATTTGATAAAGTAAAGGCATTAGAGACCCTAAAAAAACTTAATGAATTAGGACTAACATATTTCTTAATGGCAGGAACATTATTAGGAGTTATTAGGAATGGTGATTTTTTAGACCATGATAATGATATAGATATAGGAATCATTGGAGATAATGATGCTGAAGAAATTAAAAATAGATTAATTAATTATGGATTTAGTTTTTATGCAGAATTTGGAATAAAAGGAAAGAGTTTAGAATATCGATTTTTTAATGGTGGAATACAATTAGATATTTTTTTCTATTACGAAGATGGAGACCAAATATATTTTGCTGCATCTTCTAACAATGGAGAATATTACAAATATATATTTGATAAGTTTAATATAGTTACTACTAATCTTAAAAATATTAGAGTTAATGTACCAAGTAATGCAGAAAAATACATAGAAACTCAATATGGATTAGATTGGATGATAGAAAATAAAAATTATAATTACATCAAAGACGCAAAAAATATTAGAAATTTAAATAAGGAATAAAATAGTGGCTATAAAGCAAATACCTAATTTAGAAGATTTTTCATTTCAACCTAATATTAAATCTAGAATAACAGAAGCTAATTTATTATTAGAATATTCAGCAGATTCATACGACAAATTAATACTACATATGAATGGTATTGATGGCTCTACTACATTTACTGATGTATTGGGTAAAACTGTTACTGCTTATAATCACGCTCAAATTGATACTGCACAAATTAAGTTTGGTAGTGCAAGTGGATTATTTGACGGAATAGATGACTATTTAAGAATAGGCGATAGTACAGATTTTAATTATGGAACAGGTAACTGGAGTATAGATTGCTGGATTAGGTTTAGTGATAAAACTAAAACAAATCAAGCAATCTTTTGTGGACTAGATTGGAGTTATGGATTATTATTTAATGTAATACCTGAAAACGAAACAGAAGGTAATGGTAAATTAAATTTATTTTTATCAAGTAATGGAACGAGTTGGAATATAGCCGATACGGTAGTTGGCATAAAAACAAATTGGGTAAATGGACAATGGTATCACATAGCTTTAGTATGGAATGGGAGCACTTATAAAGTATATGTAGATGGTATATTAGATAATACTATAACTACTTATACTTATGTATATGGCAATAATAAATTTAATATTGGTATATGGGGCAATCTAGATTTAAATACTTGCTTTAAAGGATGGATGGATGAATTTAGAGTTTCTAAAGGAATAGCTAGATGGACTGATAATTTTATTGTAACTAGTAAAGGAATTAGATATTTACTTACAGATGGAGCCAATGTAAATAAGATTGTTTATTCTGATGGTTCTATATTTGTATATTTAATTCCATCAGAAGGTTGGATTACATGGGTTGATGATGAAAATGAATATTATAAATTTGATGGTACTAATTGGTCAATGTATTTGGGCGAACAGGGTGCTACCGGAGTAACGGGTGCTACCGGAGCCACAGGAGCACAAGGTATTCAGGGCGTAACCGGAGCAACGGGTGCTACCGGAGCAACGGGTGATGTCGGAAGTATAAATAGTTATCAAGAAAAAACGAGTATAGTAGATAACGATATATTATTAATTGAAGATAGTGCTAATAGTTATGCTAAAAGAAAAATTAAAAAGAGTACATTATTGGGTAATTTTACAGAATCAAAATTAAGCCAAATAATTAATAATATATTTTTAGCATTTTTTAAAATATCAGTTCTTGGTGGATTATCGAAATATAATTTAGTAGATGGAATAATGGATGAATTTGAAGATGAAACCGGAGTCGATACAGCAAATTCAACTAATGAATTATATAATAGCTCAGACGATTATTATTCTCCGTTAGTAACTACAGCAACATTATTAGATTATATGGAGTACTCTTCAGATGTTAATGCACAAGTAGCATATGTAAGTAATGACGCAAATGATTTAGTTGATTATTCAGAATCAACAATTAAAACTCAAGGTACATATTCATTAAAAGGAATAGCAGCAATAACAGATAGTTTAAATAAAACACTAACAAGAACAATAGGAAGTCCAATAGATTTAACTGACCAAACACAAATTAAATTTGACATATATTCTAATAGAACGGGAAGTAATATAAAAGTTGGTATAAGAAATCTTTCTGAAAATATAGACCAACAAGAAATAAATCCAACAAGCGAAATGGATTTAGGAGATTGGATGGGTAATGAATATCGTACTGGTCAGAGTTTTCAATTATCAGACACATTAACTGTTACGGCAATTGAGATAAAGCAATTATCATCAGTAGGTTCTCCTACCGGAAATTGGACTTTAAGAATAGAAACAAATAATGCAGGGGTTCCTTCTGGAACCCTTGCTAATGTTAATGCTTCTGTGGTAGTATCTCCTCCAGGAAACGGAAATACAGTAAAAGGAACTTTTGCAACTCCATTTAGTTTAACAGGTTCAACTATCTATTGGATAGTAGTTCAATGTGATAATCAATCAAATTCAAAATATTGGGGATTAGTAGCAGATTATGACGGCACAACCTATACTAGAGGAGCAGCAGCATCATCTATAAATGGAGCCTGGGGATTATGGAATTCTGGAGGTAATGGAGATATATGGTTTAAAGTATATACATTAAATACAATTTCGGAAATTACTCCAAATATAACTAATGCTAATCAATGGCAAACTATTACTTGGGATATATCTGGTATAAGTAATATTAATAAAGATACAATAGATAAAATAATTATAACTATTGTTAATGCTGATTCTGCCAATACATTCTACCTTGATAATATGTATTCGGGAGTAAATTTAACTAATAATATGACATTGATTTCTAATGCAACCGCAGCCGAAGCAGTACCAGCAAAATCAAGAATCGTATTGTTTGAAGAAGATGTAGATGCAGTTACAATCAATACAGATTTGAAGGCGTATGTTAGTCGAGATGGTGGCACTACATATACGCAACATACATTAGTTGATGAAGGAGATTACGATACTTCAAAAAGAATATTATCTACTGAAGCAATAGATATTTCTGGACAACCAAGCGGAACGTCTATGAAATGGAAAGTTGAGACGCTTAATAATAAAAATTTAAAACTCCATGCCGTTGGTGAAAATTGGGATTAATCCATGATTAAACGACTTATATCAGATAAACAAAGAGAACATATAAGAAATAAATCCAAAATTAAAGAATCTATTAAAGAAAAACTATTAAAACTAGGATTTATAGATAAAGAAATAGATATATTACTGAAAGATTAATATGGATATTGAGCGTCAGAAAAATAAATTACGTAATCTTCGGCAAAATAAAAATTTAACCGAAGAACAGCTAGATATAATGGCAAAAGAAAAATTAGATAAGCATAAGATTCTTTCTAATTTAACCATGTGTTCTAATGATGATGAAAAAAAGATGGCTGAAGTATTATTGGAGCAATATTTATCTGAGCGTTCTTTTGAAAATTATGCAGAAATAGATACTCTTCGCCAATTAATTGATATGGAAATATTGG
>Ga0315291_10010981_pt1 | contig 11049 bp, 16 predicted proteins | sample YL17G12_20_MG_FD_203070 | JGI IMG/M metagenome (GOLD analysis project Ga0315291, IMG submission 203070) | Sediment microbial communities from Yellowstone Lake, YNP, Wyoming, USA - YL17G12_20 | ecosystem: Environmental > Aquatic > Freshwater > Lake > Sediment | place: USA: Wyoming | collected... | reverse complement strand
CTATCGCCGCTGGCGTGACCGGGTGTTCCTGGACGAAATGGCCAAATCGGAAACCCGTGGTCAGTCCGGCGATACCCAAGGTGGTTACTACTACCCCAATGGTCACTCCCGCACCTCCGGCACCGTTTCTACTTATACCGCCACCGAATTTGCTTCGGAGCGTTATAAGTTCAACGTTAAGACCGACCTTCTGGAAGTGGTTCGTCAGCTGCGCAAGCGCAACGTTCCTGTGTTCCAAGACGGTTACTACCGTTGTATCGCTGACCCCACGTTCATGCGCGACCTTCGTGCTGACCAGGGCTTCCGCGAAGTTGCGCGTTATCCCGGCATGGGCCAAGGCAACCCTCTGATGGGAGCTGGCGGTCCTAACCAAGCAATCTATGGTGGTGGTCAGTACGGCCAAGCCATGTTTGTTGCTGGTGAGCCCGTGATGCCTACAGGTTTTGTGTTTGAAGGTGTTCGTTTCTTCGAGTCCACTAACTTTGCTAACAAGACTGCAACAATCAACCTTGGCGGTGGTGATGGTTCTCTAACCTACAACACTCCTCCTGGTCTGTTCTTCGGTCCTCAAGCAGTGGGCGTCGGTATTGGCGGTCCTAATGCTCAGGTTCTCATCAACAACAATGATGACTTCAGTCGCTTTATCATCTTGATTTGGCAGCTGTACGCTGGCTTCGCCAACCTGAACAAAGACTTCATTACCTCTGCTTTCACCATCGCACCCTGAGGTAACTAACAATGGCAACTTATAAAACTGGTGCTGGCCAGATTCTCCAGCCTGGCACTCAGATCAACCGCCTTTCCTCCTTCAACTCTGAAGGTGTGTATGGCTGGCCTGGTTGCGCTGCTTACGAACTGATCGCTTATGTGCCGGTCAGCAACGCAAGTGGCGCCGCTGCTAGCTTCAAGAGCCTGGATCTGATCATTCCTTCCCCTGATCGCCGTACCGACGACCGCGTTCGTGATAACATCTCGACCCTGGTTATCCCCGGCTCCAGTGCAGCTCCTTCTTATGTCTACGGCGCTTCTGTCGCTGTTGCTAAGGACCTCCCTGCTGGCACTACAACTGATCCAGCCCCCGGCTTCCCTGCCGCTCCTGTGACCGCTGATCTGAAGTTTACTAACGCTTCAGACATTCTGATGTTTGGTCCCACCTCCAGCGGCAACCCCGTTGGTGTGACCGCTTCACCCCAACTCAACGGTATTGCAGCTGCTAGTGCTTGGTTGATTGCTTCTAGCAACACTGTTGCCCAAGGTTCTTCTGCCAACACTGGCGGCGGCACCACTGGCGGCTTTGTTCCTTTCCTCAGCTCAGTGTCAGCTGCTACTACTGATACCAGTGCAGCCAAGCTGACCACCTTTGATAACCAGATGGTGTACAAAGTTACTGCGGCTACCACGTTCCGTGTTACCACCGTTACTGCTGTCACCTCCACCACCCCCACCGGTGGCGGCGTGTATATCTCTGACGCTGATATCGCAGCTGGCAAGAAAGCTTATATTCTTGCCCGGATCAACTACATCCAGGCTGCTCCTGCTGTGTCTTGGAATGATATCCAAGGCTTTATCGACTTTGCTTCCCAAGTGGGCGGCGACGACACCTGATCCATTTCTGGAATCAACAATCAAGCGGGTCCTAGTGGCCCGCTTTTTATTGCCCTAGCGTTTTTGGGTAAACCTTGGTATTGTACTGGTAGTTACTATCTTTCACGAATGCTGTACCGGTACAAGCCAACAGGGGCACTCCTTGAAGTTGTCACTATGCATGGAGAGGGAATCCTCATGTGTGTAGACGCACAAGACGAAGTTCTTTATGTTGAAGAAGAGGACCTGGTTCCCCAGCTGGACGCCACGACTGAGAAACTGCAAGCAGAAGAACGCTTGACAGGGCAATTGAAACAAGAAGGCGTTAATCCAGCAAAACCGACCAACAAAGAAACTTTTCCTCTTGATTCCAGGCTTAACATCAATACCGCCAGTGCTCGGCAAATTGCAGACACTCTCCCAGGTGTTGGTTTAAAAACAGCACGTGACATTAAAGATTTGCAAACTTCAATGTCAGGCGAAAAATTTACGCGCCTTGACCAACTTAAAACAATTAAACGAGTTGACTGGGACGAGATCATTACTGAAAATCTTATCCGTGTAGAATGATTAGGTGCGCCACACAGTGCGTACATTAATTATTCACTGTTGTTAAGTAATGCAACTTGACACTTTCCTCCAGTCGAAAGTTCGCTGGCACTTGGGATACAACAACACATCTATCCCTGCTGGCGACCAAGCTCGATTGGAGGAAGCTGTGAATAATATTCCAGATTCGTTCTGGTATAGCAAAATTTCTGAACAGGTTACGCGGTGCGATGAAGCTGAAAAGCGCACCGATATGACGGGCAGTGTAAATAATTTCACAACACCGAAGAATCGTCTTGAAAACATCGTGGGTGATGTTTCACGTACAATTTCAACTTCGGATTTTAAAGAAGCCCTCAAAACCTGGACGGAAATTTATATATACGAGACGGATCGACTAGCCCTCCATCTGTATGTTCCGAATTACCGAAACCCTGGACAAGCTCAGTACCGATTTAATCGGGAAGGCGCTGAGTTCATCCAAGCCTTACCTGGTCCAGCTGACGTTTCTGTTGGCACTCGGATTATGTTCGAGACCAATTTCCGCTAAGCCTAGACCCATGCCACTAACTTCTGCTCAACTCCTACAACTTGCACAAGGTGCAGGCTTTAGCGGTAATGATGCGCAAACAATGGCCGCCATCATTAAGGCTGAGTCCAGTGGCAACCCGTACGCGCACAATACAAATAGGTCCACCGGGGACAACTCTTACGGGTTGTCTCAGATCAACATGATCGACAACCTTGGCCCCGCCCGGCGCAAACAGTTTGGATTAAAAAGCAACGAGCAGCTTCTTGATCCACAGACAAACCTTCGGGCTGCCAAGCAGGTAAAAGATTCTTCAGGTTTTGGTGCCTGGACCACCTTCAAGTCTGGTAAATACAAACAGTTTTTACCAGAACTTCAAAAAACTGCTGCAGGACTACCTAGCAATCCACCCACAACGCAACCTTCACAGCAAACAACGCAACAATCTGCTAGCCCCAACATTTACAATTTTTACGTAAGCGAAGATAATCAAGATACTGAAGATTACTTGCCCAGTCCAATTAAATTTTTAAACAATTATTCTAAAAACTTATTTGATGTTCCTTCTGTATTGCAAGCTGCTTTCAATAGTGGAGGCAATATTAACTTAAGCTAATGGCAGGCGTTAACATTGTTGATTTTGCTAAAGTATTCAGACAGCATGGGTGGACCCCAGGTGAACACCCGGATGTTGGAACAGGTCGCGTAGGTAAGCACGCACCTGGATCTTATCATTACTCAGGTCAGGCCATTGACGTGACAAGGCAGGGGCCAGACATGTCTGCTGCTTATCCCGGAGCCCCCCTGCGTTCCTGGAAAGAGTTGACCGGTGATTTGAAGTTTCGTGCAAAAAAATCGGGGATATTTACCGAAGTGTTGGGCCCAGGTGATCCTGGGCATAGCACACATACGCACTTGGCCTTGAAAGGGCCAGTCAACGCAACTCCGGAGCTGATGCAGTGGGTTGCAACAGGGCGTTACAAAACACCAGAAGGGAAACTAACCGATGTTATGCCTGGGGCACAGCCTTCTGCCCCGCAACAGCAGCAGCAGCAGCAGCAAACACCTGCGTCTGTTGGGAATGTTTACAATTTTTACTTGCAAGGCAAGAAAAAAGAAGATGAAGATATGGCAAGTTTATTGCCTAGTCCGACTGATTTTTTAACCGGCTATATTAACAAGCCATCCGTTAATACTCTCGCTGCATTGCAAGCGGCTTTTAATTCCGGTGGCGAGTTAATGACATGAGGTTTGCTCAAGTCCCCGGCTACGAACCGAGTTTTCCAGTTACCTACAAAAATTTGTATGGTGACGGCAGCATGACAACTTCCGGATTTAGCGACCCGTTCAACATGAAACGCGTTGTAAAAACTTTGCATTGCCCTTATGTTGTAGCTTATAACGGAATCGAAAAACCTCAGTTTCAATTAAACAATCCTGCTTACATGAGAGAAGTTGATCGTTCTCATGCAGATCCGCTTCCGCCCGTTAACTTGGCAAGAAACTCACAACAAAACAATTTAAATGGAGTTTATGGATAATGCGAGCACTCGGAAGTTTTAATCAACGTGCCAATCTTTCCAGACACTCGGAAGATCACACTTTCATTACGGCAGATCGTCCTGCAGTTAAGACACTGCAAACAGATGGTTATACTTTAGGTATTGCACGCAACGCACCTCCCAGTGGAAGTTACTCTTCTACTGGAGGAAACTTTGCACAAAGTAAAAAAAAATCTGGTCGCCAACGAATGGCGGGGCAAGCTCTTAATATGACAATAACCCGAGGTACCGGCATGCCTTCAGCACCTGCAGAACCTGTGACAGGCTCGGCAGAGCTACGTACCCCTAACATTCCAAAGTAATTGACATTTAAAATCAACAATAAATCCAGAAAACGACTGGTTACGTAGCCTAGAATAGTAGAAAATTTAAAGTTTCTTATGGCCGAAAAAGGAAAAATGCCTCCACAACTTTTAGCTCATTTTAAAGCTAAAGCTGAGGGGAAGGGCGAGCAAGGTAAATCTTCCGTTGAAGAGAAAAAAGAAGGTGACAAAGAGAAACGTAAAGAAGCAGTTAAGAAAGCGCGGGTTAGAATGGAAGAAAGTAGCCGGAGGAAAGGCAGTGACAAAAAGCAAAAAACTGGTTAAAAAAGCCCTAAAGCATCCAGAGCAGTTTGCTTCAGCAGATCTTTGGTATATGGAGCGATGGTTAGCTGAAAAAGAACGTCAAAAAGAAGTGAAGAAAAAAGCTATTGCTTCCTCGTAGGATTCATAACTGCTTCGTAGGGTGTACGACCTTGTTGAAATCGCTTTACCGCAAACTTCGCAGTTTCCAAAAAGGTAAGTGGGTGTCATGGCTGTAAAATAAAGGGAGTGTTTCGGAGGCCCCTGTCGAATCACACCATAAGACAGGGTGTTATGAGGTATCAGTTCTAGCTCTTCCAATAAGCAACCGATGATGCTTGACCGTCCAGCAAGTACGAGTACCTTGCTGACAGTTGCGTCTGGACAACCCTTTACAACCAGCCTTATTCCAACAGCTGTTGGAAACATCACCAAAGTGTTTGATGTTGACTCAGCCTTAACAGAAACTTCAATTAGTGGCGCCTATATTGATGAAATTTATCTTCAATACGGAAAAACTGTAAATACATATATTGATGCACGATCTGCTTCAACAGGTACTTACACCCAGGCCGGTACAGCTGTTACTGTTACTACTGCTTCCGTCCACAATTTTTTAATTGGGGATACAGTCTACCTTGATTACACGAGTGGTACAGGTGTTGACGAACAACTTACTGTTACCTCAGTTACGGCAACCACTTTTAAGGGTACGTCCGCTAGCACAGTAACAACGTCGGGCAACGTTAACTATTATCCGCCCCTTGATATTGCTTTTTATCAAGTAAATTCTTCTTCAATCAATAATGTTAACCAGCTTTTTCCATTGTTTGTGAGTCACATCCCGGCAACCTGGGAAAATCAATCATATAGTTTAACACTTTCACAAGATTTACCGTATATTAATCACCCAATTGTTCAATCCGGCAGTGCTAACATACTCAGTACAGATAGAGGCATTGCTCCCAAGTTGCTTGGCTTGATGCTGCCTAGGGGCTCGGCCCTCTACGCCGCTGTTGGTGGGACGATCTCATTGACAACCGGATTTTACATTAACGTACAAGCTGGTTACTACTAATTTTAAATTGTGGCCTTTGGCAGCAATAAATTTAACAACTTAGCCAAGGGGTTTAACGGCGGGTTATCTCAAGGGTTTAAAAATCCTAGTGAAAAAGAAAAAACAAAGCTTGCTGCAACCGATAATCCTTTCAAATTCACACCAAAAAATGAAGATTATAAAAGCCGCATCAGGTTTTATGACCGCGACGCAGCGTGGACCCGTTGGCGGCGTGGGTACGAGCTATATACAGTTACCCAAAGCTATCTAGGTGCTTTTGCGGAACAAAGATCTAATATTGGTGATTTTCGTTCGTATTGTGCGTACCAGCTGTACCCCGGTATTTTTATTCCTGCGCGTTTATTTAGTTTTCCTACAAGTACGCAAGAACTTAATCAGCAAATTGTAGGAATACGCGACGCAAATGGAATTAATTTTTATGATTATGGTTTACCCATACTTGATGTTCGTTATTTAAATGACTCTCAAATTGGATCCTATAATCAAGTAGGTAACGCAATTACCGTTAGTTTAACAAGTCATGGTTACAGAATAGGTGAAAGTGTTTATCTTGTTTTTACTAGCGGTACCTCGGTAACTGCAACCCTACCGATTACCGCTGCAACTGCGGATACGTTTACCTGTCTAGCTGCTGCCCCTCTAACAACAGCCGGTGGCGTTAGTGTACAGCTTTCAACAACCTTTGATGATATCCGCTGGACTGAAACAAGGGCAAGAGTACGTACAATTTTTGACCCACTACCCTCTTTAGTAGGTGAACGTCTTGTTGATCGCGTTATTGAAAGAGATCCTGGGATCTCCTCTTCGTACACCAGGACCGGAAACACGGTTTCTGTAACATGTTCAGAGCCACACGGATTATCTACTGGTAATACAATTTTTGCCAATATTCTTGGCGGTAACGTTGTATCTAAGCAGTACGTTGTTACAGTAATTTTGGATACTGAGTTACAATTTACAACAATAGATAGCGGAGTTACTGGGGGAAGTTTAATTGTTAATCGTTTAATCTCAGGATATGATTACGGAAACTATGTAGGCTACACAGTTACTGATATTGATACAACAACCAATGAGATTGTTTTTCAGCGTGATGACAGTTATGGAGCAAAAATTGTAAACAACAAAGCAACAACAACCGTGCCAGCTGAACGCGGTTTTATTGTTGGTAGGTTTTTAACAACTGAAATGCGTTACCAGTGCAGCTGTCAAGATTTTGTTCGTCGTATTGGTTATAATTTATACGCAAATAAACGTGAAGATCGTTTTCCAATAACGCCGATCACATCTGTAAAGCCTGGCCAACGTTTAGACAGGAATGACACCGTAATAAATGAACGCGATAATGGCGGCGTATTCTCTGATTTAGGTTATATTGCACCTGTTTCTAATTTTTATCAACTTCCTGACTATTCTGACACTGCTTCCAAGACTTATCAAGAGTTAAGATATTATCAAGTTCGCTGGTGCAAACACATATACGCAGCTTTGTTTTCAATCAATCATGATGAGGGAAATTTACCAATTTTAGGTAATGGTATTTATTCTCAATCAGGACCAAACATTTTAATTACTATTGTTTCGCACAATTTAAGTATTAATAGTAAAATTCAAATTGATTTTACCAGTGGCGCTGCTATTTCAGGTGAGTACACTGTAACAACCGTTGTTGATGCAAATACTTTTGAAATTATTTACCCCTTCAGCGAAGTGACTAACGGTTATTGCACAATTAGCAATATTAAACGTCACCAACATGTTGATGCGTGGTTATTGGAACCCAATGATAAACCTGCTGGGGATAGTTTAGATACTTTTTATGAGAGGTTTAGTGAAGAAAATAAAACTTTAAACAAAACTGCTGAACGTTTGGCCTTGCAAACAATGGGAGCAAGGTGGGTTGGGACAACCTCTGTTGTGGGACCCGGAGGGTTGCCACAAGAAGTTGCAAACTATACACCCCAGTTGGTGTCCATGATATTAACCGATGATATCAGACGTGTTGAGGACAATTTAAATCGTGGCGGCTCCCTTCAAAATCAAACGCAACTTTTAATTTCAGTGGTAAGCAAGTTATTTAATATTGAGCCAGCAGTAATTTTAAGTGAAAAGTTTGGATTATTGAATCAACCTCTTTACAATTACACAGCTGAGTATGTTTACGGATTAATAAACAACTCAGATTATTTAAACGGTGTTCCTTATTCTGTTCCAGGAGCAGGGACGACAGACACCGGAACTGTCACAGAAATTGCAAACAAAGTGACAATTCTTGATTGCTCAACTTACAATCCATATATAGATCAAGAATACACCGTCGACGGTGGTACATACAGTAACTAGCAATGACAGTTCAAGTCCTCAGCCGCCGCTCTACCCTTCTTTATGACCGCCCATTTCCAGATCGCTTAGGTATTGGTGAGATTGCTTTAAACGCCAATGCGGGCGACCCGGGACTTTATTTTGCAGATAGTGCCAACACAACTCTGATTAAAATTGGTCCCACATTTGTCGACAGCACTGCTCCAAACTTGTCTCCAACTGGCTACACATCTTTGTCAAAGGGGGAGTCCTGGCTAGATACAGCCAGCACTAAAATTTTAAAAATTTATGATGGATCTGCGTGGCAAACACCTAAAGCCGTAACATCGATCAGCGCGGGAAAACCTATTGCTCCCAACGATGGACAGCTTCATTACGACAAAACACTCTCTAAACTTTATGTCTACGACTTAGTAACTACTACATGGTTGCCTGCAGCGTAATAATATCTGCAGTAAAATAAACTTTAAGGGAAAAGCACTATGTCAGTTGATAACGTCACACCCAATATGGGGTATGAATTGCCGAATGGGTCCAACACACTGGCTTACGATGTAACGCGACTAATTAATGCGCTTACTGCAATTGATTCAGACGTTTCTAGTCGTCCGTTATTTACTGACACCACTTTTGTTGGTACCACGTCTATTGTTTTAAACCGTGTATCAGCTGCTCAAGGTCTTACAGGAATTACAAGCATTGACGGCGTAACTACCATTACAGGGCCGAGCACGATTACAATTGGTTCTGTAACTGGACCTGTTCAATTACCAACAGGGGTAACAAAGGTTGGGCAAACCTCGTTAATTCAAGGCGGCGCTGTCAACATTACGTTTCCGACCCTGGCTGGAACCTTGGTTGCTTCTGGTGACACAGGATCTATTACTGGAACCATGATTGCTAATGGAACTATTCTTGATGCTGAAATAAACGCCAGTGCAGCTATTGCCGGTACAAAAATTAGTCCTGATTTTGGTTCACAAAACGTTACAACTACAGGTAATGTAGGTATTGGCGTTGCTAGCGCCTCTACAACTGCTCGTTTACATTTAACAGGAGGCGGAACAGCAGCAAGCACTGCTCCATTAAAATTAAATTCCGGTTCTTTATTAACAACAGCAGAAGTAGGCGCAACAGAATACGACGGTTCATCGTTGTATTTCACAACAAATACAACATCAACAGGTCGTGGTCAGCTTTGTGCACGTCAAGTTTTCCGTTTAACCACAAACGGAAGCGCACTTGGTCCTACAATTGCTGATTATTTTGGCGCTACAAGTAGCATCAACCTTCCAGCAGCAGGTGTTTACGAGATTGAATACTTCCTGTACTTTACAAAAACAACTACTGGTACTGTCACGTTTACGCTGACCGCAAGTTCAGCACCAACTGGAATCTTTGGTACATACATCGGTGCACCAGCAACTGGTGTAGGTTCAGGCGTCCCTCAAAGCGGTTATACTGCTTCTCAAGCTGCTACAACAGCAGCGTTTCCTGTAGCAACAGCCAACACTGGCGTAAACCATTCATACACTGTTCGCGCTCAGGTTATTACAAACGCTGCAACAACCTTCAAAGTACAAGTAACAAGCAGCCTTGGCACAGTGACACCACTTGCGGGCAGTTTTTATGCTGTACAAAGGGTTGCAAGTACAACAGGCAACTTCAGCTGATAGCAGATAAAAATTTAATAAAACTCTATTTAAAAAACACTGACCTGTTCAGTTTTCTGCGTTCTTGTGATGCACCATGTAATCCCAGATTCGATCTAGTTTATGGTGTACGGCTTGCATTTCACGAAGAAAATCTTGTTTAAGAACGTAGTCTCTAATCACACTGGTTTCTAAGTCACTAATCTCGTCTTCGACAGCCTTGAACCTTTTATTTACTTTGTCGTTGAAATTGTTTAGAGCTTTACCTATGCCTGCAAAGGCTGCAACACCGAAAGTTACGGCAGCTGTGATGCTGCTCGGGTCGATTCCGATCACAAGTCTATTTGTCTTTCTAATATTATAAAAGATGCAACAGCTTAAAATAAAGGAAAATTAGTGCGCCATGGCAACTCAGGTACAACTTAGGAGGGGCACGACGGCAGACACCGGAAGTTTTACCGGTGCGGTTGGCGAAACCACTGTTGATACTACTAAAAATACCCTTGTTGTTCACGACGGTGTTCAGATTGGCGGCTATCCTATTTTGCGGGAGGATGGTGTTAATTCGCGTTTGTCTCCAGGGTCACTAAGCAGCTGCGCCCTTAAGTTTGCTGATTCGATCAATACAGGTATTTACAGCTCAGTCCAGGGATCTATTGGTTTGGTTGCAAATGGCATTGCAGGACTTACAATAGATTCAACTGGTAACACCACAATCTCAGGTAATCTTGTTGTCAACGGGACATTTGATTCTCCTTCTATTATTGCCCTTATTGTTGCGCTAAGTTGATATGGCAAACACTTTTAACAGGACTACAAAAGCTAGTTTATCTACAGGGAGTGTTACTTCTGATGCGGCAACCAACGTTCTTGACGTAAGTACAGCGTTAGCTTTTACTTTAATCAGCGTTCTGATTTCAAATAAACTTGGAAGCAGTGCTACCGCCGATGTTTATTTAGTTACTGCTTCTGGAGATGATGTTTATTTAGTAAAAGGTGCGCCAGTACCTTCTGGTTCTACACTTGAGTTAGTGCAGGGAAACCGCATTGTTTTAACTACCGGGGACGTTATTAGGGCCAGTTTTAATACGTCTTCTGCGTTAGACATTACTCTTAGCTATCTTGAACAAACCTAAAGAGGAATAATGTCTTACATTGGTAATTTTTTACCGGCTGATACCTCTCTTCTTACCAGTGACGCCCTTATCAA
>Ga0315291_10010979_pt1 | contig 11049 bp, 11 predicted proteins | sample YL17G12_20_MG_FD_203070 | JGI IMG/M metagenome (GOLD analysis project Ga0315291, IMG submission 203070) | Sediment microbial communities from Yellowstone Lake, YNP, Wyoming, USA - YL17G12_20 | ecosystem: Environmental > Aquatic > Freshwater > Lake > Sediment | place: USA: Wyoming | collected... | reverse complement strand
CTGGTCGGGGAGGTGTTCAGGGAAGCGGGCCGCGAGAGGGGGGCGGAGGTCACGTTCCTCATCGAGGAGATGTGGAATCACGAGGTGGAGCTGTCCAGCGAAGGCACATCCCTCCACCTGGAGCTGCGGGACGGCCCGCCCGTCGATTTCCGCCTTTCCCTCCTGGGCGAGTTCCAGGCCGAAAACGCGGCCCTCGCGTACGTCACGCTCCGGCGCGTGCACCCCGAGATCACACTCGAGCAGTACCAGGCCGGCTTTCTCGCCGCCCGGCTTCCCGGCAGGATGGAGCTCGCGCGCAGGAAGCCTCCCATCGTCCTGGACGGCGCGCACACCCCGCTCGCGGTGAGCAGGCTCCTGGCATCGTTCCGCGACATCTTCCTGCGCCCGTCGCGGCCCCGGGGAGCCGTCCTGCTGTTCGGCTCGGTGGCGGGCAAGAACCCCCGCGCCATGGCCGATATCCTCGCCCCCGCCTTCGAATCGATCGTGATCTCCACCCCGGGCACGTTCAAGCCGAGCGATCCCGAGGAGGTGTGCGAGATCTTCCGCGGCATCAACCCCCGGACCGTGCTCAGGAGGCATCCCGCGGCCGCCCTTCGCTGGGCGCGGGAGCGGTCCGCGGACGCTCTTCCGATCCTCGTGACCGGCTCCTTCTACATGGTCGCGGAGATCAGGAGGATTCTATGAGATCGTTCCTCGAGGGCAGGCTGATCGTGGAGACGGGCGACATCACCAGGGCGCGGGTCGACGCGATCGTGAACGCGGCCAATTCCTCCCTGCTGGGAGGCGGCGGGGTGGACGGGGCGATCCACAGGGCGGGCGGGCCGGCCATCCTGGCGGAGTGCAGGCGGATCCGCGCCGAGCAGTACCCGGACGGGCTCCCGCCCGGCAAGGCCGTGGAGACGGGGGCCGGCAACCTTCCCTGCAGGTACGTGATCCACACCGTCGGGCCGGTGTGGCACGGAGGGTCGCGAGGAGAGTCCGGCCTCCTCGCAGGCTGCTACAGGGAGAGCCTCACCCTGGCGGAGAGGCTGGGACTCAAGAGCGTTGCGTTTCCCGCCATCTCCACCGGCGTCTACGGCTATCCCCGGCACCTCGCGGCGAAAGTGGCATGGGAGACGATCTGCGGGCACATCGCGGGCTCCGCCCTCCCGTCCGCCATCCATCTGGTGTTCTTCTCGGCGGACGACGCCCTGGTTTTCCTCGAGTCCGTTGGGAAGGCCTGATGCCCGACGCGCCCTCCGTCTCCTCGTCGCTGAACTGGCGTGAGCTCGATCTCATCCTCGGCGAGCTCGACCTGGCCGGCTGCCTGATCCAGGAGGTCCACCAGCCCACCCGCGGCGCGCTCGCCATCGCCCTGTTTCGGGGCGGCTCCCATTTCTCCATCCTGCTGTCGCTCTCGCCCCGCTACCCGCGCATCCACATCCTGACGAGGAAGATGCCGAATCCCGCAAAGCCCTTCCGGTTCGCCTCCTTCATGCGCGCGCACGTGAAGGGGGGGAGGATCCAATCCGCCCAGCAGGTGGCCGGCGAGCGGATCGTGCGCATCGAGGTGCGGCGCGCGGGAGAGCAACGGATCCTGTGGGCGCGCCTGTGGGGCGCCGCCGCGAACGCGATCGTCACCGACGGCGAGGGAACGATCCTCGACTGCTTCTACCGCAGGCCCGCGAAGGGGGAAGTTTCGGGGGGGAAGTTCGACCCCGCGGCGGCGGTCGCCGCCTCCCGGCCGAAGAAGGAGTATGCGATACGGGAGCTGCCCGGCGAGGGCTCGTTCAACCAGAAGATCGAGGCGCAGTTCGCGGAGATGGAGTCGGGCGGGGATCGCGAGCGCCTTGCGGCCCAGGCGGAGGAGAATCTCGCCATGCGCGAGTGCAAGGTGCTCGCGACGCTGAAGGACCTCGAGTCGAGGCTCGGAGAGTATTCCCGGCCCGAGCGTTTCAAGGAGCTGGGCGACCTCATCACGAGCAACCTTCACCTCGCGGCCCGGGGGGAGCGATGGCTGGAGGTGGAGGACTTCTTCCACGGCAACTCCCCGCTCGCCATCGAACTGGACCCCGCGCTCACCCCCGCGCAGAACGCCGAGAGCTACTACGAGCGCTCCCGCAAGGCGCGGCTGGGACGGAAGAAGGTCGAGGAGGAGATCGCGAGCCTCCGCCTCATGCTCGAGGGCATCCGCGAGCAGCAGGCTTCACTCGCGCGCGAGCCGGACAGCCAGACCCTCGGCGCGCTGGCGAGGAAGGCGGCTGAGCCCCGCAGGCCGCTGGTCGCACCCGACATGCCGGGCCTCGTGTTCTGGTCGGGAAGCTTCAAGTGCATCGTGGGCCGCACCGGCTCCGAGAACGACGAGCTTCTGCGCCGCCGGGTGCGGGGCAACGACTGGTGGTTCCACGCGCGCGACTGGCCCGGCGCGTACGTGTTCGTCAAGGCCCAGCCGGGCAAGAGCCTGCCGCTTGAGACGATGCTCGACGCAGGCAACCTCGCCGTGCACTTCAGCAGGGGAAAGAGTTCGGGCGGCGGCGATGTGTATTACACGCAGGTCAAGTACCTTCGCAGGGCGAAGGGCGCGAAGAAGGGCACGGTGCTTCCGACGCAGGAGAAGAACCTCTCCATCAGACTGGAGCCCGTGAGGATCGAGAGGTTGAAGGAAGGCGCCCTCAAGTCCTGATCGCGTACGAGAGCGCCTTGTACAGCAGCTTCGCCACGGCGAAATCGGCCATATGCAGCCCCGGCCTCGGGGCGAGCTCCACGCAGTCCATCGCAACGATGCGCGAAGCCTCTGCCACGGTCTTCAGGATGTCCAGCGCCTCGCGCCAGGAGAGGCCCCCCGGCTCGGGGGTGCCCGTGGCCGGCACGACCGCGGGGTCCAGGCCGTCCACGTCGAGGGTGAGGTAGACGCTGCGTCCCTTCACCATCCCTTTCAGCTCGCGCAGGAAATCGAGGTGGTCGGTCTCGCGGATGCGCCCCGCGGCGAACATGTTCACCCTGCCCCGGTTCGCGCGGATGAACTCCGCCTCTTCGCGCGAGAACGAGCGGATGCCGATCTGGACAGTTTCGCCCGGGTTCTCGTCGAGGATCCTCCGCATGGCGCAGGCGTGGCTGAAACGGTCTCCTTCGTAGCTGTCGCGCAGGTCGGCGTGCGCGTCGATCTGCACGATCGTGAGCGGGTCGGGGAGCGACCTGCGCACCCCGCGCACGATCCCGGCAGAGATGCCGTGCTCCCCGCCGAGTGCCAGGAGGAACCTGCCCCCCTTCACGATGGGCGCGACTGCGCGGGCGATCCGTTCCGTCATCGCCTCTCCCGCGGGCAGATCGCAGGCCAGGGGGGGCAGGGTCTGAACGCCCCAGGCGAGGGCGGGCTCGCTCTCGAGCTCCTCGTCGTACAGCTCGACCTGGCGCGAGGCGGCGATGATCGCGGCGGGGCCGTCGCGCGTGCCTGATTCGTAGCTCACCGTGGCCTCGAAGGGGATCGGGAGGACGACCACGCGAGCTGTCCGGGGATCCTCGCGCTCCTCGGGCAGACCGAGGAAGCCTTCGGGCGGTTTCCGTGCGGGCATCTACGACTTCTGCTTCCTTCGGAAATCCGACGCGAGGGTCTCGAGCATCGAGGCTCTCCTGTCGTACAGCCGCCGCTGCTGCCGCGGTGCGCGCCTGGCGAGCGCGTAGGCGGCCATGATGGGCAGCGCGATCGTCGTGTCGGTGTAGCAGACCACCGTGTCGGGAAGCTGGGCGGGGTCGACCTTGCCCCAGGTGACAGCCTCCTGAGAGGTGGCCCCCGAGAGGCCGCCGGTGTCAACCCGGGCATCCGTGATCTGGATGAAGTAGTCGTGGCCCTTCTCCGCCAGGCCGTAGATCTCCTGGATCTGGGGTTCGGTCTGGAGGGCGAAGTTCTTGGGGCTCCCGCCGCCGAGGATAAGAACGCCGCTCCTCCCGCCGGTCTTCTTCGCCCCGTAGACGATGGCTGCCGTCTCGTTCACGTCGAGCTCGGGATCGAACCCGACTTCGTGGCCCTGCAGGCGCAGGGCGGCAACGCCCATCCCGAGGCTGGAATCGCCGGGGCTCGAGGTGTACACCGGGACGCCGGCCTCGTAGGCCGCCCCGAGCAGGGAACGGCCTGCCGGCCCCGCGCCCCGGGCGGCGAGTGATTTCTCCCGCTCGCGGAGGCACCTGCCCAGCCGGTAGTGCATCTCGGCGGTGCCCATGCGCTTCTGGAACTCCGGCGCCTTCAGCGCCTCGGCGATGAACGCGTCGGTCTTGAAGAGCACCTCCTGGTCGAAGACGATGTCGTAGATGCGGATGATCCCTTCGCGCCGAAGCGCCGCGTCGTCGACCTGCGGGGGGATGCCGTACAGGGAGAAACCCAGCGAGCGGTGCATGTCGTGGTAGACGTTCGCTCCCGTGGACACGATCCAGTCCACGAAGCCCGCCTCCACCAGCGGCACGAACACGGCGGAGCCCAGGCCCGTCGGCGTGAGCGCGCCGCTGATCGTGAGCCCCACCGTGACGTCGGGCTGGAGCATCTTTTCGGCGTAGATATGGCAGGCCTCGCGCAGACGGCCCGCATTGTAGGAGAGAAAATAGTCGTCAACCAGCTCGCCCACCCCGATGCCGGCGGCAAGGGGGCGGGGATCGAGCCTGCGGCCCTGCATTACAGCAGGACCGCGGCGGAGACGACGGTCGTCCAGGTCCCGCCCGAAGCGCCTTCGGCGGTCTGGGTGATGCTGGTGCTGTCGACGATATGGCCGCCCATGCGGTACTGCTCGCGGCGCTCGTTGTAGTCCTTGTCCAGGTCAAAGGGAACGCCGATCAGGGTGGCGAGCATGGAGGCCGCCAGGTCCTCGGCGTAGTCACCGGCCTCCTTCTCGGTCTGGCCGTAGGTGTGGTGTTCGGAGAGGTACCCGTACATCTTGAGGTCGGAGGGGATCGCGATGCCGATGGATGCCGCGATGCGCCGGCCGGGCTCGTTGGTGGCCATCTCGGCGAGCACGACGAAGGTCACCTCGCCCGCTTCGAGCGCCGCGAGGCCTTCATCGAGGCTCACGATCTTGCAGCCGGGCGGGAAAATGGAGGACACGCGCACGATGTTGAGGTGCGCGATGCCCGCGTTGCGCAGGGCCATTTCGAAGCTGTTCAGCTTCTCCTTGTTGATCCCGACGCCGCGGGTCAGGAACAGTTTCCGGGGGACGAATCTCACTTCCGCTTCTCCTCTCCAGCGCAGCAACGATAGGGAGAATCGGGGCGAGCGTCAAGGCCAGCGTCGCGCAGCGACGCGCCGGGCGGCAGCCCTAGCGCGCCAACGGCGCGCGGAGGCGAGAGCCCCAGCCGTGCCAGAGGCGTGCCTGGGCCGACAGCAGCGTGCGCAGCACGCTTGCGAGAGGCCAAGCCACCAAAGCGCAGCGACGCGCGGGGTGATCGCTATTGAAATCGGGCGGGCAATCCGCGATACTTTTCTGTATGGACGTCTCTTCGGTCAGGGCGAGGGCGAGGCCCCCCATCGTCGACGGGCTGTTCTACCCCGCCGAAAAGGGGCCGCTCACCGCCATGGTCGAGGAGCTGCTCGCACGCTCGCCGACGGCCGAAGGAGCCGCATTCGCGGTCGTCTCGCCCCACGCCGGATACGGGTACGCGGGAGGGGTGATGGCCTCCGCCTTCCGCGCCCTGCGCCTGCGTCCCGTGCGCACGGCCGTGCTCATCGGGCCGGTGCACAGGGACCCCGTCGAAGGACTGTTCCTGCCCGAGTCCCGCGTGTTCAGGACGCCTCTGGGCGAGGTCCCCGTCGACAGGACTGCCGTCGAGGCCCTCCTCGCGAGCGGCCCCCTGTTCACGATGAACGACATCCCCCATCTCGAGGAGCACTGCCTGGAGGTGCAGCTCCCGTTCCTCGTCCACCTGTTCCCCCACGCCGAAATCCTCCCCGTCCTCATGGGAAGCCAGGGCGCGGCCGCCGTGAGCGCGCTCTCGGACGCCCTTCGATTGACTTTCGCCGATTCACGCGACTACATTGCAGTGGTCGCGACGGCCAACATGGCCTCGTACATGACCGGCCGGGACGTGGAGTCGGAGAACCGGGCTCTCGAGGAGCTGATCGCCGGCCGCGACTGGCATGGGATCCTGTCCGCGCGCGACAGCGGGAAGATCAGCGCGTGCGGCGCCGGTGCGATCGCGACGGCGCTCTCCCTCGCGGGCGGGAACTGCCGGGTCGAGCTGCTCAACAGGGCCAGCTCGCGCGGGAAGGACGAGGAGCCGGACCGGGCGGTCCACTACGCGGCAGTGGGGGTATGGGATGGAGCTCTCGCTCACTGAGCAGGACAAGAGGATATTGATCGAGACCGCGCGCGCCGCCATCGGCGCCCGGCTCGCGTTCCAGGTCCCGCGCTACCCCGAGCCGACGGACGCCCTCCGCGCTCCCTGCGGCGCCTTCGTCACCCTGAAGAAGGGCGGCGCCCTCCGCGGCTGCATCGGCCATATCGCGGCCTCCCGGCCGCTGTTCGAGACGGTGAGGGAGGTCGCCGTGTCGAGCGCCTTCGAGGACCCCCGTTTTCCCCCCCTCGAAAAGCAGGAGTGGAGCGGGATCAGGATCGAGATTTCCGTGCTCTCGCCTTTCGAGAAGATCACGGACATGGGGCTCATCAGAGTCGGGACGCACGGGATCATGATTCGCAGGGGATACCGCTCGGGGCTGCTCCTGCCGCAGGTGGCGACCGAACAGGGATGGGACAGGGACACCTTCCTTACCCATGCCTGTTTCAAAGCCGGGCTTCCCGCGGACGCCTGGAAATCCCCGGACGCGAACATCGAGATATTCAGCGCCATCGTGTTTGGCGAAGAACAGTAGAGGGTCCCTCACTATGACAGAAATCGTCGAGCAGGGGGTGAAGCGCCTCGCGATCCCCATCGGGCCAGCCGGCAGGAGCAGCTCCCTCGCGCGGATCCTTGCGCTGAAGGGATCGCCCGGATGGCTCGTCGCGGAGACCGTTCGCGAATGGCGCTTCGAGGGCGTCACGCAGAACGGGACCGACTTTTTCCTCTACGGGCCATTCGTTCCCGCCCGTCCCCTGGACAGCATCCTGGATCTCCCGCTCGCCGAGGCCCTCCCCTTCCTGGCCCGGCTGGCCCGATCACTCGTGCGCCTCAAGGAGATGGCGGTCCCGCTGTTCAGCCTCCAGACCGATTCGGTCCTGCTCACCGACGACGCAGGTGTGCTGTTCCTCCCTCCCGAGATCTTCAGGGAGATCCGAGGCCTGCGGACCTTCGAGACGAACAGTGATACCTTCGAGGCGGTCAACCACCCCGACCTCAGGGGGGAAGCTCTCCTCTCCTTCACGATCGCCTCGCTTCTCTATCGGGTCATCACGAAACGCTTCCCGTTCGCCGGTGCATCCGCGGAGGAGATCCACGAACAGGCGCGGAAGCTCGAGCTGCTCTCCCCCGACCGCGCGGTGCCCGAGCTTTCTCCGCAGATCTCCTCCCTCGTCGCTGCCGGGCTCGGCAGGGCCCAGGGCGCTGCGGTCCCGCTGGAGAAGTGGTCCACGACGCTCTCCAGTCTGAAAGGACATGAGCTGTACCGCACCCTCTCGGATGAGGAAAGGGAGAAGGCGCTGCGCGAGTCCAGCGTCCTGCGCGACGGGTCGGAAAAGAGGTTTCGGCGGAGCGTGTTCTGGCGGAAGAACTGGAAGATCGCGGCGATCGTCGCGGCGGCGGTCGTCCTCGTCGGGATCGGACTGGGGAGCATCCTCTCGAACGTGCTCGCGCCCCGGCCCACGAGGGGGTTCTCCGCGCGGAGGGTCGTGCAGACCTTCTACCTCGCCATGAACTCCCTCGACAGCACCCTGATGGGGGCCTGCGTCGTGAACAAGGCCGGCCGGGCTGAGATCAGCGAGGCAACCAACCTGTATGTCATTTCGCGGGTCACGACGGCGTACGAAGGCCAGGCCAATATCGTGCCCGCTGATGAGTGGGACAGGAACGGAAGGCCGGCGCTCGGTCCCACCCGCGCCGTCTACGGCGTGACAGGCCTCGCCATCACGGAGGAGGCGGCCGAGCCATCGCCGGTCTTCCGCGTCGACTACGAGAAGTGGATGCCCGCCGGCAGCCCCGACGAGGAGAGCGGCCTCACCGAACCCCCGAAGGGACCGCGGTTCGAGGGGCGGAAGAACTCCGACCGGGTGTCTCTGAAGCGGGACAAGGGCGACTGGGTCATCTACAGTGTCGACAGGATCTCATCCGACCCCATCGACCTCCCGAAATAGGCCACGGCGCTCCCCGGCCCCCTCCTCCGCCTCCGGCACTCTTCGCTTTTCCCCGCGCTCCCGGCGTGGTATACTTGGAGCACAGCCATGAAGAAATACCTGGGCGACATACTGCTGGAAAAGGGCTACATCAACCAGCAGGAGCTCAACCGGGCCCTCGAGTACCAGATGCGGAAGGTGATCGGGGAGGAGCGCCCCGAGAACTGGGCCACCAGTTTCCTCATCGAAGTGGCCAGAAAGAAGTACAACAACCGCGGCGAGTTCTACCTCGGGAAGATCCTGACGGAGCTGAAGCTCCTGCCCGAGACGAGGATCCAGGAAGCCCTCGAGATCCAGCGGATGAGCCCCCTCGAGAAGCCAAGGGGGAGGCTGGAAGCGCTCAACCAGGTCATCGTTCGGATGAACGACTCGTACAACCTCATCGACCTTCTGAACCAGATCCTCGTTCTCGCAGCCGAACTCGTCGAAGCTGAGGTTGCCAGCCTCATCATCCACGACCACGCGCGGGACAGCCTCATCATCCTCATGCCCACGGGGCCTACGGCAGAGGCGGTCCGGGATCTCGAGATACCGACGAACCAGGGCGTCGTGGGGTGGGTGTACCAGAACGGCGAGTCCGTGATCTCCAACGACACCGCCTCCGACCCGCGGTTTTTCCCCGGCATCGACCAGACGACGGGCTTTTCCAGCCGGCAAATTCTCTGCGTGCCCCTCACGGTGAAGGACAAGCGGCTGGGCGTCGTGGAGGTCGTCAACAAGCTGCGGAGCGCGACCGCGGAAGCGTCCGGGCCGGCTCCGGCCTTCTCTGCCGAGGACCAGTTCCTGCTGGAGATGTTCAGCACGCAGGCGGCGATCGCGATCGAAAACACCCGTCTCGCCCTCGCGCTCTCCCGGCTCGAGGAGGAGCTTCCGCTGCAGAGAAGGACCGCCGCCGAGGCCGAAAGACTCCGCGTCGCCTCGCGGCTGTCCGAATCCTTCCTCGCGGAGCTCCGGAAATCTTTCATTCCCCTCCAGGGATACTCGACGCGCATGCGGGAATCGCCCACGGGGGAGAAGGCCGAGAAGTACGGCGCCTACATCGAGAAGGAGATGGGGCGCCTCATGACGCGCGCCGAGGACATCGTGGATTTCCTGAGGGACGATTGCCCCCTCGCCCTCGAGCGGGTGAACCTGCAGGAGCTGTTCGCGGAGCTCGCATCCCGAACCTGGGTGGACTGCCGCTTGTCCGGCATCGCGCTGGAGACGTCGGTCGAAGGGCAGATCGAGCTCGAGGCCGATCGCGAGCGGCTGCTGCGAAGCCTCGAGAGCCTGTTCCGCAACAGCCGCGAAGCCATGACGGATGGGGGAGCCTTCTCGATCGCTGCCCGGATCACGGCCGCGGATGAGCTCACGATCACGGTGACGGACTCCGGCCCGGGCATCGGCTGCGATCCGTTGGAGGCCATCTTCGAGCCGTTCGCCGCCGTGGGCAAGCGGGCTTCGGCAGGCCTGGGTCTCGCGATGGCAAGGCGCCTCATCGAGGCTCACGGGGGGACCATACGGGCCGAAAAAAAAGGCGACTCCCGAGGAGCCGCCTTCACGATCACCCTTCCGCTTCAGTAGGCCCATCCCAGACCGAGCATGAACGCGAGGGACGCCTCTTCGATGCTTGTTCCCATGGTTCCCGCTGTCAGGTCCAGCCTGGCGCTCAGGGCGAGGCGCTTCGGCGCGGCGGGAGGCTTTTCTGCCTCCGGTAGCGGCTTCTCCTCCGCGATCTCCGTCTTGACCGCCTGCTCGGGCTCCTTCGCCCCTCCGGCGAGCTTCTTGCCAACCGCCTGAGCGATCTTCAGCGTCACCGCGACCTTGCCTTCCTGCTCGGCGGAGGCCTGGGCCGGTGATCTCGCCTGTCTTGATGTCGATCATCTTGGCGGTGACGAAGCAGGTCTCTCCGACCTGCGAGACCCTGGACACCACTATTCTGGAAGGAGCGCGTCGAGCACCGCAACCTTGGGAGCGGCGGCTGCTGTGGCGGCGGAGAGGCAGGCCAACGCGAGGACGAGGATGATAGCCTTCAATTTCATGTCACGCTCCTCCATGGGTGGCAAGGGTAACCGGTTTTTACGGTCTCCACGAGTGGAGAAGGCGCGCCGGGCATATCGCGGCTGTCAATGCGCGCCGAGGCCTTGCACGCCCGTCGCGCAGAATCGTTCGATCTCATCGCGGCGGGGCATGGACGTCTGCGCCCCCCTGCGGGTCGTGGAGATCGCCGCGGCGGCCGAGGCCCTCGCGAGAGCCTCCTTCGGATCGCGGCCCTCGGCAAGGGCGGCGGCGAACACGCCGCAGAAACAATCCCCCGCCCCGACGGTGTCCACGGCCTCGACGCGGAACGCGGGCTGGCGGACAGCCCCTAGGGCGGGAGCCCCCGCTGCGCTCACCCAGAGGGAGCCCTGGCGGCCCAGCGTCACGATGAGGTTTCGTACGCCCCAGGCGAGGGGGAGACGCGCGAGTGACTCGTCCTCTGCTCCGGCGGCCTGCTCGCCCGCGCGCGCCCGCCCCTCCTCCGCCCATTCCTTCGTGAGTGCGCGCAGCTCGTTTCTGTTGCACACCAGGTAGTCGACGGCCGCCAGCGTGGCGGGCTTTGGCCGGAGGCCGATCGTGGGGGCGACGTTCCAGATCACGAGGTGGCCCGCCGCATGGGTTTTCACGATGAGCGCCTCGGTCGCCTCACGGGGGATCTCGTTCTGAAACACCGACACCCAGCATTCGCCCATCGGGGGCCGGGTGACCTCGACGCCTTCCGCGCTGAATTTCATGTTCGCCCCGGGGG
>Ga0315291_10010977_pt1 | contig 11050 bp, 9 predicted proteins | sample YL17G12_20_MG_FD_203070 | JGI IMG/M metagenome (GOLD analysis project Ga0315291, IMG submission 203070) | Sediment microbial communities from Yellowstone Lake, YNP, Wyoming, USA - YL17G12_20 | ecosystem: Environmental > Aquatic > Freshwater > Lake > Sediment | place: USA: Wyoming | collected... | reverse complement strand
GTTCACTTAGGAGCACTTCCTTCAGAAAGATGGGAGCATTGAGTATAATTGGATTAATACTCAATAGAACTACTAGCTCGAACGGAAAAGGTACACTTTAGGCGATCTAACGGCATCTCAGGAAGATACGAAAAGGAGGGGCTACAAGCCCCTCGCAAACCTCTTTCAACCTCTCTTTCTGAAGGCAGGAGATAATGATTATTAGCAGAATGACAGATGCATGATCATATGGTCAAATGTCCTTTCTGCGGATTGGAGATGAAGGTGGGCGGCGTTGAAGTGACTGGTCCCCGAGGTTCAGCTCAAATCTATTGGTATTCGAGTCGAACCTTCTGGCATCTGAATGACAAGGAGATGTTGCTCTCTCGTCAAACCATCCCCGCAGCATCGAATCAAGTTCTTGCATACAAATGTGAGAATTGCCGTGCGGTAACCTTCAGATACGGAAATGAGTGGAACAAGACCGCTGATCGGCATCACGATCAGGGAGAGGAGCAGTTCAGTGCAGTTCTACCTCATTAGGGCAGGAGATAAGGGTTTTTCCCGATTGCTTCTACTCCCCCCAGAAGAGATACCACCATCTGTGCTTTGGCATCTTGTCGTGAGGGCACCAACGATTACTCGGGACATGCTCTCTCGCTTCACTATCAAAAAGAAAGCTCATTTTGTCATTGACTCTTATCTTTTGGTTTGCTGAAACGAAAATCCAGCTCGACCAAACATAACTATAGATTACATAATCGATTTCCTTCCAAACGATGGATTTTCTTCGTCCGAAGGGAGAGAACTTGGTCAATTTGCTTTCAGAGATTAGAACTTGAGTGCCGTAGACATAAAGGAATAGCAACCATGAAGCTGTAACAAGACCGCCAAACAAAATGAACAGCGTCAAATAAATCGACTCTGGAGTCAATCCTGCATTGGGAATCCATTTGTATTCTGGGAACTTCTGATAAGCAAATATAATTACAAAGAGTATGAAGAGAGGTTCAACGATTCTAAAGAAGAGCCCAAATCGAAAGATTTTACACATGTCTCGACCAGCTGCATCGACTTCTCTCCTTACTGCTTGAATGATCCTTAATATCCAAATGACCGAGAAGATAGCTAATCCGATTTCCAGAATAATCATAGAATAACCATAATTGAAAAGCGCAGCTGCTATCTCAGGAGGCATTGATTCGAACATTTCCCTCGTTCAGTTATCTCCTCACCAGGAGATAAGGATTGGTGTGTTGAAGAGGCCCCTCGCCGTTATCGAGTTGGTGAAAACCGATGCGGCAAGAGACCAAGGTATACGTTGGCCTGGACGTACATAAAGAATTCTGTCAGGCATGCGTGATGAACGGATCGGGGCAGGTAATCTCCAACGAGAGGTTCCTGTCCACGCAGGAAGCTCTGGACGGCTTCCTCGATCGATTCGAAGATGCGGAGTTCGTCCTCGAATCCACTGGCATCTGGGAGTTCATCTACGAGGGGATCGAGAAGAGGGGGTTCGAGGTCGTCCTAGCTCATCCTCTTAAAGTGAGGGCAATAGCTGAAGCGAAGGTGAAGACCGACAAGGTCGATGCGGAGATGCTCGCGCACCTTCTTCGCGCGGATCTGATTCCGAGATCGCATGTCCCTCCGAGGGACATACGAAACCTCAGGCAGCTGGTGAGGCACAGGGCGTACCTCGTACGCCAGTGCACGTCGATAAAGAACCGCATACACGCGGAGCTGCTGAGAAGGGGGATTCGAAGACCAGATAATCTCAAGAAGACTTTCTCTCACAAGCACGTCGAATGGATGCGCTCGCTCGGGATATTGACGATCGACTCGAGCCTGAACTGCCTGGAAGGCATCCAGGGGCAGATAAAAGAGGTAGAATCGTTCCTCCTGGTGGAGTACAACTCAAGAAAGGATGCACAGCTCATCGCGACGATTCCTGGAATCGGGTTCTACGGCGCGCTGCTGATACTCGCGGAGATTGATGACATCCACAGGTTCTCACATCCGGAGAAGCTCTGCGCATACGCTGGACTGGTGCCGACCGTTCACCAGTCTGGATCGAGGGGGCATAACGGAAGCATCACGAAGAACGGGTCGCCGCACCTGAGGTGGATATTGATCGAGGCAGTCCACGTCCACACGAACTACTGTCCAGAGTCGAAACTATCGAAGTTTCATGCGAAGGTGGCTCAAAGGAGAGGGAAGCAGCGGGCGACCGTGGCGACCGCGAGGAAGCTGCTTCACACGATCTACTGGATGCTCCTGAACAAGGAGAAGTTTCACTGTCAAGGATTCAACCTCGTGGAAAAAGCTGCGTCGATGAACGCGTGATAAGGATTGAGGCAGGTCCCTGACGAATGGACGTAGCACCAAAGTGCGGGAGAACCGCGAATAGAGGCTTGTCCGCTAAACCCCAGACAGGATCGGATTGGAAAGGAGGAAAGTTGAAATCGTGAGAAGTGAATCGGCTTAATACTGCGAGGGCCTCTTCAACATAGAGGCTTTTTCCTGAGAGCGCTTTCAGAGAGATGGGAGCATGAACACTGAGGGCTCTTCGGAATTGGAACCTGTAAAATCCACTGGCTCGGGCAGAAAATGTACAGTGCAGGCGATTTATCGGCATTTCGGGGATATATACTAAAGGAGGAGCAACAAGCCCTTTAGACCACTTTCAAGCCTTCATTTATCATTGACGATTTCCTTCAATTAATAATCAATTCCATGAATTTCGATACTAGATCCTTGCTCTTTTCAAAGCATTCTTCACAGAATTTTAAGGCATTTATATGAGTACCTTCGAAGTAAAAAACTTCCCAACTTTCTATTATTTCCTTCACACCTGGCATCGGGATTATTCGCTGGGTTTTCCAATCGATCTTAGCTCCACCCATTATTACTGTCTCCTTCTCAAAAAATGTAACACAATCCGGATCCCATGATGCCCGCTCCCCAGGACCTATTACCGTGATTTTCTTATGCATTTTCTTCTTTTGAGGAGTCAGACCTGTGTGTCTACCTGCTATTGCATATTCATTGAGTATTTTTAGCCAACCGTTTCTCTTATCAACAAATGGTTGATATGATCTTATAAAATGATATGTCTTGGAATCATCTGTTTCCATTTGTCGCATTTTGCCACGACCCAATGTTGAATATAACGATTGCTCGGATTCTGCAATCGGGAAATAAATTATTGCCTTCTCCCTTTCATTCGGTGTCAGTTGTGGTGCAATCGTTTTCTCGAAATACAGATGCATTACCTGATCGAGGATACTTCTTATCTTCATCAGGATTTCATGTGTTAGATTAAGCGCTCTATTCGTGACTTCTTGTTTATCTAAAGCACTCCCGTATTCATCCTCCAATTCACTCAGCAGCTCTTCCGCCCGTTGAAATTGGCTCTCGATTAAGTCATCCATCGAATCCCTTTGTATAATGAATACATTTTTTCAATTATATCACTGAGATCGTGATTCCATCCAATTTCTATTAAGTAGCCATTCCCATAAGGAAAATGATAAAAATGGCGCTCTTCGAGAAAGGTATGCTCAATGTTATTCTTCATCTCTTCTACCCCAATCTTTCACCCATCCTTTCTCAGGAGATAAGTTTTTTCCCCGATTGCCAGGAAAGATTCCTGGAAGATGTGAGCACCCTCTAAGGTATCTTCTTGCAGTTTCTTAAGATTTTGATCCACTACTATCTTCCTTTCCTTCTTCGATGGACAGAAGCATTATATCATCAGAGTCTGATTTCTAACGGGTGATTCGAGCTGGAATCGAGAGAATTGGTGAATCCTGAATTTTACCTTCCTGGCGAAGCGCTTCAAGGTCAAAATATACCTTGTCATTTGATTTGGTCAAAAATCGATTGGATATCTATCGAGGTTCGATTTTCCAATCAGCTCCGAATTTTCGATGTTTTTAATGTTGACGATAATATGATCCAGCGACTCAGAAACAAAATTGTTATCAAAGAATTGAACTGGGATGGTTATCTCTGTGTGGAATTTGAAACAAAAAGAACCAAGGAATTATCTAAGAAAGCGATTGTCGAAGTAACATTCATCTCATCTGGAAATAAAAAGATAAAAATGAAAAAGGAAATTAATCTCTTCAGACCGAATCTACAATTGATGTTCGTACCGAAGAAGATTATTGTCAACGAGAAAGGGATCCCTTCTGAAAAGATTCAATTATCCAGGATAGGATTTGGAACTATCCTTGTCGGAATTAATTGTACGGAAGATTCAGAAGTCCAGTGTTCTTTCCCTTCGGGATTTATTGAAATGATTAATCAATTGACGAAGGATGTGAATATAGAAATTTCGAAACTAAGGAAAAGATACCCACAATATTCTAAGATTTTCAAATCTATGGAAGGATTTGATTACTCCAATAAAGATGAATCAATCAATAAGATATCCGCAACGATTGAGCGTGTTTCGCCTGAGAAGGATTTCGTTGATGAATTTATTAATGCAATGTTCACAGCGATGGTAAAGAATTCCGATTTCGAGACCATGGTTATTAGACCCATAGTCGAATTTATGAAATCGACAATTGGTAATCGTATTATTTTTTCCACACCGTTTCTTGAGCTTAATTGTGAAACTAAAGAAAAGAAAATGAAAATCGAAATTGAATGTTTCGATCTTCTTGCATTCGAAATATCGAGAATAAAGGTTCCAGCAATCGTGATAAAGGGAGAAAAAAAGAAAAAGATTCAGATCGGCGATATAATTGATTGGAGGAGCAGTGGAATTCCGAGGTGATGGGGATTACAGACGTCAGTGAAGGAATCTCAGCGATGGAGAATGCCCTTGGCATCGTCGATAGAATAATCAATCAATTGAAGATATTAAAACCTGAAACTCGCGCAATTGAGATTAAATGCCCAGAAAACAAGGCAAAATTTTCCGCGCTATTGAGCCCAGGGTACCTCAGGAAGAAGATAAGTCCAAAATTCTCTTTTTCTGGAGAGGGAGTGATCAAAGCTGAAATTAGATCCATGAGGACATTTTGTCTTCTAAGGGATGCCATTTTCAGAGTCAATGGAAAATACATAATTGATTTATCCAAACATCTGAACGAAAGCGACTCATTTCTCCTTGAAGTAGATTACGAGATTAATGGCTATGAAGTTCAAAAGAGTCTTGTATCCACAAATTCACAAGCAGATACGATGGGACAAGAGGATGAGGATAGGTATTGGGTTCATGCTTCTTTACGCAATACCAAAGCCCTTAGACTAGAATATGGAGAGCTCAATCTGCAAGACATTGATGTTACAGTAGATGTGGGCGTTTATGAAAGATTGAAGACTGCTATCCCCTCGACCTTCCTGCGAAGATTTGAGGCACTCGGTCAAACAATCGGTGAGGAAAACCCCCGTGAAAAGTGGAGGCATTTAATGAATTATTTAAATCTCGCAAAGACTAAATCAAGTTCGCATGATTTAGCAATGCTCAATGAAATGAGATCAATTTTCACTACACAGAATTTTAGACCTTTTGTCAAAATTGAAAGACCGTTTAGATATTATGCCGCAGTTCCAGGTAGATCTGGAACCGGGATTCTAGACATAAGCGTTCCAAAATTCGTCCAGGTAGTCTCGAGAACGGATTTAAGTTTGAATAAGCCAGTCGCAGATGGGGTATTGATATATAAATCAAAAGAATTGAAAGATCACTTGACAGATATGTTTCATTAATTTTATTATCTTTACTAACCACCGCATCAGATTAATGGGAATCTGAAGCATTAATATCTGACAATTTGAATCAGGATCAATTTGCACTTCTTTATCCAGTCATCTCATTATCAGAGGTAAGGCTTCTTTTTGGTTGAGATACCCCCATGGCAACGACAACTCTCTAATGGAACATGGAGTTGGCGTAGGCAATTTTCACGATGATGGGAGCATGATTCGGTGTTCCGCATTGGCGAAACATTTTATTATTCAGAGACAGTAGAATCCACTGTTAAAAATATCCTGATGCAATTCGCTAATTCCGATCATTGACATTTTCCTTTCATCTTGGATATCAATCCTTAAGCACATCGAAAACTATGTGTTTAAGATAATATGCAATACAGGTACATCCCTGCTACGGGCGTGAAAGAAGATTCTGGAGCAGCAACTTTTCACAAAGGTAGACTCTCAGTTATTGCACCGATAGCCAAGAACGGCATAATAAGGAATCGAATTATTGATCACTCTAAGCTGACCGGATATGAGCACAGCTATCTTAGACCGTATGAGGTTTTTGTCAGAGGATTTTGGCGAGGAGGAGAAAAGAAGGCGGTCCCATACACGAGCATTATCACTATTTGCTATATTCTCGTCGAGGGCGCATATCCGATCGGCTTAAGGTGCGTGGGGGCAATTTCTCTTACAAGAGTAAAAACAGGCTACACATTTGTATTCTTTCCAGTATTGCCTAGACAGAAGCTTGAGAATCGAGAAATCGATCATTTGAGCGCTCATATTGCCTTTGAAGATGGACTAGTGAAGATTGACAATGTTCATGGTAAGGCTAGACTCGAAAATGAGAAGTACCCCACTGAAAACATCAAAATGGAGAATCTGAAATCAGATGAGTATCATTTCGCATTCGAATATTGGTTTAAGAAGGCGGATCTATTGGATAGGGCGGGCCTTGTAACCACGGGAGGAGATCCCTTAAATTCGAGAAGGTCTGATTCAATAAGAATAAAGAGTTGCATTGATAACTCTCAGCCAAGAGTCTTTGGATGCTCCATTCCAACAACTGATGGTCTGTTCCCTTTGAGAGTTCCGGGATTTCTAAGAGTTGGTATTCTAACAGAAAAAGGCAGACAAACGAGAGGGGGGACTGCATCTGCATTGTCGAGTCCGTGGGCTTCAAAAAGGAAATCTCATATTTCAAGAGTGCACAGATATCGAGAGATTTCATTAATTGACAGAAACTGGCCTGCTCAAGTCAGCTTATTTATGGAAATTGGTATTCTGAAAACAAAGCCAAGAAGAGACCATACACTACCAGACATCAAGGCAACGACTTTTGAACAATTCAAGAACGTTTAACAGGCAAAAGGACATTTTCATAATGATCGATTCTCCCGCTTTTATGCGTGTCTATCTTTGAGATGCTTTCCAATCTTGCTGATCTTCAAATCTTTTCTCTCCCCGTTGATATGCGCTTGAATTAATTTCAGAAAAGGCCTTGAAAGGAGATAACGAAGGGTTCGTAGTCTCTCCACTCCGTATCTTCCCGAGATACCGATAAATCAACTCGACTGAACCTTTTCTATTCTAGCCATTAGAAAATATGAATTGAAAACCCATTCGGTCCTCACATTTTCCGCCAAAGCATTTATCTCGGCTGAGAAGAACGGAAAAATAAGAAGAAGGGAAGGGTTTTACTTTTTGCCACTGAATCCTAAGGGGTCGGGGGCGGTGTCTGCGGGGGCGCTTCCGATGCTTTGTTCTTTTTACGGCGCATGATGAGTAATAGGGCAAGTACGATGGCAGCGATAATCACAATGATGATTATGTAAAGTCCGAGTCCAAGAGGGCCACTCGCACTTATTACACTAGTATCTACTTTAAACGCCAGTGTATCTTCAACATTGTTCCCAGCCTTATCGATTGCCCTTATTGTGACAGTATGATTCCCATCTGTCAACCCAGACAGATTCACAGATGTGGCCTGTCCGCATGAGACGAAAGCCCCCCCATCGACACTATATTCGAAACAATCTATCCCCGTCAAAGTGTCTGCGGAGGTCCATTGAATCATTGGGCTCCCCGTCGAGAATATTGTACCATTCGACTTAGCAAGTGTTAGAGTGGGACAAGCGGTATCAAGAACGATGGAGTCCGAATAAACATCGGAGGTAAGGTCGGCGTTATCCATAACCTGATAATAGACGGTCTTTGTTCCATCTCCTGACGAAAGATCCCATGATTTCGTAGTTGAGTTTGATTGCCAAGAATTCCATGTCACGTTGTCATTACTATATCGAACTTGTTTGACGCCAGAGAGAGCGTCTGTTCTAGTCAATGTAAGGCTCACTGTTGTCGACTTTGTGCAATTGTCTCCGCCATTGATCACGATTGAACCGGTGGGCTTTGTCGTATCTATGCCGAATTGATTGGAGCTCGGCAGCCCCCAATTCCCTGCGTTATCGCAGGCTTTTACATAAAATTGGTGGATTCCTTCAGTCAGAGTTGGCGCATTAGTGCTCAACGATGCAGTATCAACAGTATTGTCTGGAGTAGCGTCTATGGAGTAAGAATATCCCGAAATCCCACTCGCATCAGTAGGTGCTGCCCAAGACAACTGAGGTGTATTGTCGCTGGTCCATGCAGCCAAACCGCTCAAGGATGGTGATGGAGGATTGGTGGTATCAATTGTAAAAGGTCCGATGTGATAGGCACTGCTTGCGTATTGACCAAGATTGTCAACAGCCCTTACATGCAAATACCATGATCCATCTGCCAAAGCAGAGCTTGTTGTGGATGTACCGGTTGTATCCTCAACCGTATCTGGTACGGTATTCGATATCTGAGACCAAATAAAGGAATAACCATGAACTCCCGATCCCGCATCCGAAGCGCCTGACCATGTGACCGAGATAGTATTATCATTAGTCCAAGTTGCCGCATTAGGAACTGAAGTATACCCGGTTGGATTCGTCGGGCTTGTAGTATCAATCCAGAAAGGCCCGATGTGATATGCTCCCGAATTCCAATTGTTTACACCATCTTTTGTTCTAACATGAAGGTACCAAGTCCCATCTGCAAGAGCCGCACTTGTAGTGCTGGTGCCAGTCGTGTCGCTGACTGCATCGGGAATGGTAGACACCGAAGTCGACCATTGATACGAATATCCCCCGATACCATTCCTATCGTCCGTGGCGCCTGACCATGTAACTTGAATCGTATTGTCGTTTGTCCAAGTGCTTGTCAAAGGCGTTGAAGTGAAACCATTTGGATTGGATGGAGGGACATCATCATAACTCCATGAGACGCTTGCTAATCCGATATGAACCGCGTCTAAATATACTGCATATACATCAAAATAGACAGACCCACCGCTCGAAACATAATCAGCAGTGCTAATAGACCCGCTGGTGACCCATCTATCCGTAGCTGACCTGCCTAGGCTTCCAAGATTATCCCATGTTGCCGTATTCCAGTCATATATGTGCAGTTCAGCGCCCGTTCCGAAAACCGCACTATCATAGATGTAAACAGATACAGAAAGTGAATAAGTCGGAGGCACAGGATCAATTGAGAATAGATAATAGGCTATTGAAGTCTGCCCAAGACCTGGGGCGCACACTATACCGTTTGCAAAGTGTGACGAAAAGGCAGTATTACTTTGAGCGTAATATTGGTCGCCATTAACGGTTAAAGAACTACTTCCAGCCGACGAGAAGGCAGGAACTGCCACAATCATAATCATCGCAATCGCACATGCTATCGAATAAATCGAGGCTATTCTCTTATTCTGTATGCGCATTGTCTCCCTCCAGAATAAGGTCAAAACCGGGTTCTGATTATATATCATTTACTGTATTTTCATCAGCATTATTTTAAAATTGTAAAATTTTAGGTGACCTATCTCGTCGCCGTTAGTTCATCATAGCATCTATCTCAGCTTTGAAAAGGATAACAGATTAAGAAGGTTAAGAATAAGAGATATTGAAGGGAATCTAAAAAGCCCCTTCAACCCAAGGGTTTTAGTGCATTCTCCCGAAATCTTAATTCCGCCTGATTGACAAATGGCTAGTAAGTTCGAGTCGGGCTCCATCAAGCCCACCATCCATGCTCCCATGCTTGTAAGAGCATCCTGACCGGCTCGAACTATGAACATGGACTGCTGAAAGACTTATCTCACTGTAGAGGGTTATCAGAGAAGGAAATGGAATACTGATGAAGGTCAATATAAGAGTCATCCTGGCGATTCTGGTTTTTCTGGGACTCACTTTGACGCTCTTACCTCTGAATGGCATCTCGATTCATGAGGAAGCGAGGATTGAAATCAGCTCGGGTACGGAGGATTGCATCTATACGGTTGCTGGAATGGGAGGGAGCCCGTTCTACATTTCCTTAGACGACGTCTATCTGATGATCATTAATCCTAATTTGACGGTGTTACTCCCTCCGACATCGTTAACAGCATTCAATTCATCAGGAGATCTCTACTACCACCATGTTCGATTCAATGATGCCACCAATCCTGATCAATTGAACGTCGGAGATAGTTTCCAATTCAATAGATCGGTGTATTGGGGCTCAAAATTTCGACTTTTCGATTCTGGGGGAACCACGCTGTACAGTGAGGTCACGATTGATGACCCAGATGCAAGTTTTCTCGTGATCATTCCTCCGATGGACTGGCCATCCCCCTCACTTTCTACCAATACAGTCTTATTAGGATTTTCGATTGTCGCGGCTGCCATACTCATCGGCACAGCCATTTTGATCAGAATCTTCAAGGTCGATGAGGAGAAACGAAGGATAATCTGGCAGTTAGTAACGGCAGTAATGGGAATTCTAATCGTTGCTTTCATTGCGGCGATTCTGTATACAATGGTCCTGTATGCTTGAGTCATTCATGAAAAATGCCTTGAAAGAAGGAGAGCTCTGCCCTATCCTCATTAGTGCTCCCATTATTGTCTGGAGCATTAAGAATTGAATTTTCTGTGGAACTGATCCACAATCAAGCAAGAACGTGCGTCTATCTCAATCGAGACTAATTGCATGGCGAATCTTTAATAGAACTGACAAATATGCAGTAAACAATCAAGTCCCCAGTATGACCTCGTACTTGTGACGGGGGAATGCTGGGTTTCCTCCACTGAGGTTCTGAGTGATATCAATCAATGACAGCGGATGCTATCGTATTCATCGACGGGAACAATCTCTATCACAATGTCCTCTCGATGGGCATCCGACCAGGGAATGTCGATTTCAAGCGATTCGTCGATTATGCATGCTTGAAACTGAGATGCAGGTGGACTAAAACGATCTATTACAATTCAGTTCCAGACATAACAGATGGAGA
>Ga0315291_10010972_pt1 | contig 11052 bp, 8 predicted proteins | sample YL17G12_20_MG_FD_203070 | JGI IMG/M metagenome (GOLD analysis project Ga0315291, IMG submission 203070) | Sediment microbial communities from Yellowstone Lake, YNP, Wyoming, USA - YL17G12_20 | ecosystem: Environmental > Aquatic > Freshwater > Lake > Sediment | place: USA: Wyoming | collected... | reverse complement strand
GCGCGGTCTGACCGGCACCGTGCGCCAGATCGTTGCCACCCATCGCTGGGATAAACTCAGCCGCCTGAGCGCCATCAAGTACCAAGACTTGACACCCAATTAGCTTAACCGTATAATCCCGCCTGCCACCCAGGTGGCATGCCTTCCTCGCTAGCTCAATTGGCAGAGCGGGCGGCTGTTAACCGCTAGGTTCGAGGTTCAAGTCCTCGGCGAGGAGCTTCTGACAAAATAAAGATGCCATCGGCTTTTTATGCGATGGCATTTTTTATAATTACGCTAATCGTAACTATGGTATTATTTAGTCACAAGATGATAGTTGTCGGATATCAGCCTAAAAGGCAAAGATTAGCATTTGCAACCAATAAGCAGTTTTCGTTAGGCCGCACCAACCTTAGGAGGCATCATGATTTGGACTTGGTTATCTACCTATTCAGGAGCCCTGCTCGTCATTTTGGCAGTAATCCCTATTCTTTGGGGCTCGTTCTCCTACATCAAGATTAAGAACAAAGAAGCTAATTACCTTCATTTCAAAACCTATCATGAGCTAATTCAGCAACTTGTTGAGCCTAAAGATACTGTTTCTGGTATGAAGGTTGATCGACAAGTTGCCGTCATCTTTGAACTACGATACTTCAAGAAATATTTCCCTGTGACGCTGCGCATACTTAAAGGTGAAAAGGAATCTTGGACTAAATCTGGCGCTAATCCTCGCCTGCTCCAAGAACTAGACTTTACCATTAATTTTCTCGATAAAAGGTCCAAATCTGACTAACCCCATCTCCAGCGGACAGCGACTCCGCTGCTCGCTCCCACCCTAATCTCTCAATCACTAAAAGAATGGCAACTATATGTCATTAAACACCAACCTTTCTGCTGAAACACTTGTTCAGGCTATCCATGATGTTGCCCGCCGCGCCACTTCGGAAGAAGATGTGCGTTTTGGCGTGGAACATGCCCTCAGCTATGCGCTGAAAACCCTTGGATTGCGCCGAAAGGCGGAGTACGAAAAGACAACCTTCTCAGGCTCAGCAGACGCGGTTTATGGTCACGTTATTATCGAATACAAACGTCCAGGTAGGTTGGCTGAAATCGGCTTCCCAGCGAAACTCTCGGAGCAAATTGGCAGGTATCTGATGGATTTTTCCCGCAGCGCGGGAGGTTGGGAGAAACAGTCCGAAGCCTTGGAGAAAATGATCGGCATCGGCATAGATGGCCAGCAGATCATGTTCCTTCGCTACTCTGCCAGCGGACGCAAGCGTGACTTGCCGGTTGCACCATTGCCCTGCACACAATCCAGTTATTACGATATTGCCAACTTTGGTTCAGAGGGAAAAGGCGGTTTTGTTGCCACGGGGCCAGTACAAATTACAAATGAAAGCATCGGCTTGCTCCTGCTCTACCTGCGTTCGCTCTCGCGCAAGCCGCTGACACCCGAAGGCTTGGCCGCCGAATTTGGCCCGCAAAGCGATATTGCCCGGCAAGCCGTCAATGCACTTTTTCAAGCCCTACAGGCAAACCGCAAACAGCCGCGCGTAGCAACATTCTTTGCAGAATGGCAACGCATCTTTGGGATTGTTTACGGGGAAGAAATGGGCGATGCCGGAAAAGACGCCCCCGAATTGGCTGCGTTATATGGCGCAGTTGGTGGCAAGAGCACACCTTTACAGCCATTACTTTTTGCCGTCCATACATACTATGCGTTGCTGATGAAATTCTTGGCCGTCGAGCTGGCATCTTTGCAGGAAGGTGCTCTGGTTGGCTCCTTTGCCACTTCCGTCCCTACCGCTTCAAATGAACAATTGCGCCTCCTCCTGGCCGAACTCGAAAACGGCGGCATGTTTGCCTTGCTTGGCATCAATAACTTCCTCGAAGGCGATTTCTTCGGCTGGTATCTGAATGCGTGGGATGGTAATCTGGGCAATGCGATCCGGTTGCTGGCAAGGGAACTTTCAGACTTCGAGCCAGCCACCAGTACCCTCGAGCCGGAACATACGCGTGACTTGCTCAAAAAACTCTACCAATATCTTGTGCCAAAGAAATTGCGCCACGATCTGGGCGAGTATTACACTCCCGACTGGTTGGCCGAACGCCTGCTCAACCAGGTTGGTTATCACGGCGAGATAGATAAACGTCTCTTAGACCCCGGTTGCGGCTCAGGAACGTTCCCGATTTTGGCGCTGAAGCGCCTGCGCGAGTACTCCGCGGACCATATGGTGGAACCTGCAAAAATTCTTGAAGCAGCCCTGCACAATATTGCCGCCTTTGACCTGAACCCACTCTCAGTGATTGCCTCCCGCACAAACTTCCTGCTGGCGCTTGGCGATTTACTGCGTTACCGTCACGGCAATATTGACATCCCTGTGTATTTGTGCGACAGCATCCTTACGCCCAGCGAATATGGCGATATGTTTGGTAAGGTTTACCGCTTGCATACCGGCGTGGGTGATTTTGAACTGCCCGATGAACTGGTCTCTGCGGGCGAGATTGCAGCGCTGGCAAAATTGATCGAAGATTGCGTTAAGAACGACTACAGCCCGGAAGATTTCATGTCTCGCGCCCGCCGCGAATTGAGCGTCATCCAGCCCAATACCGATACCTATCTCGAAGCCCTCTATCGCCGCTTCTATGAACTCGAAAAAGAAGGCCGCAATGGCATTTGGGCGCGTCTCATCAAGAACGCTTTCGCACCAGTGCTGGTGGGCAAATTCGATTACGTGATAGGCAACCCGCCTTGGGTGAACTGGGAGAGTTTGAGCCAGGAATACCGCGATGCCACTAAAAAACTATGGGAGGATTATGGCCTCTTCACCTTAAGCGGGCATGCCGCCCGGCTTGGAGGCGGCAAGAAAGACCTCTCGATGCTATTTACCTATGTGGCCGCCGACAAGTACCTGAAACCCAAAGGCAAACTCGGCTTCGTCATCACCCAGACAGTTTTCAAAACCAAAGGCGCAGGCGATGGCTTCCGCAGATTCCGGATTGGAGAAAAAGGTGATCATTTGGGTGTCTTGCAAGTGGACGATATGTCACGCCTCCAGCCTTTTGAAGGCGCGTCAAATTGGACAGCCGTTTTCGTCATACAAAAAGGCGTTCCTATGAAGTATCCGGTCTCCTACCTCGTCTGGCATATCAAAAAAGGCCAACACGTAAGGATGGAAGACTCTCTTGAAGAGGTAATTGCCGCTACGGAATGCGATAGCCTGAAAGCGCAGCCGGTTGACATTAAATCGCCCACTTCTCCCTGGATGACTGCCCGACCTAGAGCGTTAGGTGCATTGAAAAATGTTATTGGCCAAGCCGCTTACGAAGCCCACGCCGGTAGTTCCACTTGGGCAAATGGCGTTTATTGGATTGAAATTCTCAATAAACGCCCTGACGGGCTTTTAGTTGTTCGCAATTTGAATGACGTGGGAAGACTGGAAATTGCTTCCGAACAAGCTGTCGTTGAACCAGATTTGGTATATCCATTGTTAAGAGGACGCGAGATAAAGCGATGGTATTCAGCGCCAGAAGCATATATTTTACTTGTACAAGATACAGAGACTCGCGCTGGATATAAGGAAAACTGGATGAGGATCAATCAGCCCAATTTGTATAGTTATTTGAAAAAGTTTGAGGATCTATTGCGAAGTCGAAGCGGCTACCAAAGATACTTTGACACTAAGAAAGATGCTTTCTATTCTATCTACAACATCTCGTCTTTTACGCTCGCACAAAACAAAGTGGTTTGGAAAGCCCTGACGACGAATATCGCTGCTACTGTGATTTCTATTCACTTCGATAATTGGTTTACTCGACCTAAACCTGTAATACCGGAACACAACACTATTTTTATCTCTACAGAATGCGAAGAAGAAGCACATTATCTTTGTTCAATTCTGAACTCGAATATCAGCAATTTAGTGGTCAGATCACATTCTTCGCTATTTTATTCAGCCTCGATTTTGGAATATCTGGCAATCCCCCGCTATGACCCATCCAACGCCCTGCACTTGCAGCTGGCGTCGCTCTCGCAGCAGGCGCACGAATTGGCAGCAGAAAGAAAAGATGTAACTGCCATCGAGGCCGATATAGATCTGTCCGCTTCGGGGTTGTGGGGCATTAGTACAATGGAATTGAAAGAAATCAAAAAATCTCTGGAAGAACTTTAAGCAATAAACCAGTAATTCCCCCTCAACCATTCCACCAACCAATCCCCTCTCTCCCTTCTTTCCTGCTATAATCCCGCTGCTCCTGCGCGCACTGCGGCATTCGCGTAGCTCCCCTGCCTGCCCCCGTTCTACGGGGGTTGGGCCAGCCGTTGGGCACCACATCGGCAACGCAGCCGTTAAAAAAGTCCGCCCTCCTGTTGTTTTTCTTTATTACAATAGCAGCATGAACTCATTTTCAAAAAGCAACTGGGAAAATGCAGTCAGGAAAGCAACGAGCCATCCTGAAAAAGCCAGCATTGGCTGGCTGATTGTGGGCATAATCCTGGTTCTTGCCGTATTGAAAGTGATCCTATTTCTGTGATTATCTGGATGGTAAATTATAGGAATTTTCATATTCCCTGGTGATCGTACATAAGTTCGGACAAAAATGGAAACCTTCTGAACTTAGTAGGGCTATCAACGATTCCAAGGGAAAGAAGGTCTCCATGAGCAAGTTGCCCAGTTCTCCTGTGCGCTAAAAGAATTAAAGAAACAAGTCCTAAGGGAAATAAGCTCGTACGGTTGGCAGATTACCGTATCGCCAATCCGTACGAGTCAGCACATATGACATACCCCTTCAGACGACAGAGGTGGTGTATCAAAAAAGACGATAATCGACAGGGGTCACAATCAATTATCGTCTAGGTGAAAGTAATTCTCGTTCACCTTTTTGCTTGGATGCGTTATCAGAAGGACTACCACCATACCGACGATCACACCGATCAGGAATGCGTCCATTTCGTCCTCCTTTCATTCTGATAACGCGTTTCGCCCTATATTTGTTGAGCACTTTACCTTAAAAAACCAGTGAGCGGCATTGCCGCTCACTGATCGCAATCGAACACCGGGGGGGGGTGATTACTGGTCCAGCATGAGGTTAAGGATGCGGTTATCAAGATAGTTCGAGTTATCACCGAGACAGTTTTTTATTCTATCAAGGTGCAGTACTACAACATCTACCGGAGCTATACCTAATTCTATGGCCAATATGGTGTTCTCATCTGTTCCAACCCCAGACGCGAGGTCATCCAAGGTGAGGCCAGCTCGTCGGCGCATAGCTCCTAACTCAATCCCAAAGCACTCAGCCGGAGCTAGTTGCATCCCTATGCTAGGTGGTCGATTCATTGGCGCGTATACGTTTCGTACGCGTGCGATTCTCTCACTTATTTCTGTGGGTTTATCTCTAAGTGTGCGGGGATTAGCAGGCCATGAATATTCAATTTTTTTCCTGCTGGGTTTAGTGTTTACAGTATTTACCTCCTTGAGGAGAAATTGAAACTTGCTTAGGATAGTAATAAATATTTTATCGATATGGAATTCCGAAAGAATCACCTCCTTTTCAGGGTTAAGTCGAGGATAAATGTGTGAGACTAATATCATATTCCTGCTCCCAAGGATGGGTGTTTAACGATGAGGAAATCCTATAATGATTGTTGAGGTAGGGAAGAGAGTCCGCGCAAAATAAGCCAAGTCTTGATCTTCGTAACCTTGCTCACCGCCGTCGATATCCAAAGAAAATATATTCCTCAAAACACTATCTAGGGCCGAGTGGTGGCTTTATTATCGGCCCTAGATAGGTTGTGGATATTGTTTAATCTACGTGAGTGGCGACAAAGCTCACTGGAGTTACTGTCTGATTCCATTTTTTATTTCTCGTGGCCTTTTTTTATTGATCCTGCTGCGGACTTCTTTCAGAATCTGGCTTATCCGGCTCGCGTGAAGTCCGAGTGCTTTTCCGATTTCCGTATTCGGGTATCCTTGGTAGATCATCGCCATGATCGTTCTTTCTCTTTCTGATAACTGCGACCAGACTTCGCTTATGGAGAGATTATTAATCATACATTCTTCGGTGGGACGAGAGAGCTCCGGTTTATTGGAGCTGGTGTACGCTTTCGATTCGACATCTTCTAATTCATCGTCTCCGCATTCTATTCTGGTGCTTCTATTTCGAAGGTAATTTTTCGCAACATAATCTAGTGATTGCCGGATCCATGCCCAGGCGGAATCATCGTTGGTGCCGGTTGTGTATTTTAACGTACTCCCTTGATAAAAGAACTTGTCTATTGCCTCAGAAAGGATTGCCTCTCTGGTGGGTTCATCCAGACCCGGAAAACGTCGGGCTAGATGTACCATCGCCGGCTTCTGAATTTTCTCGAACAACAACCCACAGGCTTCGCCATCGGCAGGCTTATAAATAGGAGAACCATCGGGCGAAGATAATGATTGGATTACTGGACGAGCCTTTAGGAAAACCTCATTGAGTCCTTGCTTCCAAGACGGCATAGGACATTTGACCTTATTTGTAATAGAGATGGGAGGTGAGATGATGTTGTTTTTATCGCACCTCCCAGGAGTTGAATACGAGCAGGGGAAGCTTACAAGCTTCCCGGTCAATGTGTTGGCTCATAGGATCTACCTCCTCACTATAAAAACCATTTCCAGTTGAAAAATATAGTGACAATTTTCACTATATTGAAATGGGATTTATCATATTGTCTGATCAACTCCCTTTGACATATAGACGCGTTGAAGGGTATAAAAATTGAGGAACTAAGGAAATTGTAAGCCGAAAACTTACTTCGTTTGAGAACAATGTGGGTACCTTCCAATTTTAAGATGGTAAGTTGCACCGTGATGACATTCATTATGATAGGCTTGGGCTGGTCTTCGGACAAAAAAAACAGGAACCTTCTATACTGTATATGGCTCGCAAATTTCTCACCACCAATTCACTCTTTTGACTATTCTACCTTCTCCTAGATCATTTATCCTGTCCTAACTAATGTCTGAAATTCAGGGTTCCCCTCTTGACATATTAGCACATTTGTTCTATAATAACCTCAGGCAAGGGACGGCCGCAAGCACCGTCCCTTGTCGCATTTAAAACGCGAGCCGTCCCTTGCCATCCTCCTACTACCACCACCCACTATCCACTGATCACTGACCACCATGCCACCCTTGACCCCCCTCGCCCTGAAGATGCGTGAAACCATCCGCCGCGGCCCAGTCGCTTGGGCCTCCGCCTGCCATATCGCCCTCCGCCCCTACCAGCGCCAGATCGCCCTCGCCATCAAAACCTCCATCATTCACAACCTCGGCCTCACCTTCGTCGTTGTCCTCCCCCGTCAGTCCGGCAAGAACGAACTTCAATCCCATCTCTTTTCCTGGCTCCTCTTTCGCTATGCAAAAGCAGGGGGTCGCATCGTCTCCGTCTCCCCCACCTTCAAGCCCCAGACCACCAACAACATGGATCGGGTCAAGGTTTCCCTCGATGCCTGCGTTGGCTCCCGTGGCCTCTGGAAGTCATCCAAAGGGTACCTGTATTGCCTCGGCAATGCCCGCCTCCAGTTCTTTTCCGGCGAACCCCGCGCCAAGGTCGTCGGCGCCACCGCCGACCTCCTCCTCTCTGTGGACGAGGCGCAGTCAGTCTCCCCTGCCAAGTACGACAAGGACTTCAGCCCCATGACCGCCTCCACCAACGCCACGCGGGTCTTCTGGGGTACCGCCTGGACCTCCGATACCCTCCTCGAACGGCAGCGCCGCCTCGCAATGCAGGCGCAGCAGAAGGACGGCATCCAACGTGTTTTCTTCTACACGGCGGATGACGTCCGGCGCCTCGTTCCTGCCTACGGCCTCCATGTGGATGGCATCATTGCAGAACTCGGTCGCAACAATCCCCTCGTCCGCACCCAGTACTTTAGCGAATCGATAGACGCCCAGTCCGACATGTTCAACCCCGCCCGCCTCGCCCTTATCCAATCCGACCGCCCTCCGCTGGAATCTCCCTCTCCATTTCGTTCTCCAGAAATGGGGAGGGCCGGGGAGGGGTCAGGGGAGGGGTCGGGGGTGGGGTCAGATTCCCCCCTCCCTAAATCCGAAGTATTTGGGGATCGCGTAGCATCCCGGAGCGCAGCGGAGGGAGAGCTGGAGGTAGGGCGGGGGGCTGGACCGGGGACGGGGCCAGATTCTCCTCCCCCATTTTTGGGTTTGAAAATGGGGGAGGCGGGAGGGGGCTGTATCGCCTTCCTCATCGACATCGCCGGTCAGGACGAATCCAAAATGAATGTCCTCCAGTCCTTTGATGTAGGCCTCGGCAACCCCGGTCGCGACTCTACCGCCCTCTCCATCGTTGAAATAGACCTGTCCACACTTGAAACCTTGCAGCGCCCCACCTACCACGTTGTCGCCCGTCACAGTTGGGTCGGTGAGAACCACCTTGCGGTCTTCGGAAAACTCAAAAACCTCGCCGAGACCTGGAATCCCCAGCACATCGTCATGGACGCCACCGGCGTGGGCGAAGGTCTTTGGGCGCTGATGGATCGTGCCTTCCCGGCACGCGTCATCCCTGTCAAATTCACCCAGCAGGAAAAATCCGAGCTTGGCTGGCGCTTCCTCTCCATCATTGAGACCGGGCGATTCCGCGACCATGTTCATACCGATGAAGTCCGCCTCCAGTACAACAAATGCATTTGCGAGATACTCCCCGGCCCCGCCAAGACCCTCCGTTGGGGTGTTCCCGATGGAACCCGCGGCCCCGATGGCGAGCTCATCCATGACGACTTCATCATCGCCGATTCCCTCACCGCCATCCTCGACCGTCTCGAATGGTATATCCACTTAGATCCTTCAAGCAGTGAAGGTTGGGACCCATTGGAGGAAATGGATCTCAACTCCTAATCTCATCCATCGCTGTTCTGCGGCTTTTTCCCCCCCACGTATCGAAACCCACGTTCGCAGAACGGCCCCTCGAACAGAAAGGAATACGACCATGCCCGCAATTTCCCCATCCATCCAGCGCCAACGCGGCGCTCAACCCGGAAATAAGAACGCATTCCGTCATGGTTTTTACTCGCCATCCTTCATGTCGGGTGAAATGCGAAGTTTGGATTCGAACGTCAAAGGCGAGTTCCACGACGAGATCAACCTCGCCCGCATCAACGCCAACCGCTTGGCCGAGTTACTGAAAGACTACAAAACCATGCCCATTGAGGAAGTCGTCTCCGCCTCCAATGCCCTGAATAATTATCTTGACCGCATCCAAAGCCTCAGCCGTGCCCAAAAATTCGTCTACCAAAACCAGACCACCATCGAAAAAGCCATCGAAGAACTCGGTTGCATTCCCCCGGAAGAAGATTGAATGAACCCAACGCTCACATTTGTTCCTCCTTTGTTCCTCGATGATTATTTACTTAAAAACCCCATGAACTCCCCGCAATGGTCAACCGCCACCCGCAAACCCCTACCCGCTGAACCCCAATCCCCTCTCTTTCAACGATACCCACCTGCCCTGCCCGATGATCATGTGATCCAGCACGTCAATATCCAGCAGCTTGCCGGCCTGGAGGATGGCGCGCGTCACGGCCACGTCGTCGGGGCTGGGGGTGGGGTCGAGGAAGCTTACATTGAGGAAATTTTACGTCTTTTGTGCCAATTTGCAGTCACCAGCCCAATCCCTAATGGGATAAGCAGCGCGCTGCTGCAAAACGGCAGCTTTGGATTGGCGGTTGGAGCAGGCATCTCACCAGTCATCCGGGTGGGAATCGGCGTAGCGGATGGCGCGGCCGTCGATGCCAGTGTCGGGGTTTCGGTCGGTACGACTTGCGCTGGTGTTGGGGTAGCTGTCAACCAGAGCAATAGGTAACGGTCGTTATCCTTACGTACGGCCTCGGGGAGTGCGTAAGATATGTCATCCAGGAGGGACAGGGCTTTGGCGTTGTTTGGATCAAGCTCAATGGAACGATTGAGTTCCTCGAGGGCGTGTAGCATATCGGCGTTGTCTCCTGGATTAATAAAGAAGATATCCCAATAATAATGCAAATACAGGAGTTCAGCAAAACCCGCGTGCCAAAGGGCATCCTCAGGCAGCAATGTGACAGCCTTCTCGTATGCTTGAATACTGAGGTGGTACAACTCTTGACCGCCAGCATCCTGTCGCATGCCGCGCCGTAGTAAAGTGATCTCTTTACATATTTTACCCAGGCGACCCCAGGCCTCACCGTCGTCTGGATTACGGCTGACGTTATCGCGCTCGGTCAATACCTTTTTCCATGCAGAGGGCATGACGAGTGAGATTTCAATGTTGTTCTCCCTGGTTGGTTCCAGGTTTTCGTAATGCCAGCGCATCTCATTGCCAGAAAATACCCCGCCTGGTGTGGTTTGCGACCAACCGATTTGCGTTTCGAGAATAAGGTTCTGCGGATTGGCCTCGTATGGCAGGCGCAGGATGATGTCGGCGCTGCCTATGGTATCCTTCCAGCCCGCGCCTGTTGCCAGAATATAATAATAGGCAACATAGGGATACTCTCCCGTCCCATCTAGAGTGTACGAGACCCGGATGGAAACATCCTGTCCGGGCGGGAAGGTCGCCTCGAATTCTGCCCATGGGACAGTATCGTCACCATAACGAGGGTCACTCCCGCTGGTGCGATGGGTTTGAACAGTGTTGCCATTGACTTTGACATCTAAATTGGTGATTTCGGGGTACTTGAAAAACCCATCATTGTTACTGATTGGGAAGCCCACATTCATCACCTCAGTCTGGCTACCCAGGTTACGCATGGTGAAATTGGCGCTCACGCGCGCCTTGCCGAGGCTATCCGCTGGCGCATTGGCTTGCACGTCAATCAGCACGGTTTCAGCTATCATGCGCACCTGGGTGACTTCGCTCCCCGGCTGCGGGTTGGAGCCTGGTGGGTTCATCGGTGGAGCGACATCGGCGTATGCGCGAGAAGGGAAAAGTAGAGTTGAAAAAACCAGAACGGCTACAAGAGTCAGTTTCAACCAGCGTTTCATCAAGTTCTCCTTCGGCGAATCGAATAGAAACGGTAAAGTGATTATAGCAAACTTACCGGTCCCACTTCAA
>Ga0315291_10010970_pt1 | contig 11053 bp, 10 predicted proteins | sample YL17G12_20_MG_FD_203070 | JGI IMG/M metagenome (GOLD analysis project Ga0315291, IMG submission 203070) | Sediment microbial communities from Yellowstone Lake, YNP, Wyoming, USA - YL17G12_20 | ecosystem: Environmental > Aquatic > Freshwater > Lake > Sediment | place: USA: Wyoming | collected... | reverse complement strand
AGGTATTAACGTGTTATATTTATTAATATATTTTTCTTGAGCGTTAAATGCATTTTCTTTCGTATCAAAAAATTCAAGTATTTCTAATTTAAAATTTAATTTTCCATATTCATTTATTGCATGTTTTAAATATAATCCACTACCATAATAGTTATTTTTCAAAGTATTTGTTGAATGCTCTCCTACATATTGTTTTCCGTTAATTAGATTAGTTGTAATATAAACATAATGAAATTTATTCATAATAATTTATTTAAATTGTCATAATATATTCTATAAATTTGTTCAAGATTAATTTTTTTAAAAGATTGTTTAGGATTTAGAAAAACTACGTATCGCCATTCTTCAAATTCAATCATTCTTAATTTACGAATATTTTCTATCTTATATGATCTATATCCATAATCAAATAATGAATTTTGTATTTTATTAAATGCTTTTATCATTCCTTGTCCTTTCCCACTTAATACTAAATTAACATATTTTTTATTTATTGCAATTTTTTTATTTTCAGTTAATCTTTCTACATCTTCAAAAAATTCTTTATACCTATCGTAATATGAAATAAAAAATTTGAGTCTTTCTTGTGAAGGTAATAAATTCATATTTATTCCTCCTATTGTTCTATTTGTAGTATGATAATACGTGCAAAATAATACAGGTGTTATATCATGATATTGAAATTCTTTTCCGGTTTTTTCATTTTTAAGTAAAGCCAAAGCCTTATCATTAACATGAAAAAAAGTATATATCATTCCTGGAATTGGAAGTTTAGATATTTTTTCTTGTATTAAAGATTCTTGATCTGTAGAATCAATTTCTATTAATTTTTTTTCATCTTTTAAATTATATTTGAGATAATTTTCATATAAACGCTCATATGCAACATCTTCGATATTATCGATACGTTTCATTTGTTCATATATTATTATTGGTGATTCCATTATTATGCATTATTTGGTATCCAAAAACGACCTATTAAATTTTGAAGTGTATTTTCTGTGAATATAAAAAATTTAGTATTAGTTTTCTTAGCATAAGCATCCATAGCAGCCCATTTTGCTTCATTTAGCAAAAAATCTTTAGCCTCGTTATTAAATTTTCTTTGTTCTTTTAATAATGCATTTGAATTAGGTGGTATAGGTTTTTTAAGTTTAGAAGATGGTTTTATTTCTATAAACCATTTTTCTTGAATATCACCCTTTTGAATTAACAACCAATAATCTGTATGATAATTTTTAATTACCCAGTTTTTTGGATCATTTGGATTTAATCCATATTTTTTACATTCTTCGAGTTTTGATACACGATCGTAATACGGAACACTAATTGGTTCTGATGACCAATGAACTATTGATGGTGATGCATCACACCATTTACAAAATGCCAATTCCCACCCACTACGATAGATTATTAAATGTGGATTGCCTATATATTTTTCAGGAAATTGTAATTTATATACTTTATGAAGATACCCTTGATATGTTTCACCCTTTTTTAAATTACCACTTTCGTTATAATGATTTTGTTTAGGTACATGCCATAATTTATAGTTGTTGTTTAACATTTTTTATTTATATATTTTTATATTCCCAAACTGCATTTCCACAATCATATACTCTTAATGCTTTTATATCATCATCCATTATCTGAAATTCTGTTTTATTTTTATCATACCCCATTTTAATTAATTCATTTTTTCTAAATGTATATCTGTGATATCTGACATTATCAACAAAATACCAATAATTTGGTTTTGAAAATTCTTTTAATTTAAATCCTGCATATTCATAAACTTTGCCTTCACCCCAACATAAATCTGCATATGAAATATAATCTCCGGGATATTTATTAATAATATATTTAAATAATTTAGAAAAAGATCCAATACAATCTATTCTTAATTTATTACAAAATCTTAAAATTTCAAATGTATTTTTATTTTTATTTTTTCCTAATTTTCTTTTTCCAAAACTTAAACACGAGACAATTTCATTATTATAAAATAATGCAATATATTTAAACGCTCGAGTTTTTCCTTGAAGATGATTATTTTCATAAAAATTATTGGCATCACTTGATGATATTTCTTTTAATATACATTTTCTTGCTCCAATAGTTAAACGATTTATGTTTAATTTTGATAAAATTCTTTGTTTAATAATTTCTTTTTTATTATTCCATAAGTCTTCCCATATGTGTATAAGATTTATATTCTTAGTTTTTAAAAAAAGTGTTTTATTTAAATGATAATTTTTATCTTTAAATAAATCTGAGTGCCAATAAATTCCATTAAATTCTATTGCTAAATTTTTATTAGAAATATAAATATCAATTTCTTTATTTGTTAAATTTTTTCTGTTATTTTGTTCACATTCAATATATGCAGATAACCAATTAAAAATTTCTATCTCAGCAGTTGAAACCCATTTTGTTAGTGGGGGTGAACATATTGTGCAACATATATCTTGTCTATAATTTCTATCTCTTAATAAATGTAAAGAAATATCATATTCATGATCACACTCTTTTCCTTTACATGTAACAAATCCTAATTTATTATAATCATATTTTATTATTGTATCTTTAATTCCAATATTTTTTAATTGTTGAATAGTTTTTTCTTTTGTTTTTTGAAAAACAAATTCATTCATTTTGTCTAAAGAGCCATATTTACTAATTATTGTGTTTATTCGTTTTTGTATACTTTTATCTTTATTTTCTTTATTTTTAAAAAAATTTAAAGCTCCTAATCGAGCATTTGTATGTGTATCTTCATGTATTTCAAATGGATTAGTGACACCGTATCTTTCTTGTAATGTACATTTTGCTTTAATTATAGCACAAGCAGGCAATGTTGTATATTCACCATATTTTTCTAAATTTGTTTGTTTTCTTTTTTCTATTATTTCTAATCCATTTTCTTTATATGCATCTGAAATTTTTTTCCCAAGAGATTTTCTCAATTCTTCATCTTTATATGTTTCATTATTTGATGATCTTATTTTTTCTCTTACTACATCATTTTTTGCTGGATGTGTAACACCAAATTTATCTAAACAAGTATTTTGAAATTTTTCCTTAAATTGTTTTATTTTTAATGGGTGATCTTCACCATATCTTTTTTTAAGTGTATTTTTAGTTTTATTTAAAACAACATTTATATTTTCTTGTTTACATTTATATGAACAATATACGTAATTGTATCTTACCAATTTTCCACATACACATCTGTTCTGTGTTACACAGTCATTTATATAATAGTATACTGCATCATTAAAGTTAATTGGATTTAGATTATGAAATGATATAAATTCTTCAATTTCTTGAAGAATTTCTGGAAATTGTTTCTTTATATGAGTTTTTCTGGTTTTATAGAATCCTGGATTATCTGTTGATACATATAAAATAAAATCTGATTTAGTCATATATAATATCTTTTTAATTTATATATACTAATTAGCAATTGGTTTTAATATAACTAATGTATTTTTTTAAATATTGTAAATATTTTTTTGGGAAATTGACACTTTCTTTGATTTTGGAAAATTACCATAAAATTTTCTCCAGCCTTTTGCGAAACCGTTTTTTATGATTTGTGTGAAATAAGCAAAAGCATTTTGAGATTTTTCAGGATCATACCCTCTCCAATATTGAAAACAATCCATAATGGCAAAAGATATGCAATCTTCTCTGTCTTCAACATATATATAATTTAATTTTGTAGAGAATTTTTTTGCCATTAATATGAACATATCAAGAGCAGCAGGTGTTAATTCGTTTTTTTCTTTTGATTTTATTATTTCATTTCGAAGATCTGAATTTTTTACATGAATACCCATTGTTACTTATTTTTAAAATTTTATTAATTTTTAATTTATATTAACAAAACGCAGCATAGTTTTGTTGCGTTTATTTTATTTTTAATTAATTTTTTATCTTTTTTATACCTATTTTAAATTCTGGAAAAACAAATTTAGTAGTATCTATAGAATTTAATTCAAATTCTAATCCATTCATCAATTTGATAAATTGATCCAATGTTAATGGTTTATAATTAGTAAGAAATGTAACATAAGAATTACGCATAGCATTTTGATTTTTTACTAATTCATTTTGTACTTGTTGAAGATTCATAACAATAAATAATATTGAATCCAATTTTTTTGTATCTTCAGCTCTTAACATTTTTAATTCTTTAAGATCTTCTTTTGTAGATATTTTTTCATTATTTTTTCTTTCAGATTTTACACCTACGGTCCATACAAAGGTAACTGCGGCTACAATAGTCATAAAGTAACCCCAATAAGTTTTAATAACTTCTAAAAATGTTTTAATTGGTTTTGTTGAATTAGTTGTCATTTATTTTATATAGATAGTATTTTTAAAGCATGCCTTCTAATCTATCTAATATTTCATCAAATTTGTTATTAAACTTATCACCAAATTCTTGTTCTATTTGATATTTTAATCTAACTAATTGTTTGACAACATACACTCTATTTTTATAGTCCGCTTTAAAATGTATTTGAAATCCGCTAGCAGTATCTTTAAATTCATCTCCTCTTTCGAAATCTTTTTTAGTATAAATTTCATTTAAATCTTCTTTTACTAATTTTGCTTTCATGTAATTATCTTTTATTTTTTTATACAGACAGTGTTCTTAGTGTTGCTCTTGGCATCGTTTGCATTTCCTGTTCTCCTGTAGAGTCTTTACGAATAATTCTAACTCCATCGGCATCTCCAATTGCATTTGTATAATCTATAGCATTAATTAAAATATTTTCAACAACATCTTCAGTAGCTTCATCTATAATAACACCAGGAACATAATTATCTTCATTTGCAAAATCATTTAAATCTTCAAATATTCTAACTTGTGATTTTGGCATAAATACATTATTCCCTTCGATAAGAACTTTTATTTGTTGTTCTGGATTTGCTTTTTCCCATGAACTGTATTTTACATAACAATTATGCATTTTAAGAGGAACATTTCCACTATATACACCACATCTGACATATTGTTCAAATAATAATGCTTGTGTTTTATCATCAAATTTCATGTGTGGGACTGTAGTTAAATCAGGTTTTTTTGCCCATTCTTTAACTTCTTTAGGATCAACTAAATGTGTGCTCCCTTGTACTTGAATTATCCATTTTCCTTCAACTTGACCAATAACATAGCCTTTTTCTTTATCAAGTCTAACGGTATCACCTATTTGAATTGATTCAGTAAGAGGTTCACTAAGAGATTCATTTAGCTTTAACTCTACAGATTCTACTTTGGATTTTTTTAACTTAGTTATCATATTACTATTATTTTTTTGGTCTTTTAAGAAATACTTTTTTAACTTTTTTCGGCTCGTCTAAATCATTTGGATTTTCATCTTTTTCAAAGTTTGTTCTTTCGAGATTCTTTTGTGGAGCACCTACTGCTTCTTCGGGTTTTTCTTCTGGTTTTTCTCCTGGGTTTTCACTCTGTGCTTCTGTTCCTTCTTCTGGTGTTTCAATTTCAGTAGAACCTTCAGCTCCTGTATCACCAAGATCTAATTCATCGCTTCCAGCGGCAGCTGGTTCTTCTGCTGGTGTTTCTTCTCCAGGAGTTGTTTCACTGCCCGTTTCACTACCAGGTTCACCTGTTTCTGGTTCTTCAAGATCTTTTTCTGCATCAACTACATCTGCATAAGCTTCAACTTCATCAGCTCCTAAATCAACTTTATCAGTTTCATCAGATGGTTCATCACTTATAAGTTCTGATTTATCATCATCAAATGTAACAGCCGATGCTGAACCACCTGCATCCGGAGATGGTAAACTGGCCATGCCTACTTCAGTTCCAAATTCGTCTCCTTCTGCACCTACATCGCCACCCTGTTCACCTTTAGCCGCCATTGCTCCTGTTGGAACAACAACAGTGTATGATTTTCCAGACTGATCATCTTGAACTGTAATATTTAAATTTTCTACAACAGTTGTATATTGTTCAACTTCATTAAGATAATTTTTATAATCATTTTTAACTTCTTCTAATTCTTCATCAAGAGCATTAATAAGATTAGTTGTTATTTTATTTGTTGTATATTCAGATTTAAATTTATTAATTCTACTCTGTAAATCAAGAATATAATCTGAATATTCTCGTTTAGTTGCTTCTATTTCAGATAAGATTTTTTCTTTATTAGGAAGAATATCTTCAAAGGTCTTAGAAACATCAAATCTCATGTGTTCCATCATAATTTTTTCAGCTTGAATAGGATTAATATTACGATAGAAAGTAGATTTGTTATTAATAGGATCAAATGTTGTGATGAAAATGTTATCTCTTAATTTAAATACATCAGCTGCATAATTTTCATTTTCAAGAAGATAAACTCTTTTAACAAAATCAAGTTCTGCAATTTCATCATAATTGTTTCTTAATACATTCATAAAATTATAAAAATCTCTATTTCCTGCCCATAATGCAGCAGTAGCAGATTCATTAAGTTGTTCAGTATTAAGAGTTTTCCCATTTACAACTGTTTGTTTATCAGTTAAAACAGCATTGTCTTCACCAATATAAACTTTAATATCTTTTTTAGTAACTTCTATATTTGGAAGATTTATGATATCACAAAGTGCTTTAAATTCTTCATTAATATTAACAACTTCATCTTTCTTTAATTTATTAATATAATTACTCTTTTTAACATAATATGTTCCTTTAACATTGAATAAAACTTCATTTTCACCTAAATAAAGGATTGGAGAAAATAATTTTTCCTCAATATCACATGATGAATTAGCATATTCTAATTGAAGTTGTGTAGCATCTAACATGACAACATTAAGAATATCACGAATAAACTGATCATAACTAAATTTGATCAAAGTTTCTTTTAATGAACTTTTTGATTGTTCAGTTTTTTCAGTTAAATAATTTTCAACCACATCTTCAATCAGTGGAATAAGATAATTGCTGCGAGTCTCTTTCATTGTTTCAATTATCTTTGTGATGTTTACATCATTTTTGTATTTTTTAATACGTTCACTAACTGCACTCAATTCGGTGTGAACAGCAGGAAGATGATTATATCCTGACATAGCAGAAATAAAAGCTTCGTATAAAAGAACTTCAGGAATTTCTTGCTCTAATTTGTCACGGAAATCTTCAAGAATTGCTGCAAGAGTATAATCAAATTTTGCTTCTTTTTCCAATAAAGTTTTTACAGCTTTACGAACGCCCAAATTCTTAACGAAATAAAGTCTTTTTTGATTACTTACCCATTCCTTAATTACTTTATCATCTGGATATTTTTCTAATCCTTCGAATAAATTATTTAAAGCAATTAATTCGATTTCTAACCGTGCATCTGTTGAAACGCCGTTATAAATTGCTGACGAAATCGCATTTATAGTAGATTCGCATAATGCTTTAACTTCAGCGTTCTCTGTTAGAGATTTTAATTGATTGATCTTTGTTATCATGTCTATTATATTAATTTTAAAAACAGTAATTTTATTTATATATTTATCATCGTATATTTTTTTTAGACAATTTTTACATGTTGAATAACACCGAATACTTCGGGATTAACACTATTAGCAATTTGTATATCTATTAGTTTATAATCAACCGGCCCAGGAAATATAATAGGGCCATACGGCAATACAACTGGAGTATTTACATCTATTTTATTTCCAATTAAATTAAAATACAAAGATGCATCACCTGAATACACTATTCGTCCCTGAATATCTTTCATTTCCAGTATAGCATTAACTGATATATCAGGTCGCGGAGATAAAAAATAACCAGTATCAACGATATTAAATGAACTTGCAGTTATTTCTCCAGTATCAGTATCTGGTATTATTTTAATTAATGGATCTCTATAAATCAATACACTTGAATCTGTAGACCATATTATTGATGGGTGTTTATAATTTGTAAATGTTTCTGGTATATTCCAAATGTAATATTCATGATTGGGCACAAGTTCTTCAATAACATGTTTTTCATTGTTATTATGATATAACCAATATGCACTTATTCGATTTATTATAGCATTTTCCTGTGTATAATCCCATTCTATCCATAAAGGATAACCTTTAGGAATAATAAGCGGTGAATTATTATCTCCACTTGTAGGAGAAACAATTTGTATAACACCATCATTCTTAGGATGAATTTTATCTATAAGTCTATATCCTATTCCTGACATATAATCATTTGCATTAACTTCAACTGTAGGATCAAATACAGGTTGGTATGATTCAACTTGTAAATTAAATCTTATTTTTATTTTATTATCAGCTTCAAATGAATATTGAATATTCTTTTCAAGTGTTATATCTTCTGGAAATCCTACTGTGCACCCTACTCTCATTCCTTTATAATAAACATAAAAGGTGATTGTTTTATAAAATACTTCGCGAATAAGTTGTTCAACTTTTAATGAAGTTATTTGAGTATCTAACCACATTTCACATTCAAAGTTAACATTTAATGGAATAGAATAAAGAAAAGATCGATAAGTTTGTAATTGACCATTAACTTCTTTAAGATAAGTTCCTTGCACATAACGAGAAGTTGTTCTAACTGAATCAACAACTGACCCTGAATATGTAATTATACCCCTTGGTATCATATCAAAGTTTCCGTCAACTGGTTTTGGAGGTATACAATGTGCATAATGTGTGTAGAAATCTTGCATGAACCTTTCATCTCCGGCCATATTATAATACCATGGGATGTTAATAGTTTCAGTATAATCATTGCTCCACACTTGTTCATATGATATTTTATTATTTAGAATATCAAGTAATCCCGCCAATATTGAACGGATGAGAATATTTTCATTATTATATCTTTGATGTAAAGCCATTTATATTTTATTTTATTTATTCATCAATTTAAAATACGTCTGGTTAAACCATTATCATATCACCAAGTGTTTTGCAATATTTCTTTACTTCTCTTGTAGTAAACTGTTTTTTATTATTTCTACAATCATATGTATATTTAACTTCTTCTGGTGAATATTGTAATGATGTTAGATCATTTCCACTACATGAGAAATTACCAAATACTCTTTCAGGACACCCTTTTAATGTTGTTAAATTACAATGACTTATATCAAAATCACCGTGAATCACTTCAAATTGTATGAAATTGGGTAGTTCTTTTGTAACCCATCTTGTTAATGTTAATCCTATTGAAACACTAATTTTACCTTCTTTATTTATTATTACATATTTTTTATATTGATTTTCTGTAGCTCCATTTGAAATAAACCATTTTTTAATCATTGCTTTTAATCCTATGTCTAAATCTTCTATAGGATCTGAATCTTCAGTGAATTTTTCATTAAGATTTTCTTTAATTCTATTTTCTTTAGCGATATGATCTTTAAGAACTTTAACCACTTCAGTGTGTTCATTCTCACTTGCCCATCGTAAAGCACAATCATTTTCAGCATGTACATTTGCATTTGCAGCTAACAAGAGTTTAACTATTTCAGTGTGTCCACTCTCACTTGCCCATCGTAAAGCTAAATCATTATCAGCATGTACATCTGCACCTGCAGCTAACAAGTATTTAACAAAATCAAGTTTTCCATATCCAGCACTACATGCTAAAACATGATCTTTATTTCCAAATAGTTTATCCATAGATTCCATCCATAGCTTTATTTGATGCATCATACCAATGTTCATATCAGCAATTGGATCTGAATCTTCAGTGAACTTCTCATTAAGATTTTCTTTCACTATGTTTTTTTCTTTGGCTAAATGATCATCTATAATTTTTTTCATTTGATTACTACAATTCTTCTTTTCTTTTAAAATCCAATCATGCCAACCATGTATATCTGCTCCATATAAAAGTAAAAGCCTTGTTAATTCAACATAATTATGTCCTACTGCCGTTCTTAATGCTTTATCTTCACTAAAATGTACATCTGCTCCTTTATTTAATAATAATTTAGCAGCTTCATATCTTTTACCATCTATTGCCCAACCCAATGGTGATCTAGCATTAATATCTGCACCATAGTCAATTAAAAGTTTCATAAGTCGTATGTAACCTGAAAAAGCAGCATATCTTAATGGTGCACCAGTATCTACATTTACATCTGTTCCTATATCAAGTAAATATTTAGTCCAATTTATTTTATTCCAAGCACAACAGGCAATTAACATTAGTTCATCACTATGTATAAATTTTTTTTCTCCATTTTGAATTAAAAATTCTTTTATTTGGTGTTTAATACCAATACCCATATCAGCAACGGGATCTCCGTCTTCAGTGAACTTCTCAAATATAATATGTTCTTTAACCACTCCCATTATCGTATAATATATCTTTTATCTGGCTGCACTAAATATAGATTATCATCTTCATCATAAAAATTTAATCTAGTTCCTCTATTATAACTTTCATAATGACATATTTTAAAAGTTTTAATACCTTTTTTTCCAAAGTCTCCTGAAATAGTTTTTCCAATAAGAGATCTTAAATAATCTAACCATTCACTTGATTTAAGATACTCCGCTCCTATTGTTTCTTTTCTTTTTTCTTCAAATGATATTCCGCCGATTCCTAAATCATGAATGGGATCTGAATCTTCAGTGAACTTTTCATTAACACTTTCCTTAACTTTTTTTCTTTTTTCTTTAGCGATATGATCTTTAAGAACTTTAACCACTTCAGTGTGTCCATTAACACTTGCCCATTTTAAAGCATGATCATTATCAGCATGTACATTTGCACCTGCAGCTAACAAGGGTTTAACCACTTCAGTGTGTCCATTAACACTTGCCCATAGTAAAGCATGATCATTATTAGCATGTACATTTGCACCTGCAGCTAACAAGACTTTAACCACTTCAGTGTGTCCATTCCCACTTGCCCATTGTAAAGCCCAATCATTATTAGCATGTACATCTGCACCTGCAGCTAACAAGTATTCAACAAAATCTAGTTTTCCAAATCCAGCACTACATTCTAAAGCATTATCTTTATCTTTAAAGGGTTGATTTATAGATTTCATCCATAACTTTATCT
>Ga0315291_10010968_pt1 | contig 11056 bp, 13 predicted proteins | sample YL17G12_20_MG_FD_203070 | JGI IMG/M metagenome (GOLD analysis project Ga0315291, IMG submission 203070) | Sediment microbial communities from Yellowstone Lake, YNP, Wyoming, USA - YL17G12_20 | ecosystem: Environmental > Aquatic > Freshwater > Lake > Sediment | place: USA: Wyoming | collected... | reverse complement strand
AACTACTCAAACTTCAGATGATTCTTCTACAAAATGGGAAACATTTAACGCAGAAAATTATTCAATAAAATATCCAAAAGACTGGTTTATGGAAAAAGGCTATAGTTGGGACTATGGAACTATATTCTCTGACCAAGACAAGAATAGCTTAACTTTAACACACTATGCTCTGCCGGATGCGAAAATGCCTAAAGAGATAGATACTCTTGAAAAACTCATATCCTTTCATTATCAACTTGAATCTTCATACTATTCTAGAAGGGATACTGAAATAAATGGATTTGAATCAGTAATCATTGGTACTACGAACAAATCAACCGAACCAAACACTTTTATAATTTCATATTATATAGAAAAAGAGAAAGCAGATATATGGGCACTAACTGTTATGTCTGAAGAGGAGGATACAAATAAACGCGAACAGGTTTTTAAAGATATGGATTATATGGTTAAATCTTTAAGGTTTAAGTAAAATTAGTAATACTTTTACTTAAAATTCTTAACAAGCTTTTTAACATTATCTTCATCTATTTCATTCTCCCAGTATCTATTTCTCTTAAGTCGTGTTCCTGTAATTATAAAGTCTGCATATTTTTTATAAGTATCTTGATCTAATCCCGATCCGGTAATAACTAGAATTTCAACTTTTTTGCCAAAAGTTCTCTCAGACATTTCTTCAAAATTACTTAATGCTTTTTGGACAATTTTAAAATCTTTTATATCTATATCCTTACCTGTAAATTCTCCGGATAATATAACTCCTTCTATCTTTGTAAATAAAATGTACTCAGCCCATATTTTCAAATCAGACAGCTCGCTATCAAACACTGTGTGTTTCTTTTGAAAATCAGACCATACTTTGGGATATCTTCTATCCTCTGCTTTCTTAACACCTTTAAATAAATTAAGGAAATTCCTCATATAATAAAACTTAGCTAGATTTCCGCGGTTTTTAACTCTGCCTTCTGGACGAAATCCTCCAAATATACTGGATTCAGATCAGATAAAATAAGCTTCAGATTCAATCGCAATAGGAATAGATTCGATATCGCTTATTAAAGTATGAACTCCATGTATTACTTTTGGATATACTCTGCGGATTTCCTTTGCAATAATATTTAGTATCATCAAATCTTCCACTGGTACCGATGTGTCCAAAAAATATGGCACTCCAATATTTTCTATACATAAAATATTAATTCCGTTTCTTGTAAAAATTTCTGCCTCTTTTAAAGCTCTTTCAATTAAATACTTAACAAACGGAATTTCTCTTACTTTCTTTTCTAATTCATTCGTTTCCTTTCTTTCCAAAATAAATATTGAACCCCTGCATTCTTTTATAAGCGGTAACGAATATTCCTCTTCCGTAACTTTAACTAAATTATTGAACTTTATTCTAATATCTGTAATCGTTTGAAGGTCTTTTTTTGTATATTCAGGAACACGAAAAAGATCACAATAAAAATTGTTTTGAAGAATGTTGTTTGTATGGACATGAATCATTGCAATTAATTGCGGTTTGTTATTTGTGTTCTTTATTTTAGTAGGAATAACCATAAATACTTATTAAATATTTAATAAAGTAATTATATTCTAGAAACAATGATGTGTCTATTTAAAAGGTAATAATACAAAGAATAGAAGATTTATTTCCTTATTTGAAATACAGTATTACTTCACCCTTTTCAATTCCTTTGGTAAAGTATTTTTTATAATAGGAACTGCGATAAATATTCTTTCTAAATCCCCCTCTAAAGAACACAGAATATACCGAATATTAGATTTTTCGTAATTCGTATGCATATACCTTCTGTCTTTAACAGGTAAATAAATTCCTGGGTTAAGATCTATTACCCGGCATTTAATTCCTTCCGATAACTTCATTGGTTTTTCTAATTTCCAGCCAGTTACCTTTTTTTCATAACCTTCAAAAGCACCATGCTTTGTAACTACAGGTATACTAACTACCTTTACAACCTCCAAAATATCACCCTCATGAATATTTTGTGTTTCGAAAACAATTTCTGACATTTAAAATAATTATCAATAAATTAAGATTTTATATACTTTATCATGAACATTACCAAAACTACATTAAAATAAACGAAATAATAAAATTAAGTATATAGAGAAATAATTTACTATTTATTTTACATATTATTAATAAAATATTATGTATCTTCAAGTTTATATTCACTTACCTGAGTTATTATTTTATTTGAATTATGTTATATTATTTGCAAATTTATCTTTTTAATAAATTATATGAAAGACTCAAATAATCTTAATCAATCATTAGAACCAGAACACAAACAAACTGATCCCAAGCCAATAGATAAAAAAGGTCAAAACAAAATTCTCATACCTTTAGCTATTATTCTCGTTTTAATATTTATTGGCCTTATCACTTATATAATTTATACATTCCAAAAACCTGCACACACGAATTATAAATCAACCACATCAAACAGTACCAGCGTAAGTACATCTACCACCAATACCTCTACTTCAAATAATACAAGTACTATCTCAACTATAACAGCTGATCCTTTTGAAGACTGGTTAACCTATACAAATCCGACATTTGGCTATAGCTTTAGATATCCGTCAAATATAGCAGTTAAAGAATACCCTGTTGTGGAATGCGAAGGTGATGGAGGAGATTGTTATTCTGTTACAGAGCCTGGTGAAGTTATATCCATTAAATTTGGCGATCAATATATCTATCTCTCTTCAAAGTATGGACAAGACACTTCGAATATTGAGTCAGGATGGACAGTTGATAAGGATACCACTAGTTTTGACGAGGTTATCGTTGGAGATAAGAAAATGTATATACTTGTCCAATATGATGACTTTCATAAACAAAAGGAAGTAACCCTTATATGCAGTTCTTATAGATACCAAGATACAGACACAGAAACTATATTATGGCATAAAGATACTCTTAGAATTAATGATTATAATTTTGAGATAAATTATGGGAATATTCCACTAGCAGGGATTTCTGAAAATGATTTCAAAGAAGTTAAGAAAGTATTTGAAACATTTGAATTTTAATATTTTATTTATTTTAACATGCCAGATTCAAATAATACAAATCAGACATTAAAATCAGATTTACCGCAAAAAGATAAAAATCAAAATAAATTCCTTATTCCTTTAGCTGTTATTCTTGTAGGTATACTTATAGGCCTTCTTGTTTACATTGTTTATACATATATAGAATATAAAAATAAAATTTCAGCAAGATTAAACAATTCTGAAACGAATAACACAACTTCTAACGATTCTAATGCAATTACGACAAGTACAAACTCCTCTGAAACTCCAGAACCTTTCGAAGGCTGGAAAACATATACAAGTAACGAACTCAGTATTAAATTTAAATATAATTATAAATTTAGTAATATACAATTTTTCCCGTCTGATGAACTCAATAAAATGTCATTAGTCATTGGGCCAGAAACAAATATCTCTATTGATATACTAGATATAAGAAATGTTGATACGTCGTCTCAAGAATATCAAGATAAATTTAGCTATATGATTTTAAATACAGAAAATTTGAAAAAGAAAGTTATTATTGAAGATAAAGAGTATACCTTTATAGAATACACCTCTAGTGAAGGTGTTGCAAACAGAACGTATCCTAGCTGTATGGATACTTATGATACTGCTTATTATTATGTTGAAGTTGACAACAAAATAGTAGTGGCCATTAACACTCAATTTGGAGAAATATGTGTAAGTGAAAATAAAACAGAAAAATATACATATAGTGAAAGTGATTTCGAAAATGCGCTCGAAATTATTTCTAGTATTGAGTTTATTTGATATTAAATTATCAACATTATAACTATATTAAACTTTTAATTAACAAAAATGCCTGAACAAAACCAAAAACCAACTCCAGAACAACCAGCTAATGTAACTAAAACTAAACAGGCTAATAAAAAAAAGACACTCATCTTTATTTTTTATGGAATATTTATCATAATAACAATAGTAGCTACTTTTGGTATATATAAAATAATTAAATCTATAAACGAAGAAGGGGTTAATCCCCCACCTTTCAATGAACTTGCTTGTAGATATAATAATAGGCGTTACGAGCCAGATGAATCTTTCAACTCTACAGACGGATGCAATACTTGCTCCTGTATAGATGGTAAAGCTGTATGTACTGAAGATAACTGTACAAACTCATCGATAAACACGACAACAACTGCATCAGAAGAAAAAGAAGGAGAAATTGATAATAGTATTATAGTTATGTATGATGGCGAAGGATCTATGATAGCAGATGAGTACAAGGATTATATAATATTTTCAAGTTGTAGTTTAGAAACTTCTTCTTGTACTTCTTACCTTTTTCCAAAAGAAAATATTGACGAATTCCCGATTTTAGAAGTAAGAGAAGAAAGATTGGAATTTGCGCTATCCGGAATAACAGAATTTATAGGAGTCGCAGCTGGTACAACTTATGAAAAACTAACAAATATTAAAAATGTCCAAATTATAGCTTCATACAAGGGTTTAAATGAAGAATCAGATGGGAAATTTCTTTCCTTTAAAGCATGTACACTCTACACATCTATTTGCAAACATTTTCTTTTACCACAAGAAAAAGCTGCTAATTATCCAGAACTTGTTGATATCAAAGTAGATACAAAAATAAAACTATCCGGGAAGTTGAATAAGAGAGATTCGGGAGCTGGAAATCATTATTTTGAACTTGTATCTGACATTAAAATAAATAAATTTTAATAAGTAACCTCAAGTTTACATTAATTTACCTGAGTTATTGTTTTATTTGAATTATGTTATATTATTGAAAGATTTATTTTTTAATTTAATCACAAATGACAGATTTAAATCAACAGCCAATTCAAGAAAAGCCTGTTAGTACCGCACAACCTAAACAGATTAATAAGAAGAGAACTTTATTAATTATTATAGTTATTGTTTTCTTTCTTTTATTAATAATTACCGCAATTGGGATTGGAGCTTATATACTTTTAATTAAAAATAGAGATTCAAAAGAAGTCGAAACTGAAGAGAAAACCTGCACATACAATAACAAAACATATAACGAAGGAGAGTCTTTCCAAGCTACTGACGGTTGTAATACCTGCGGTTGTGAAAATGGTCAAGTTGGATGTACCTTTATAGCCTGCGGAACTTCAGAAACTACAACTACTACAAACACTTCAACAACTGTTACAACTCCAGCTGGTTACCCAGTTTTGAAACTCAGTCTTCAGGAAATTATCAACACAAAATGCGAAGAAGTAGAAATTAACGGAGGGTATTCCTCATTTATATTTTACAGCTATTTCCCATTTCAATTAAGTTCGAATACAAACATCACTATCCCAACTCCAAAACCAAACGAGAAAGAAGGTGTGTGTATTACTGGTGAATATCTTGAGAATAAAGGCGCTATTTCTTTTGCGTATAAAAACATAAATGGTGATCAAAAATCTGCATTAATACATGATGAATATTCTGAAGAATTGGGTCACGGAGGATCTCCTTTTTATGGACAAATTGGAGATGTAATAAAAGAAGGAGACGATTTTATAATATCAGCATTTTTAACCTGTACAGATATGTGCGGTGGAAGTGTGGATGAATATTCTGCTCATGTAAGAATCAGAAAAATTCTAAAATTCAAAGGCGGAGAAGAAATATATATTAATTCTGATCTAACACTTTTTGGACAAGGAAACACAACATTTAAAACTTATTTAAACCAGAATCTTGAAAACTACAACGGGACAATGGTAGTTGATGATGAAAAAGCACAAGACAATTTCGTTAAATACTTCTTTGCAGATCTATCGAACTTAGACAGTTCGCAAAAGGAAATATATAGAGAAGCACTGGATTTTATAAGGTCGATAGAATATAAAAAGTAATCTATATAAAAAATCCTACTTTGTATAATCATATTTTTTATTTTATATAAAATTATGAATGTTGAACTTCAAGAAACACCTCAAGATGACTTATTAATAAGACTTACTGAATCAAGAAAAGTTGAATTTCCTAAAATAGGAAAGATAATAGTATTTGACAGAATTTTTTGGAGAGATCCATCAATTTTAAAATTACCTTTCATAGAAGGTTATGTTCCAACATGGACTGTAATGCTTACATCAATTCTTGGAACTATTTCAACTATCTCCGAATATCAAATAGGTTCAAAGATATTCTTTTTAGCAAAAATAAAAGAAGCTATGGCTTCTATACCAGCAAATCCATTAGCAGTAGAACCAAGATTACTATTTATTAGTGCTATAATTGGACTTTTTGGAACTATTTCCCTCGCAAGCTTATATACAGCTTATAAGTATTTTGGATTATCTAAGATTGATCTTGAAAAGGATCCCTTACCTTATACAAAATTAGTAAAAATATTCCAAAACACACCAGAATTAGATAGACTACCTGCAGGAAATATATTGAAAATGATACTCTCAAAATGTGCCTGCTGGAACTTTATCAATAAAGTTAGAAGAAGAGAAAGAGCGAAAAAAGCTCAAAATGAAATATAAACGAAATGTATATTACAACAATAAAATTATTACCTATCAAATAACATTTTTAGTATTCAAATACTTTAAATTAAATTTTTAACTACAACTAAAGATAAAACTATCTGTTCCTTGCGACTACCTTCATCTGGCATAATTCATAAAGCCCGTATTTACTATGCTCTCTTCCAATCCCCGAATTTTTATATCCTCCAAACGGATTAAAAGGACAAACATAATTTGTTCCATTTATACTGACCATCCCAGTTTTAATCTGACTCGCAATTCTTTGTGCTTTATTTAAATCTTTTGTATATACATAAGAACCTAAACCGTACTTTGTGTCATTTACAAGCTTAGCTGCATCCTTTTCAGTTTTAAAAGAAATAACCGGCAGTACTGGACCAAAAACTTCTTCATTCCATACTCTCATATTGCGTGTAATATTTGTTAGTATAGTTGGTTCATAATACGCTCCTTTTAATTTTAAGGGAACTTCTCCCCCTTTAATAACCTTCGCTCCCTTTTCTTCCGCATCTTTAACTTGGGAAATGATAAGCCTCTGCTGTCTTTTTGCTACTAATGGTCCGAAATCTGTTTTAGTATCCAATGGATCGCCAATAACTTTTGATTCTAAAACTTCCTTTAATTTTCTAACAACTTTACCAAACACTTTTTCATGAACGATAAGTCTCTTCAAACCGTCACAGGCCTGCCCGCAGTTAGTAAAACGAACTCCATATACATGTTCTATAGATTTTTCTATATCAGCATCTTCAAAAATTATCCCAGGAGCCGAACCTCCTAATTCAATTACTGCTTTAATAAATTTCTTTCCACAAATTTCATAAACATGCTTTCCTACTTTTGCACTTCCTGTAAAACTCACAAGATCTACATCTTGGTTAATTAAAATCTCCCCAACTTTTCCATCACCATATACTTCACTAAATACTCCTTTTGGCAGTTTGCATGAATCAATAATTTCCTGAATTAATTTCCCGCATAAAGGCACTTCTTCTGAATGCTTGAATACAACAGTATTTCCAGCTACCAAAGCAGGAACCACACCCCATACCCACTGACAGAAGGGAAAATTCCACGGCTGAATCACTGCTGCAACACCGATAGGCTCAAAATGAATAGTGTGTATCTCATTCTTATTCTCAAAAGTAACTTCTTCTTTTAGACATTTTTCGCCATTTTCAAGATACCATTTAAAATAATTAAATCCGTCGCCGAGATCAAACATCTCCTGTTGTGAAATAGGGAAACCCATTTCTTTACATGCAATCTCTGAAATCTTTTTTCTATTTTTATCAAAAGCACCATATACTTTTTTAAGGTATTTAATTCTATTTTTAACACCAATATTCTGCCATTCTTCTTGGACATTTCTAGCTGATTTAACTTTTCCTTCTATTTCACGCATACTAGATATCTTTACCTCCCCAATCTTTTCATAATTTCTAGATGGATTTGTAGAAATTAGTTTCATTATTAATATTATCTAATAATTTATTTATTCTTAATTTTACTTTTATTATTGCCATGAATCAATAGAAGTAACAAATATAAACCTCTAAATACTCAATATAAGACCTTGAATGTCAATAAACAACATTATATAATCCACATAACACTATAAGATAAAGTATTGTTCATTTTATTAAAATGCCAGAAGTACATAATCCTACAGACATTATATTATCAATTAAAAATAGATTATCTGAAGTTCCAAAGATTCCAATTGAATTATTATGCCTAACACCGCAATCGGGTAACTCTATAGTAATTACAGGAATAGCTACCTTAGGAAGAACAATATATGGATTTTCTGGTGATACTATTGTTGTTTTATGTTGTATAACTTATAATAAAGATATTCCAATAGAATTAGAACATGGTTTCTTGGTTACACTAAATGGGATTAGTATTATTGCTGGAAAACCTCTTATACAAGAAAACCATCCCCAATCATGGGCAACTCTAGGAAAAGTTGCCGATACACCTTGGCTTCGGCCATTATTAGATATGCCACTCTAATTAAAACTATCTCATAACACTGATTATATTAATACAGTATATAATATAAAGTTCCTAATTTACCCTAATAAGCCTTTAAATAAACTTATTAATACTCAATGTTAATCCTTAACAATCTTGAATATCGATATTTACAATTATAAAACACACAGAAGGAAATCTGTTTATAGAAAAACACTAAGTCCTTCATTATCTTAAATGCCATTTTATTGTTTACTATCAAATAAAAGTTTATACTGATTCTATAAATATGTACTCACCTATTAAATGAAGATAAAGAATTTACTTTCAAAACTTTCTACTCGAAATAGAATTATTATTATTACAGCTATTTTAATTGTCTTACTTTTAATATGTTCAATCTGTTTTCTATGTATTATGCTCACACCCACAAGTAATAAATCAACTTCCTCTAATTCAACTAAAGAAGAAGGAAAAGAAGATATTGCTGGCGTAAGCATTAAATCAACAAACCTTGAAATTATAACAAAAGATAATTCAAATACAACAGACGATTCAATTCTTATCGAAGGAAATGTAGACGCAACAACATCTAAAGTTCTTATAAATGAAATTGAAGTAGGATTTGAATTAAGAGATAGTAGAAAATGTTTTGGTCATTGGATGCCAATTGAAATTGGAGAAAATACATTTGTTATAAAATCATATGCCGAAAATGGAGAAGAAGATAAAAGTTATACACTGACAACTATAAGAAACCAAATTCCAACTTATAAAGTAGTTAGTATTACTGACGGCGATACAATTAGAATTTTATATAATCAAAAAGAAGAAAAAGTACGTCTAATTGGTATAGATACACCAGAATCCCTGGATCCAAATACTCCTATTCAATGTTTCAGCAAAGAAGCAACGGATAAAATGAAATCACTAGTAGAAGGTAAAAATATAAAAATTGAATTTGATAAAACACAAGGTGAAAGAGATAAATATGATAGGCTGCTTCTTTATATATGGGAGGGAGACAATTTTATAAATGATATAATGATAAGGACCGGTTATGCTCATGAATATACCTATAACTTACCCTATAATTATCAAAAACAGTTTAAACAAGCTGAAAAAGAAGCAAAAGAAAATAAAAAAGGGTTATGGGGAAATGCTTGTGCATGTGAAAAAGAAAAGGAGCAAAGCAGAAGCTGTGTTTCTTGTAACCTCGCAAAAATCACTTATACGAATTGGGATTGCTCAACATATACAAAAGATGTAACTGATTCAAGTTGTATTAATAGTTGCCAAACAATTACCACAACAACTTCTACGCTACAACCACAAATACCAAAATATACATGTGACTGTAAAAAGACATGTGATCAAATAACAACTTGCGAAGAAGCACAATATCAGCTTAATGTTTGCGGTTGTAAAGCAAGAGATAATGATAAAGATGGTATAGCTTGTGATACATCAATTGGAGGAAAGAAGCCTGGATGTCAGCAGTAAAAAGATTTATTCTCTCTTTATATTCATCCCAACAAGCCTTTAAAGAACCTTATTAATATTCAACATAAATCCTTTACAATCTTGAATATAATATTGTTAATTATAAAACACACAAAAGGAAATCTGTTTATCATTCTAAACAAATAACTTCGATTTTGCTACAATATTTTAGATAACATATACTTTATTTTTCTATAAATAAAAAATCATTGTCAACTAATAATTTCCAGCAATCGCTTACTAAAAAAGAAACTGATACTAAAAGGAAAAATAAATTAGTAAAGAATATATTACTAATTATTTCTGCTATAATATTAATTTCTATAAGTGTAATTGGCTACAGATTTTTTATAATTATAAAAGAAAACAAAAATGAAGTTACTCAACTTTACTCGTGTTCAAGTGATAGTGATTGTATAGTAATCTCAAAATCGGATCCATTAAATCCATGCTGTTCATCAGATGAATGTGAAGCAGAAGTTGTAAATAAAGAAGAAGATGATAGAAGAAACGCATGGAGACTAGAAAATTGTTCAAGAGCTAAATGTTTACTATATGATTGCTTTACCCCCAAAATCCCTAAAGCCAGATGTAAAGAGAATTCATGTATGATTGAATGGAAAGAAAGATAATAAAAAAGTTATATCATCATCCACTCTTCACATTCACCCCCACAAGATCAATATACTTAAAATATTTCCTCACTTCATCCCAGTATTTGTCTGCTAAATTTGAACTATAAAATCGGTGCTGACTTTTTTCCATCTGTCTGCAAAGTTCATCCTCACCCTTTTGAAGGATTTCTTTTACCTCTCTCCCAACTTTCTGGAATTCGTTTTCAATTTTCCTTCTCTTCTCTGTTTCCCCATAATCATTATTTAAAAGAAAAAATTTTTGAAAGATATCTTCATTTTCCTTCCAGAGATTTTCAAATATCTTTTTGAATTTAACTTGTGCCATTTAAATTAATTTAACTTAATAATTCACATAAATTAAAACTAGAC
>Ga0315291_10010966_pt1 | contig 11056 bp, 9 predicted proteins | sample YL17G12_20_MG_FD_203070 | JGI IMG/M metagenome (GOLD analysis project Ga0315291, IMG submission 203070) | Sediment microbial communities from Yellowstone Lake, YNP, Wyoming, USA - YL17G12_20 | ecosystem: Environmental > Aquatic > Freshwater > Lake > Sediment | place: USA: Wyoming | collected... | reverse complement strand
AGAAGGGAGACCTAATCAGGATGACCCTAGGCGCCGTCTTCGACAACTACCAGAGCAACATCTCGAGGACAGCGGTCATAGACAACGCCTCCGCCGAGGCTAAGAAGAAGTGGAAGGCCGTCGTGGACGCCCAGGAGTCCGCCCTGGAGGCCGTGGCGCCTGGCGTCAAGCTAGGCGACATCTACGGTTCCGCTCAAAAGGAGCTGGGGAAGGCTGGGCTGAAGGAGTGCAGCGCCTCGCTGGGCCACAGCCTCGGCATAGAGTGCAACGAGCAGCCAGCCCTCGTCGCCGGGAGCGAAGTGGAGCTCGAGGAGGGGATGGTCCTCAACGTCGACATCCCATACCTAGACCTAGGCTGGGGCGGCCTCGAGCTAGAGGACACGGCGGTGGTGACGAAGGAGGGCTTCAGGCTCCTCACTAACACCGAGAGGACCCTCTACCTCCTATAAGCAGGCACATTGCCTTTCTTTGCGATTATCAGCCCAACCTTGGAGTAGTGGCCGAGCCACTCCTTCTCGATCTCGTCCCCGAAGAGGCTCCAAGCCTCGCTGAGGGAGATCGTCTTGACGCCGAATATCTTCGGCGCCTCCTCGCAGGCGAACCTCATCTCCTCCAACAAGGACGCCTTCCAACGGTTATTTTAAGAAAGATGTTGAAGTATCTTGATTTAAGATGATCCTGCGCCGCGTCCTCGTGTCGTGGGAGCTGCGCCTTAGAGGTTCGCCATCTCGCTGATCCTGGACTTTATCTCTATCGACCTGGCCTCGAATATCCTGCCGAGTTCTATCGCCTCCTCGGCGCTGGGCTCCTCTCCACGGTCATCCTTGTATTCGAGCCAGGCGGAGTAGGCCCGCATGTAGACGCGGCCGAACATGGCGCTTGCGACGGAGTCGATGAGCCCCCTGTTCTTGAACTCGGCGAAGACGCCGTAGTTGCTGTTAAGCTTGTCCTCTGAGAGTTCGTCGTCTATGACCTTCTCTATTATGCCCCTGAGAGCCGGTTCCATGGTTGCTCAAACATGTCTCCTTCGCCGAGACTTTAAATGCTTTATTTCGCGGCTCTAACGAATGTGAAGCCCTTAGCATTCTTTTTATCGAGGGCTATGAACCTACTTTCAGGTGCTAGCATTTGGATACCCTCACCATGGTGCTGATTGGAGTCATCGTGGTCGTAGCTGTAAGCCTCATCGTGGTCTTCGTCCTGACCTATAACAGGCTTTTCAGGTTCAGGAACGCCTCGGAGGCGGAACTAGGCCAGATAAGGGTGGCCATGAAGAAGAGGCTCGACATGATAGAGCAGCTCCTCGGCGCCGTCCAGGGATACACGAAGTTCGAGAGGGAGGTCATGGAGAAGGTGGCGGAGCTGAGGTCGGCGGTCATGCAGGCTGGCGCCGGCAGGCTCGCTGAGATAGACAAGGAATCAAGGGGCCTCATGGCGAACATCGTGGCGATAGCCGAGGCTTACCCGGACCTCAAAGCCTCCGTGACCGTGACGAAGCTGATGGATGCCGTCGTGAGCGTCGAGGACGAGATCGCGAGGCAAAGGTACACCTACAACAACGTTGTACAGGAGTTCAACACGATGGTCGACACGATCCCGTCTAACATTGTCGCAGGCGTCCTCGGCTTGAAGAAGCTCGAGTACCTCCAGTTCGGCGAGGAAGTCGAGAAGGCGCCCGAGGTCAAGGGGATCGGTCCGGGTTGAATGAGACGAGGCAGATAGCACTCCTAGTGATTATCACGCTCGCCATAGGCGTCGTTGGCGTCGTCACAGTCGGCCTCATACAGGACGCCGGAGACCCCAGCGGGGTGACGGTGGACAAGTACAGTGCTGTGCTATACTCAAACGGGACACTACGGGAGAGCTACGTCTACACCTTCACAGTGACCCAGTACAGGATGCTCTACAGGAACTGGCTGGTCCCCGTCTCCACCCAGCCCATCTCGACGCCCCACATCCAGATATTGAGTATCTATAACCCGACGGGGACGATAGCCTACGTGAAGGACAGTAGCGGGGTCGTCCAGCTCTTGGGGCAGGTCTCAGGTGATGTCATCAAGCTGAAGAGAACAATCTACAGTCTGGCAGATTCTAACGAGGTGGGCTGCTATGACTCGTACCTCTTCTCCCCCGGCACATACGAGATCGGCTACCTGTTCAGGCTCTACCCGCCTTTGGAGTCCGACGGCGGCGTCTCGCACCTGAACCTCATGCTCGCCAGCAGCCATATCTCCTACAAAAACGTGACCATCGTCATTGCTGACGCCGGTTATGTCACGAAGGTGTTCGTCCATCCCCCTTCGTATACTGTTGTGAATCGGGGGAACGACATTGTGATCTCAGGTTCCTCGGCGAAGGATGAGCTCATCGAGGTCGAGCTCCTCATGGATAAGAGCAAGGCGACGATCAGCGGCGTCGAGTCCCAGGTCAGCGGCGTGGTCGCCAAGACCGAGCAGGCGAACAGCTACTACTCTCTCCAGTACGGGGCTGCCTACTGGTGGGGCGTCGCTGCGAAGGGTCTTGTCCTCGCTACCCCCTTCCTGCTCCTCGGCCTCTACATGAGGTATGGCCGGGAGGAGGATGTCGTCGTCCCCCACTACCTGGCCGTCCTTCCTAACAGGGACCGGAAGCCCTGGTTCGTGAACCCTGTCTTCAAGAACGATGTCCACCGATTCGATGAGGATGGCTTCTACGCCACACTCCTCGACCTCCACATGAAGAAGAAGATCAAGATAGAGTCTAGGCCAGGTGGCATCAGCATAAAGCTGCTCGACGCCTCTGTGGAGGACGCCTATGAGAAGAGAGTCATGGGTTTCATACAGAAGGTCGCCAAGGACAGCGTCTTCGACACCGACAGGCTTCAGGAGCTCGCAGACGAGATACGCCAGGGCAAGTCAGCTGTCTTCGCACTCAGCGTCAAGGATGATCTCTTCGACCTCACAAACAGGGTCGACAGGCGGGTGGGGAAGCCGTTCACAGTCGACGGGAGGAAGAACGTCCTCCCAGTCCTCCTGCTCGGAGCCACCGTCTTCGTGGCCTCCTCGATCTTCAGCCTCGTCTTCCCCCTCGGCTCGAGGCTCCTCTTCGAGTCGCTGGGGATAGGTGCAGTGATCGTTTTCCAGGGCATAGCCGCGCTCGCAGCCCCCGAGGAGCTCTTCGCCCGCCTCCCGGCAGGGGTCTACAAGGAGAAGCTCGAATGGGAGGCGTTTAGGCATCACCTAGCAGACCTCGCCCAGCTCAGGAAGTACTCGACAGAGGACATATCGATGTGGGGCGATTGGCTCGTCTATGGAACCGCCCTCGGCGTCGGGGACAGGGTCGCGGAGGCGATGAAGCAGCTCAATATCCCGATAGACATAGCTCCGATCGTTTCGATAATGCCGATGTACTTCTACCCGATAATTGTGGCCTCTAGGCCTGCGCCGGCTGGGGCTAGGGGCGGGGGTTTCGGTAGAGGAGGGGGATTCGGGGGCGGAGGCGGCTTCGGGGGTGGAGGGGGCTTCGGGGGCGGGGGCGGCGGCGTCCGGTAGACGCGGGGCTATTTTTAAATTTATGAAGAGATTACCCTACGTGGGCCGCGGGCTCGTAGCTCAGCACGGATAGAGCACAGGCCTCCTAAGTCTGGGGTCGAGGGTTCAAATCCCCCCGGGCCCGCCATTCACTGAACAGGGCCTCTTCTACTTCCTTTCGCGCGCGTGGCCAATGAATTGCTTAAAGAATTGAAGAAAAGGGGCGTTCAATAAGTGGTTCTCGCGCGCGTGATCGATCGCAATGGTCATCTACATTCATGTTATTATGATACTCCGATCGATGGGTAATCATGTCAATCAGGACATAAATTCTCTGCCTTCTACACGCAACTCATATCCAAACTCATCACACATTGTTGGCATATCACATGTCTCCGTAGTCCAGCGCTGCTTCCTTGAGTGACTCTGCCCCGTCTGTTTTCGCGTTTGTTTAAGGTTGAAGTCCGAGCCGCGCGCCGCAGAACGGGCAGAACTTCGCGTTCAGGTTGGGCAGTTTCTCGCCGCACTCGGGACAAAACACAAACTTTTGGCGAGTAGACATCTCAAGTTCAACGGCTTCTGGAGGCGTGGTTAGTTTTGCCTCTGGCTTAACGGGTTCCCCGGGCGAGGAGGCGCGTGGTTTCCTACGACGCCTGCGCAGAGCGACGGCTACCGCGATCAGCGCTATCACGACTCCCGCTACTTCCGCAACCGACAGCAGTGAGAAGGCTGGCAGGCCGCTCTGCGTGAAGATGGGCTGGAGCGTGTGGTCGAAGTTGAAGTGAACGGTGAATGGGTTGCTGTTTCCGGCGTTGGCACCGTCGAGTAGCCAGTGGTTGAGCGTGTAGCCGTTGCTTGGTGTTGCGGTCACGGTCAGGGTGGTTCCGGCGTTTTGGGCGCACGTTCCCGTCGGGCTGGTTGAGCCGCCAGTTGATTGTTGGATTGTCAGCGTGTGCTGTGTGGTGCTGCCCTGCGTGAAGATGGGCTGGAGCGTGTGGTCGAAGTTGAAGTGAACGGTGAATGGGTTGCTGTTTCCGGCGTTGGCACCGTCGAGTAGCCAGTGGTTGAGCGTGTAGCCGTTGCTTGGTGTTGCGGTCACGGTCAGGATGGTTTCGGCATCCTGCGTGTACGTTTCCGCCGGTGGATCTGTGGAGCCTCCCGTGGACGATTCGATTGTCAGCGAGTATGTTGAAGGTGTTGAGGTTTCCCACCATCGGTTAACAGAAGCGGTGTCCACTTCTGTGATTAGTGCATACATTTCTTGCGGGGTTAGTCCGCTTGGAACGGGAGGGATAGTTAACGTTTGGTTTGTAACTATGGTTACGTTGCTTCCGCTAGTACGATCTTGAACGTCAACCATGCCTTCGAATACTGTAACGGTAGTGGCGTTATCTCCCGCCACTTCAACGGTGAATTCGGTACCTCTAGGAGCCATAACAAAACCGATAGTACGTACTTCGAACTTTTTTCCTATATGCTGTTGAAGCCACATTTTTAAAAAGTAACATTTACCATTTAATATGTCCCAGATTGTTGTTCCTTCTAGGATTCCACCCACTTCATAGGAGCTATTTGAGTCTAAAATTATGGAACTTCCATCACTAAACATGACCTTTGCTTTGCCATCGGCTCCCGTTCGAATACGGTCTCCGTTCACCAAAGCTGAACCTGCAACAGCACTTTCCCAGGTGTTCCCCTGTGCAGTGCAAATCTCTACCGTCCCCGACACCCACGCGATGGAAGCTAAAGGAGCGGACTGGGTGCCTTCAACAGTCAGTGTAAGGTCACCTGTGTATGTCCCGGTTGTATCCGCTCCCTCCGACAAGTGCCCGTCAAAAACTAAGTATTGATGTGTATATGATAACGTACTTTCAATTTTTCCATAAGTAAGTAATGTGTTAAGCAAAGCTGACAAATCCATCCCCTCTAAGCTTACTGAATCCCACCCAGCATCGTTTAGAGCAAACATGGAATCCATAACGGGATTTAACACCGCATGCATACAAGTACTCACTGATGGAGGTTTTTGACTGCTATCTGTCACCGTTATAGTAACTGGGAAGCCCATTTCTTTTGGCCATTCTTGGAAAACAAAGCCAAAAACAACTCGGTCACCCCTATATATTCCAAATACCTCAACAGGGAGACTTCCAGAAGCATGTCCAGAAGAGGGATTTATAGAATATTGAATACTGCCAGAATTTTGCGAAGATAAAGACCAATCCGACGTATATGAAAGGGTTCCCGTCGATAGACGTCCTGCAAGTGTATATGTTTCATTAACAAAGCCTTCCCTTAGAGTGAGGTTTTTGAACGAAATCGTAGCCGTGCATGTTCGCACTTCTTTAGCGTAAATGCCTGCATCGCTAAAAAATCCTTGCCTTGTTGCAGTTGTGTTGATCCTAAGTTGACCGCTGTAGGTAATAGAGGAAGTAGACGCTAAAGTTGATGTGAAAATTACGTCGCCATCAGTCTTCGCCGACTGCATAAAGGTGATCTGCGCCTGTCCACTGCCTGCTGCAGACACCATTGGTGCCGCCAAGGGTAGAAGCATCAACCAGAAAGCCAGCAGCTTCAAGTTCTTCATCTTTTTGCCTCGGAATCGCGCGCGCACGCCTACTCTAGCGAGATGCCCGGGCTGGAAATTCAAATAAAATCCCCAGATGATAATGATCTAAGGTAACATTAAGGTCTTTTATTATTTTAAAATCACAAAAAAGCTAATTGTAAGTCAACAATTCTCGTACGCGTTGACTGAACAATCTTCTCCCCAGCCCAACCCACATGAGCCATGCGATTACTATCCGATAAACACTCATTTTATATTTCAGAAGATGGATTCCAACCAATCATAGAATTAACGTCGAGAAAAAAGGGGATTTGCGGGGGACATCACCAGGGTGCGGTGAGTTCAAATCCCCCCGGGCCCGCCATTTGCTGAAGAGACCCTTTCAACTTCATCTTCCCTTAGGCGTGCAAGTTGTACATCTCTTAATGAGACCCTCCACAAATTTTCCGGGAATAGAGCAGCCAAACAACGTTGAAATCGTCCATATAATGGCTCGTGATCAAGAAAAAATCAATTCCCGAGCGGAGCTTAATGGGGTTTATGGAGAACCTTGCCTATTAATATCGATATTAGCAACGCGAACGGGATGAATGCAGCCGTCAGGAGGCCAGCATTTTCATGGGAGACCGTCTCGATGACTATTCTGGCCATCTCAGTGAGGTAGAAGGCGACCACCAGTATCTCCAACTTGTGAAGTATCTCCTGCAGATTTACCAGCCTAACCAGTTGTTCACGGGAAGACGTTTGCTCCATGATGCTCATTTTCTGTTGCTGTATTCCAAGATAGGTCCTCACGGAGTCGAGTACGGTGTTTAACTGGGAATGTAATGCCTCGGCGCGTCCAATGAAAACCTCGAAAGGCACAATGATGCCCTCATGTTCCTCGATCACATCCGATGTAATGGTCATGTAGTTCTCGTAGGGACTTTCGTTCAATCCGCGTAAAAGGCCTCTAAGGCTCCTGAAGATCGCCTTGATCTTCACGTGGTCACGCGTCATGGTGCTGCCGAGAGTAGAGAGACGCGAGAACTGGACCGTGATCTCCTTCAGGATATCCTCCAAATCACCCGGCTTGATCTCCTCAACAGGCCGACGTAGTTGAGCGACTATCTCATTAATCCTCATCTGGGTGCTAGTCTCGGAGGCCTCCATCTGCTCGAACATGAGCCTCCGATCGTTGTATAGAAGATACATCTGCCCGCTGAGAATCGTCAAAGAAAATAGGTCGAAAGATAGGGTCCAGGCATCGTTAACGTCAATTCCTGAGCCTTCAAGTGGAAGTATCACGAACTCTCTGGAATGAGTTTTTCCTGGCGACCCACTTTTAGCCAGCCTAGAAAATAATAGGAAGTCTCCAATTATACCAGCGCATTTTAACCGGCGTTTATTCCAATCGTATCTTTGGACAAGAGCGAGTGCTTCCTTTTTGTTCTTAACGTGTATGAACCTCAGCGTAAAGTTGCAGACTGGGTTATCAGGCAAAAACTGTTTCAAATCCTCTATGAGTTCAGGATCTTTATCCCATGAAAGGAGTGAACTGTCACTTTTTTCCCCCAAATCAACGCCGCTTAATGCCACAAGGTAACTCTGGATTTTATCCTCTGTCTCGCAGTGGACGTAACCTGAAACTCGACCAGATTTGAACTCCAGGGCGCGATCATCTTTCGAATAGTCTCCGCCGTGCTTTTCCTGCATCTTTTCCAGAACGATCTGCGGCTCCATTGGCTGCTCCGGTTTGATTTGGAAGGTAGCGATGTAGACCAGATCCGGAGCCCATTCGGGAGATGTCAGCTGTGACATGTCAACGCCATCGACCTTGAATTAAGCCCTTGAGGTGCCATCCTCTGGGATGATCAATTTTCCTTCCCCGATCTCGAATATGTGGTCGCAGTAAGGATCCCCCTTCTCCCTGCGTTTAGTCATTGTGAGGTCGATCCTGGGGTTCACGGCCGCCGCAAGGCCATGGAAGAAAGGCCATCCGAGGACGCTGCAGAGCCAGGTCCAAGGCAGGTTCATCGAGAGGCAGGCGGTCATCAGCGGGCAAAAACCCGAATTTCTCAGATGGATTCTCCCCTCCTCCACGCCCATGATCTTGGCTGTAGGCTCGTCCCGCATCGCTGCCCTCAGAACGATCGCCAAGGTCTCAATATCGTCGCCCCTGAGACCGAGTTCAGCCTTTATTGAGCGGCCGAAGGCCAAACCCTGTTCATATGAGACCTTCCTGATCTCCCCGACGGGGTAGCCGCCATATTTCTTATGAAACTCGTCTAACACTCTTGGGTTTACGAACCAGTCCCCAGGGATTGTCAGACCCATTTGGTACCTTATAATTAAACAAAAAGGAATACTATAATATTATCGCATCAGATAGCGCAAATGACTTTATCTGAATAGATTTCAGTGCAATCGAACCCTTATATGATGGTTCACGAGCGCGAGATATCTTTAGAAAATATTTGAAAAGGAGGCAGCTGCATGTGCTGGTCGAAACCACGCCATTGAACTGCTTCTGCTGCAATTCAGGTTAAAGACATCCCTGGACCTTATGGGGTTTGAATCCCTCAGGGTTCAACTTCTAGAAGAGCCATCTATTCAAAATCAAATTAATTAAGAGGATTCGGATTAACCCATAAAATTCGGTTAAAGATGGGCCTTCCTTTATAAGGGCTTAAATACACTGACAACACGAGACGAGGTTAATCAATATCCTCTCAATTATGAAAATTATTTATTTAAATTACTCATGTGCATCTGAGCGAGGTATCTCAACAAGTACCCCTTTTAAGTATTATTAAAAATTGAGTATTCCTCAAAAACCTTATACTGGTTCCTTTTCTTCGAGCATCTTCTCGAACCTGAAAAATTCTTTTGAAGGTTTAACGGTCTGTCGTAGTAATTTTTAGGAAACAGGTGTAATTAAGAAACATAAAATAATTTATAATCCTTATTGTAAGTGTGATTTGAGAGTTATGTCAGGCCCAGAAGCGACAATTGGAATTATTGTGCTTCTTATCGGCTTGGGAATAGCCTGTTTCGGTTGGAAGATCCATCGTGCTCTAATCGCTATCATGGGTTTTTTGATTGGGGGCGCGCTTGGCTTTCTTTTATTAGGAGCTGCTTTAAGAGATTTAGGAGGTGCTTTGTTAGCATTTTTTATTGTAGGCGTTTTCTCGGCTTGGTTTTTTTCAACTTACGAGAAAATCGCTGTTGGGCTAGGGGCAGGTTTTATAGGTGCGGATATAGTTGCAGACCTTACAGCTAAACACACATACTCAAGCTCCTTTTTTGGCATACCCGTTTATGATACTCAATATAACTACCCAGTAATTATCATCGCATTTTTAATATCAGCTTACTTAGGGTGGCAATTCTATAAATTGGGTTACATCATAATTACTTCCGGCATAGGGGCTAGTTTAATCAGTATAGGTGGAGCATTCATTGGGTTCTGGGGGTTAGCAAACACAACAATACCGTTATTGGGGGCATTTCTACTTGGGATAATTGTTCAATATATCCAAGAAGCGCCAAATAACGATCTTTTTAGTAAAGACTCCAAAAATCTAGAAGATGTTAAGAAACCCTCAAATGCAGATCTTGATGAGCTTTTAAAATTAAAATCTCTGAAGGATTCAGGTGTTTTAACAGAGGAAGAATATGAAGAGGAAAAGAAAAAGCTATTAAAATGAATGGAGGTGGATGATTCAGTGGTATTTTCTCGAATTAAGGAAATTAGATTGCTTGCTCTTGCATCTTTAATTCTTCCATGGGTTGTTTCTTATGGTAATGGGTGGGTAGTTTACTCTTGGAATATTTTTTGGTATTATAATAGTGAATCCTATAATAGTTTTGAGTTTATTTTTTCAAATCCGTATTTTTTAACATTATATTATATATTTTACCTCATTTCTTTCTTATTTTTAATTATTGGTGTTATTTTGTTATTTAAAAAACCTAATTATTTAAGATTATGTTCTTCATTTTTCTTTTTAAGTATAAGTACATATATATTTGGAGAATTTATTATTCCTTTTATATATGGATACCCCTATTATTTTACATTCATTCCAATGGGATTGTTACTCGCTTTTATTACAGGAGTTCTTGGATTTGCTCCTAATCTTGCTTTTTCCAAACCTGTATCTAGTATTCAAACAAATAAAGCGGATAGATTATTGAAATTGAAAGAGCTTCTAGATTCAGGTGCTATCACTAAAGAGGAATTTGAAGAACAAAAGAGAAGGATTCTTGAGGAAATTAAGTCTTTCTAGGATAGCTTGGAGCGCGCGCAACTTCAAGTCCGACGCCAGCAGGCGGGGGCGGTACGCGTTTCTCAAAGACTATTTAAATTTTTCGGGTACTGTTTTCCCGCGTAATCCGTCGAGGAAAGAAACTCGTACAAGCTTCCTTATTCTGATCCAACACCTTCAACAGCTTGGCGCAGTAGAAGGTTTTCCTCGAATACTTCCTGCATTCCTTGCATTTCCTGCCGTAGTTAGATCGTGGAGACGGATGATCCCTTCTCCAGAGCCGTGTTCCCGTTCTTTCACCCATTATTATTTCTCCTAAAAATTATTTAATTTTACATCCTTCTCGCCACGAAATATCAGTTTGAAAGACGCGCGTGCAACTAAGAGATTTTGGCTCCTAATAAATTGCGCAGTGCATCTAGATACCTTTCACAGGCTTCTCCGGCGTTCACCGCTCAGCTCCGTGGTCAGCACACCGACGAGGTCGTTGTGCTTCCGCGGTATATCGTGCTAGATCTCGCCTTCGAACCTAAGGAATTGTAAACCTATGTACATTTTTTCTATTCCTCAGACCTCTCTCCCTAGGAGGTAACCTGCGCCGGCCTTCGTGACCTCGACATCTACGAATTCGCCGGGCCTCTTATCGGTCCTCACGGCGACTGGCTTGTATGCGTAGTTTCTCCCGACCATGGAACAGCTGTAGCCCTCCTCGTCGACGAGGATCTCTC
>Ga0315291_10010965_pt1 | contig 11056 bp, 9 predicted proteins | sample YL17G12_20_MG_FD_203070 | JGI IMG/M metagenome (GOLD analysis project Ga0315291, IMG submission 203070) | Sediment microbial communities from Yellowstone Lake, YNP, Wyoming, USA - YL17G12_20 | ecosystem: Environmental > Aquatic > Freshwater > Lake > Sediment | place: USA: Wyoming | collected... | reverse complement strand
GCCCCGCCCATCTTTGTCGTCTTCTTCTTCGGCGTCTTCATGAAGCGGCTGAACGCGAAAGGCTGCCTGGCCGCGCTCGGCACGGGTTTCTCGCTCGGAATATTCCGTCTGGCCGTCGACACGCCGGTCAAGCTCATGAGCGGCTTTTCCTACGCCGAGGGCTCGTTCCTGTGGATCGTCAACCACATCTTCTTCCAGTACTACAGCCTGATCATCTTTCTCGTCAGCGTCGCCGTCATGATCGTCGTCAGCTACCTGACTGAACCGCCTTCTTACAAGAAGATCAGCGGGCTGACCTACGGCACGGTCACGGCCGAGCACCGGAAGGAATCGCGGGCCAGCTGGACGGCGACGGATATCATCACCTCCGGCATCGTCCTGGCCCTGATCATCGCCGCTTATCTCTATTTCACGGGGTAAGGGGGGCGGGATTCGCGAGCGTACCCGAATGATGCCCGCGGGCCCGGATTGACGGCCGGGAGCGGCGCTGATATATTCACGTCTCATGTTCTTCTCCGCCAGAGAAATACCAGAGGGACAGTCCCAAGCCTGTGGCAAGCTTGGGGCAGTCCCTCTCATCCGAGGAGGCCCCATGGCAAAAAGACCCGGACTCTCTCTTTTAAGGATCGTCATCCTCGTCCTGCCGCTCGCCATTGCGGGGACGGGCTCTGTCGCCCCGGCGGCGAAGGCTGGTTTGCCCGCCGCCGGGACGGGCTCTGTCGCCCCGGCCGCCACGGCCGGGACGAAAAAGCCGATAAGCTACGATGCTTACGACGGCTGGCGGTTGATCCAGGGGACTCAGCTCTCCCGCGACGGCCAATGGCTCGTCTACGCCCTCGTCCCCCAGGAGGGCGATGGTGAGCTCGTCGCCTTGAACCTCAAGACGAACAAGGACTACCGCGCCGCCCGCGGCAAACAGTCCGTTTTCACCGTCGACGGCAAGTTCGCCGCCTTCACCATCGCCCCGCCCAAGGCGGACGTCGACAAGGCCAAAAAGGACAAGAAGAAACCCGAAGAACAGCCCAAGAGCGGCCTCGGCATCATGAACCTGGCCACCGGCGAGGTGATGACGGTCGACCGGGTCAAGAGCTTCAAGGTCCCCGAGGAGTCCGGCGCCTTCGTTGCCTACCTCATGGAACCGCCGTTGAAGAAACCGGATGAAAAGAAAGACGAAGCAAAAAAGGAAGAGGCAAAAAAAGAGCCGGAGGTGAAGAAAGAGCCGGAGGTCAAACCGGAGGCTAAAAAAGAAGAAGCCAAGACCGAAGAGCCGAAAAAAGAGGAGAAGAAAAAGGAGCCCGGCAACGACTTTATCATCCGCGAGCTCGCCTCCGGAAAGGAGACCAAGGTCGCCGAGGTCGTCGACTACGTCTGGAACAAACCGGGAACGTGGCTGGCCTACGGCGTCTCTTCCAAGACGCCTGAGAACGACGGCGCTTTCGCTTGGGAAGCGGCTTCGGGCAAGACCGTCGCCCTGCTCAAAGGCCTCGGCAATTACAAGAATCTGACCTTCGACGAAAAGGGAGTCCAGCTCGCTTTCACCAGCGACCGCGACGACTACAAGTCCGAAAAATCGGCTTCCAAGCTCTACCACTGGGCCCCGGCGGCGAGCCAATTCTCCCCCGCCGCCGGGGCGGCAAAGCCCGCGGCTCCAAGCGAGGCGGCGACCGAGCTCGTCCCGGCCGCGGTCAAGCTGGCCTCCGCCGCCGGGGCGACCGAGCTCGTCCCGGCCGCGGCCAAGGGCTTCCCCGCCGACATGGCCGTCAGCGAGAACGGCAAGCCCCAGTTCTCTAAGGACGGCGGACGGCTCTTCTTCGGCATCGCCGCCGCCCCCAAGCCCGAGCCCAAGGACGCCCCCGAACCGGTCAAAGTCGACATCTGGAACTGGAAGGACCCCTACCTCCAGCCGATGCAGAAGGCCCAGTCCGACGAAGACAAGAAGCGGACGCTGATGTGCGTCATGCACCTCGGTCCGAAAGAGAAGAAGTTCGTTTCGCTGGCCACCGCGGACGTCCCCGATATTACGCTCGCCGAGGACGCCAAGGTGGCCCTCGGCTCGTCAGACCTCGCCTACCGCCAACTCGTCTCCTGGGACCAGAGTTACGAGGACATCTACGTCATCAACGTCAACGATGGCTCGAAAAAAAAAGTCCTTGAAAAAACTCCCAACGGCGCCCGCTTCTCCCCCGGCGGCGCCTGGCTCACTTATTTCAACGATGAGGACGACGACTGGTACACCTACCGGATCGCCGACGCCAAGACCTTCAACCTGACCAGAAAGCTCGGCGTCAGCTTCGATCAGGAGGTCTGGGACTCCCCGAGCGAGCCGGGTCCCTACGGGACGGCCGGCTGGACCGACGGCGACAAGTCCCTGCTCGTCTACGACCGCTACGACATCTGGGAGGTCTCTCCGGACGGCGCCAAGAGCCGGATGATCACGAACGGCGTCGGCCGCCGCGACAAGCTCGTCTTCCGCTACAGCCGCCTCGACCCGGAGAAAACGACCATCCCGGCGAGCGGGCCTCTCGTCCTCCAGGCTTCGAACGAGAAAACCCGGGCCACGGGCGCCTACCGCGTCGACCTGGCCGCGCCGACGGCCGACCCGGTCAAGGTCGTCATGATGGACAAGCTCTTCAGAGATCTCCAGAAAGCCGAGAACGCGGAAGTCTACGTCCATACCCAACAGAGGTTCGAGGAGTTTCCCGACCTCTGGGTGAGCGGTCCCGATTTCGCCGGCGCCAGGAAGATCAGTAACGCCAACCCGCAGCAGGCCGGCTACAACTGGGGCAAGGCCGAGCTCATCGAATACACCAACGCCGACGGCGTCCCGCTCCCGGCCGTCCTGATCAAGCCCGAGGATTTCGACCCGGCCAAGAAGTACCCGCTCATGGTCTACATCTACGAAACCCTGGCCTCGAGCCTCCACCGCTATTACCCGCCGTCGCCCGGGACGAGCATCAACTTCACGCGCTATATCAGTAACGGCTACGTCATCCTCATGCCGGACATCATCTACGAGGTCGGCTACCCGGGCTCGAGCGCTCTCAAGTGCGTCATCCCGGCCGTCAACAAGGTCCTCGGCATGGGCTTCATCGACCCCAAGCGGGTCGGCATCCAGGGCCACAGCTGGGGCGGCTACCAGATCACCTACCTCGTCACCCAGACGGACATATTCGCCGCCGTCCAGGCCGGCGCCTCAGTCTCGAACATGACCAGCGCCTACGGCGGCATCCGCTGGGGTACGGGCATGTCCCGGGCCTTCCAATACGAAAAGACCCAGAGCCGCATCGGCGCGCCGCTCTGGTCGCGGACCCTCCAGTTCATCGAGAACTCGCCCGTCTTCTGGGTCGAGCGGGTCAAGACCCCTTATCTCTCGATCCACAACGATGAGGACGACGCCGTACCCTGGTACCAGGGCATCGAGTTCTTCTCCGCCCTCCGCCGGCTCGGCAAGGAGGCCTACATGTTCAACTACAACGGCGAGAAGCACGGCCTCCGCGAGCGGGAGAACCAGAAGCACTGGACCGTCCATCAGGACGAGTTCTTCGACCACTTCCTGCTGGGCAAGCCGCGGCCGGAGTGGATGGAGAAGGGTGTGCCCTACCTCGAGCGTGGTAAGCGCGACGTGACGCCGCTCTACAAGGCGCCGGAGGCCAAGAAGGCCGAAAGCCCGACCAAGTGAGTTCTTCCCCTCTTCGGGGAATCACGGTAGTGAACGCCGCCCTTCTCCCCCCGGCCCCCCGGGAACCAGTCCCGGCGGTTCCCCCGTCGGCCTCGGCCGACGGGTCCGCCTCCGCTACGGGGGTCTTCAGGGCGGCATTCACCACCGTGTAATTTTCCCCGAAGAGGGGGGAAGAACGTTCGACATGGCTGGAATTAGGCAAAGAGAGGAGGAACAATGTGGTTCAGGCGGATCGTCCTACTTTATTTAATCACACTAGCCATCTTTTTCCTGATCGACATGGTCTGGCTGGGTGCCGTGGCTAAGGGCTTCTACCGTAAGCACCTCGGGGCATTGATGGCACCGAAGGTTGTCTGGCCGGCAGCCATCATATTTTATCTGCTTTTCATCGCCGGTCTGGTTACTTTTGTAATCAGGCCGGCGCTCGTCGCGGACCAGGCGCCTCTCTTGAGGCCCCTGATCTTCGGCGCTTTTTTCGGTCTCGTCGCTTACGCCACCTACGACCTGACCAACTTGGCCACGCTCAAGGATTGGCCTCTCGTTGTCACCATCGTCGACCTTGTCTGGGGGACGGCTCTCGGGAGCACAGTGTCCTGCCTGAGCGTCATGGTCGCCCGGCGACTCCTTAAATCTTAAGTATCAAGCCCGGACGCCGGAGCGCGGCGGTCAGCGGACGTCGAGGCCGGCCATGGAAGTCGCCGGGAGGGTGATCGTCACCCGGCGCGACTCGACCCGGACCGACAGCTGAGCCGGCCCGGAACCCGCGGCGTACTCCGCCCGCCCCAACCGCCTGGCCGTGACGCCCCGCGGCGACGCCGGAAAGTCCACGGCCACCTCGAGACTCTGGTCGCCTTTATTGACAAGAAGGACGCCGAGGCTGCCGTCGGCCTTCCTCACGGCGTATCCTGTCACGGCCGAGGGTTCGACGTCGAGCGTCACCGCCAGGACCTCGACCGGCGCCGCGGGGTCGGAGGACGACAGCGTCTGGGCGGGCAGGGCCACAGGCCAGTAGTTCTTCGTCGGCCGCGGCGGCGTCGCGCCGTCGTCGATGAGGGAGTGAGGGTCGGCGCCTGGGTGGAGATGGATCCAGACGTTGGCCGCGTCGGCTTTCATGAGGGACACGCCCAGGGCATCGGCCAACCACAGCCCCTGTTTGATGGTGAACTGCCCCCGCGTACAGCCTTCGTCCCAGATGGCGGCGTTCATCTCGGTGACGGCGATCTTGACCCGGGAAAGCCCGCGGGAGGCCAGCGCATTGCGGATCGTCTCCAATTCACCGCCGAAATCTTGCGGGTCGTCGAGGTCGATCCCGTTCTGATTGCTGTTTGAGATCCAGCCACCGTAATGGTGATAGCTGACCCAGTCGAGGAGGTTCAGGGCGCCGAGACTCTGCAGGCGGTTCAGGAAACCGTTGATCCGGGTCATGTTGTAGCCCGAGACGACCGGGCCCATTGACCGGGCGGACGGGTCGACCGCCTTGACGGCCGTCATCAGGAGGATGAACCTGTCGGTGTACTCGTTGATGCTGAGCATCGGGTTCCAGGAGCCGTCGTTCTCGTTCCCGACCTCGTAATAGGCGCCGGCGAAACCTTCGGCCACGAAAAGCCGGGCCAGGTCGGCCGCCTCGGACACGGCGCTATGGACCTCCCCGTCGATGGTGTGGTCGAAGGGGTTCAGGGAGAACATGGGGACACAGCCGATGGCTTTCAGGAAGGCGATGTACTGGCCGACGTCGATCCCCCAGCTCCAGTCGTCCCACTGGACGTGGTCGTTACCGCTGACCTTCTGGGTCACCCAGCAGTAGTTGTTGGACATGTTGCCGCCCGGGAAGCGGGCGACCGATGGCCGAAGGTCCCTGAACAGGTCCTGCGTCGTCGCCCCGAGCTTGGTGTTCGACACCCAGGCGCCGAGGTTGGCCCCGAAGATGAGGCCGGGCTCGAGATCGCGGAGGACGGCGTTCCCGTCGACCGTCACGACCACATCGACGCCGGGTTCCGGAGAGGACGTCGATTGGCAGCGGATCAAAAGAAGGGTCGGAAGAAGAAGGAACAGGGGGATGAGGAGCTGCCTTTTCATCGTCGTGCCTCAGCTTTTGAAGGCCCAGGCGATCATGTCGTAGAGTTCGGGCGCGTCGTAAGGAGAGGGATTCCGGCTGTCGTTCATGGGGCACCTTTCGAGCATCATATGTGATATCCTATCACCGGGCAAGACGGACGAAGGGAGGTGACCATGGCCATTCCGATTTTCCAAGTCGACGCTTTCGCCGAAGAGCCGTTCAAGGGCAACCCGGCCGGTGTCTGCCTGCTCCCCGGGCCCGCCGACGCGGACTGGATGCAGAACGTGGCCGCCGAGATGAACGTGGCCGAAACAGCCTTCCTGCTGGCCGAAGGCGACGGCTTTCGCCTGCGCTGGTTCACACCCAAGGTCGAGGTCAAGCTCTGCGGCCACGCCACGCTGGCCACGGCGCACATTCTGTATGAGCGGGGAATTCTCGCGCCGGACCGGGAGGCGCGCTTCGAGACATTGAGCGGGCGCCTGACGGCGCGGCGGGACGGGGGCCTCATCGAGCTCGATTTCCCGGCCCGGCCTCCCCTGCCGAAACCGCCGGAATGGGCCGACGCAGTCGTCGGCGCCCTGGGCATCAAACCGGCCTACATCGGCATGAGCGCGGAGGACGTCCTCTTCGAGGCGGCCGACGAGGCGGCCGTGCGCTCCATCAAGCCGGACTTCGCGACGCTCCGCTCTCTCCCGGCACGCGGGGTCATCGTCACCAGCCGCTCCTCCGACAAGCGCTTCGATTTCGTCTCGCGCTTTTTCGCCCCGGCGGTCGGCGTCGACGAGGACCCGGTGACCGGCTCATCCCACACCGTCCTCGTGCCCTTTTGGGCCAGCCGGCTGGGGAGAACGTCGTTCACGGCCTACCAGGCCTCGGCCCGCGGGGGTGTCCTCTTTCTCCGTCTCGACGGCGACCGGGTCCGGATCGCCGGCAGCGCGGTGACGGTCATCCGGGGGGAGATCCTCGTCTAGCCGCGTTCATTGTTTCGAGGTCCCGACGCGCACCGGAGTCGGTTTGAGAACCCGGGCCAGCTCCTTGGGGTCGAGGCCGACGAGAAAGCCGCGCTTGCCGCCGTTTATGTAAATCCTCGGAAGTTCCAGGATCGTCCCTTCCATATAAACGGGGACCGATTTGCGCAGCCCGAACGGCGATGTCCCCCCGACCATGTAGCCGGAATGGCGTTCGGCCGTCTCCGGGGTGCACGGCTGGACCGTCTTGACACCCAGGACTCTGGCGAGTTCTTTCGTCGAAACCTCGCGGTCGCCGTGCATGAGGACGACGAGCGGCTTCTTGGCGTCGTCCTCCATGACCAGGGTCTTGATGACGGCGTGCTCGTCGACGCCGAATTCCCGGGCGAAACTCGCCGTCCCGCCGTGCTCGACATATTTGTAGGGATGCTCCGTGAAGTTGACGCCCGCCTCTCTGAGCGACCGCACCGCCGGCGTCATCGGCGCTTTGTCGCGGCTCACGCCCGGGGGGCCTCGGGCTCGGTGTGGACGAGGACCTGCTCGATCGCCGGAATCTCCTTTTTCAGGATCTCCTCGATTCGTGAAGAGAGCCGGTGGGCTTCGATGACGGGCAGGTTCCTCTCGAAACCGCAATGGAGGGAGACCGCGAGCCAGTCGCCCTGCCGCCGGATGAGGATGTTGTGACAACAGGCCCGCCCGACGACGGAGTCAGTGATCTGCTTCACCCGCTCGACGAGCGGCCCTTCCTCGGCCGTGACATCCAGACCGCTGCCGATGCCCGTCCCCCGCGATTCGATGTGCGTGTTGACACGTTTGATCGCCGGGAGGGCTCCCCGAAGGTCCTGTTCGATGTGGCTGGCCAGGTCGTGGGCCTGGTGGAGAAGGAGATGGTCGTCCACCTCGAGGTGGAGGTCGACGTGAATCTCGCCGCGGTCCTCGTGGACGCTGATGTTGTGGACCGGGACCTGGTTCCTCTCGGCGACGGCCCGGATGCGGCGGGCCATCGTCTCGCGCTCGGTCTCGCGCGGGTCCGTGTGGATGACCGCGTCCGCGCCCGGGAGGAGGGCTTGGATCCGGGCCTCGACGTCCTCGGCGATGGCGTGGGTCCGTTCGAAAGCCAGCGTGCGGTCGACTTCGATAGTCATGTCGACGAAGACGAGGGCGCCCGAGCGGCGGAGGCGGACCTTGCCGGCGCTGATGACTCCCTCGACTTCGTCCGCGGCCGCGACGATCTTTTCCTTGAGGCCCTCGGGCGCGCGATCGAGGAGGACGTCGATCGTCCGTTTCCCGAGCCTGTAGCTGACGAAGAGGACGATGAAGGCGACACCCAGGGCGGCGACCGCGTCGGCCCGGTTGAGGACGCTGACGTGCCCGGGAAGGACCTTCCGGCCGAGCCAAACGAGGACGAGGCCGACGAGGACGACCGCCGACGACCAGACGTCCGTCGAGAAATGGAGGGCGTCGGCCTCGAGGGCCTGGCTCTGGTGCTTCTTCGCGGCCCGGTAGAGCATCTTCGACCGGCTGACATCGACGCCGATGGAGATGATGACCACGAGAAAGGCCCAGAGACTGGGGTTGACTTCGACCGATCGGAAGAAGATCCGATGGACGGCCTCATAGATGATCCAGGCACAGGTGAGGAAAAGGAGCACGGTCTCGATGAGGGCGGAAAAGTTCTCGACCTTGCCATGACCGTAAGGGTGCGATTCATCGGCGGGCCTATCCGAGACGCTGACCGCGACGAGGGTGATGAGCGCGGCGACGAGGTCGAGGCCCGAGTGGGCGGCTTCGGCCAGGAGCCCGAGCGAGCCGCTGAGGAGGCCGACGACGAGCTTCATTCCCGTCAGGGCCAGGGCGGCGAGAACGGAATTCCCGGCCGCTCTTTGTTTCTCTCTACGGCTCAGTTCGACGGTCGTCGGTTCTTCGGTGGACATGGTTTTCGGTGATCTCGGCAGGAGCTCATTCTATCATGCCCCGGAGCCGGCAACAATCCCATAATGAACGCGGCGGGCGAAAAAAGGCCCCCCGGACGGCGTTGACTTCGTTCCCGGGCCTGGTCTATATTTCCGGCGCCGCCACCGGCCCCGTCCGGCGGCGGCTGCCTTTTTCCTGTCCTTCGTCGCCGTCTGGGTCTATCTCCCCGGTACCCTAAAAAAGGACTCCGGCTTGGATTTTCGCCGGCCTCGTCTATCTTTCTCTGGGGCTTGTCGGACGCGCCGTGAGAAAAGCGAACGACCGGACGGCTTTCATCTTTTCTTCGGCCACGTTTCTCGCCTTGTGGGGCAAGGAGATCGCCGGCTATCCACAGAACCCCGACGTCCAGCAGAACCTGGCCCAGCTCTATGTTCTCAAGGGCGCGCCGGCCAAGGCCGAAGAGGAATTCGGCAAGGACTTCATCGACGGTTACGTTTCGAACGCCGTCTACGCCCTGACCGGCTACGCGAATTTCTGGCTCGAACAGAATAAGAACCTCGACAGCGTCGAGGCCATGGCCGACCTCGCCGCTAAGCTCAGGCCCGACCAGTGGTACACGCTCGCCCAGGTCGCCGGCATCTACGCCAAACTCGGTAAGACCGACAAGGCCCTGGCCGTCTACGGGCCGGAATTCGCCAAAAAGAACTGGGGCGACCAGGGGACCCTCTCGAGCTACGCCAGTTTCTGGAGCAAGCAAAGCACGAACCTCGACAACGCCCTCGCAGCGGCCAAAAAGTCGGTTGAACTCACCCCCGACTACTACAACAACAACGTCCTCGGCCAGCTCCTCTTCAAGCTGAAAAAGTACGACGAGGCCCTCAAGGCCGCCGAGAAGGCCGTCGAGCTCGTCAGGCCCATGGCCGTCAAGTACGAGGGATTTCCCGTCCAGCAGTACGAGAAACTCGTCAAGGACATCAAGGACGCCATGGCCAAGGAGAAGGGCGCAGAAGTTAAAAAATAAGCCCCGACCCGTTTGAACGACCGGGCCTGTCCCTCCGGGGACGGGCCCTTTTTTTCTCCTCTAAAATTCTGGGAATAACCGATGCCGATGAAAGCCGCCACCCCCCTGCCGACGCTGTCCGGGCCGTAATGGAGGCCATCAGGAGCCCCCGTAGCGGAGGGGGACCCGTTGGCGGAAGCCGACGGGGGAACCGCCGGGACTGGTGCCCCAGGGGGCCGGGGGATCTGGATGGTCTCCATTGCGGCCAAAACGGGCAGTGTCGTGCAGGGCGAGGGTCAAGGCATCGGTTTGACAAGAAATCACCACTCCCCTATAGTGCTTATAGGCGGCAAGAGATGAAAAAAGCGACATGTTTCATCCTCATACTAGGCCCGTTGCTCTCCGTCATCGCCTTCGGGCAATCCGCGGCCGCCACGTCCCAATCCCTAGACGCGCGCGTCCTGGAATTCCTCTCCGCCCAGAAAAACCAGTGGCGCGAGGAGAACGTCACCGAGGCGGACGGCCGCTTCCTCTACGACCTCATCCTCAAGCGCGGCTACACCCGCGCCCTCGAGATCGGGACATCCACGGGGCATTCGGGGATCTGGCAGGCCTGGGCCCTGAGCAAAACAGGCGGCTCGCTCATCACCGTCGAGATCGAGGAATTCCGGCACCTCTTGGCCATCCAGAATTTCAAGGCCTCCGGACTCGACGGCACCGTCGACGCCCGGCTGGCCGACGCCCACGTGCTCGTCGAGGAGCTGCCGGGACCGTTCGACTTCGTCTTCATCGACGCCGATAAGAACTGGACCCTGAACTACTTCAAAGCCCTGCTCCCCAAGCTCGCCCCCGGCGGCTGTTTCGCCGTCCACGGCGTCTCGAGCCTCGGCTACATGAAGGGCATCCGGGACTTCCTGGATCACGTCCGGGGCCTCGACTTCATGGAAACGACGGTCGAAACGCCGTCGGCCGGCGGGATCTCCCTAAGCTTCCGCAAGAAAGGCCCGGCTTGACCCGGGGCCCCTTCCCTCATAGTATTCCCCCATACTCCTCATCCGGACAGGAGGCGATCATGAGCACCCATTTCCGCGACCGGCTCCGCCGCGGCGACCGGCTCATCGGGACACTGCTCAGCCTGGCTTCGCCAGAGCTGGCTGAGATCGCCTCCGCCGCCGGCTTCGACTGGCTGTTCCTCGACAATGAGCATGGCACCCTGGAGGCCCGGGACATCCTGCGCCTGGTCCAGGCTGTGCGCGACCCCTGCGCGGCCCTCGTCCGGATCCCAGAGAACCGGGAGATATGGGTGAAAAAAGCCCTGGACACCGGCGCGACGGGCATCATCGTTCCCCATGTCAACAGCGCCGAAGACGCCGCTCGGGCCGTCCACTGGGCCAAGTATCCGCCCGAAGGCGGGCGGAGCGTCGGCTTCAGCCGGGCCA
>Ga0315291_10010964_pt1 | contig 11057 bp, 11 predicted proteins | sample YL17G12_20_MG_FD_203070 | JGI IMG/M metagenome (GOLD analysis project Ga0315291, IMG submission 203070) | Sediment microbial communities from Yellowstone Lake, YNP, Wyoming, USA - YL17G12_20 | ecosystem: Environmental > Aquatic > Freshwater > Lake > Sediment | place: USA: Wyoming | collected... | reverse complement strand
ATACTGCGGAGAAACATGTAAATGTATATTAGAAGCGGTTGAAGAGCAAAGTCAGAGGGATTTAGAAAATGAAATACTTGATTTTAAGAAACGTCCACTATATAGAAAAGATTACAAAAATCCACCTATAAAAAGAAAATTTAAGACTTTTAGAACAGGTGATAAATTTTTTATAGATTCATTAGAAATTGAACCTATTCATACTGATCATAGTGTCCCAGGAGCATATGGAATAATAATACATACCTCAGAAGGAGCGATTGTATACACAGGTGATCTACGCATGCATGGAACACATGCAAAAATGACTGAGGATTTCATTAATGCGTCAAAAGATGCAAAACCCATTGCAATGATTTCTGAAGGTACAAGAATAGATGTATCTAGAACAGATGAAACAGAAAAAAAGGTTTACGATAAATCAAAAAAAGAAATTTCTATAGCCAAAAACCTATCGATTGTGGATTTTAATTTCAAAGATGTGGATAGGTTTACTACATTTTATAAGATAGCAAAAGAGTTAAATAAAAAACTGGTAATAAGTTTCAAACATGCTTGTTTTCTAGAGCAATATCATAAGGATAAAAAATTAAAATCACCAGATAGCAAAGATAAAAATATTCTACTTCTTAAACCAAAAAGATTAACAGGCACCTACATAGATGATGATTATTGTGATTCGTATATTAAAAAGAGGTTGAATTACCCAAATATCATTACTGCTGAGGATATCGTAAAAAAACCGCTTGATTACATGGTTGTTTTAAATTTTTATTATTTCAATATGCTAGTTGATTTAAAACCATATAATGGAACATATATTCATTCATTATCAGAACCTTTTTGCGAAGAGATGGAAATTTCATTTAATCGTATGAAGGCATGGATTGAACATTTTAATATGAATTTTGTTCAATCTCATTGCTCTGGACATATAAATGGTACAGATTTAAAAGAATTGATTGAAAATGTAGCACCAAAAGTAATTTTTCCTATTCATACAACACATCCTGGTATATTTAGAACGTTAAGTGCGCAAACAAGACTAGTTAAGGAAGGAAAAACGTATAAACTATAATTTAATAGCATTATAACTAAAATTTTCTTGGGGCTGTAAAAATGATGGATCTTTATGATTATAGTAAGAAAAAAGATGACCAATCTTTAATTGAAACAGATATTGGCAAACGTAAAAAAGAACAGTTCATCGAAAGTCTCAGAGAAGGCGATGCTGTAAATGATCTTTTTGCTGTTAAATTAAAAAATCCACCAAGAGCCTACAAGAAAGGAACATGGTTTGGTCTCACTGTCACAGATAAAACCGGTGAAATAAATGTAAAATATTGGGGAGGAGAAAATAAGGACAGGGTTAAGAGATTATATGATAGTTTCAAAGTTGGAGATGTTATTCATGTTAGACTTGGAAACGTAGAGATTTACGATGAAAAACCTCAGATTTCTATAAATGAAACAGTAGGTGGGCTTAGAAGATGCAGTCCAAATGAGTATGATATAAGAGATTTTATTCCTTCACTTGATGAGGAAAAAATAAATGATTTTTATGACTTATTAAAAAAGGACATCAAGGTAATCGAAAATATTCAACTCAAAGAACTACTTGATTTGTTATTCAGCGATTCTAAATTCGTAAAAAGTTATACCCATTCCCCATCAGCTATTACCCACCATCATAATTATGTGGGAGGTAATCTAGAGCACACAATAGGTGTTGTAAGATTATGTAAAAATATTTGTGAGATGTACAAGGGTATAAACAAGGATTTGGTAATTGTTGGTGCAATACTTCATGATATTGGAAAGTTAAAAGAATATGAAGCAAAAGCTGCAATTGAAAAAACAGATGAGGGTAATTTTATAGGTCATATAGTACTTGGTGATAGATGGATTAAGGAAAAAATCTCTGAACTAAGAGGTAAAGAAAAGGATTTCAGTAAAGATTTAGAGGATAGGCTTTGCCACATTATTCTTAGTCATCATGGCAGATATGAGTTTGGTTCACCACGAATGCCAAAAACTATTGAAGCTTGCGTAGTTCATGCAGCGGATCTAATGGATTCGCAAGTTAAAAATTTCATTCAAAATATACTAGAGGGTAGAAAAATTAGTGAGGATGATTGGACTTTTATTTGGGATTCTGATATTGGTCAAAAAAGAGTAATGTATCTGGGTGAAGATTAGGAGGTCGAGTGTTGTGAAAAAAGATATAATGGATATTATTTGTTGTCCAACCTGTAAAGGAGATTTAATACTTTTAATTAAAAAAGAGGAAAATGGCGATGTTATTAGTGGTTCTTTAACTTGTAAAAAATGTGGATGTGCATACTCTATTGAAGATGGGATACCAAATCTTTTGCCAAAACAAGAAGTTTAAATTTTATAAATATTTACTTAATTGATCCATAAGCTTTGTTGCTGTTTTTTTATTTTTTCCGTCTACATACCTTGTATCAAGTGCAAGTTGTATACAATGAACAAACATTTCTATTTCAAATTTGGATAATTCTAGTGAAACTTTAACCATATTTTTTCCTCCAACCCACATGTTATTAACATATACTATTTTATAAATCCTCGGATAACAAGTGTTAATTGATATAACAACAAAAATTACATAAATTTCATATTATTTATTGATAAAATAATCAATATCTTTCATTATATCTTTTGATTCCGCTAGATCTCTAATATATCTTTTAAATCTAATTGCACGTCTATCTAAAATTACAGCAACACCTCGGTCGCTTTCATTTCTGATAAGTCTACCAATTGATTGCAAAATTTTTCTTGCGGTTGGTGCCTCAACAGTATACTCCCAACCCTTACCAAACTTAATATCATAATATCTTTGCAATCCTCGTTGTCTTGCTGTCGGTTTTGGATAAGGAATACCAATAATAACAGCTAGCTCCAATTGCTCCGCGGGAAAATCCATACCTTCGCTTATTCTGCCACCTATTACGGAAAATAAAGTAGCTCCACCCTTGTTTTCATTGCCTTTTTCTTTAAAATCAGAAACTAATTCCATTAATGCAGACTGTGACATGTCACGCTCTTCCACAAACAAACATCGTTTTATGCTGTTGTATTTATCAAGGTTTCTAAACATAGACATGATATTAAAACTTGGAAAAAAAACCATAGTGTTTTTAGGAAATGTATTACAAATTTTTGTAACATAGTCCTTCATTTGTTCGATATTTTCTTTATCTTTACTAATCTCATCATACTTTGTCGTTACATCAGACACGTACAAAACCTTCCTGTTTTCTTTTGGAAAAGGTGAGGGATAAGAAACTAGTTCTGTGGATTCAGGTAAACCAATTGAATCGCGATACTCCTCTAAAGGCTCCAAGGTACCAGACATATGAATAGAGGAATGAAAGCTTTTTATTATCTCAGTTCCAATAGATGGATCGAGACAATAGGCTTCTATACGTGGATTTTTACCATCATGCGAATCCACAACAAGTTTTGTATAGTGATCTATATCAAGGTTTATCCAAAAATCCAACAACACACCAAGTTTATGTAGATAAGAGCGAGGTAATTTACCATCCTTTTGTTTATATTCTTGAATCTTTTCACCATATGCAATTAAATCTCCAATAATATCATGCCAGGTTTTACTGGTTATTTTAAAACGTGATAAAACTTCTGTTTCAAATTCATGAGAGGGAATAAACGCATCATCTTTTTTTAGAGGCTCTTTTCTAATACCATTTTCTAAAACACCATAAACATATGTATCTCTTAAATCCCTAACAATTTCACTAATTATTTTACAAAATTCTGACAAAGAAAATCTGTCATCAACAATATGTGGATCACCATATTTTTCAGCTTCAAAGACACAACTATTTAACATAAACAAGCTCAGTTCTACAGAAAAAAGTCCCCGAATATAGTCGGGAAGATTATGCGCTTCATCAATTACCAATATCATGTCTTCTTCAGATACAGAAAGACTATCAAAAAGCATGTTTCGGATCATCAAATCAAAAACGTAAATATAGGGACATACAACAATAGTGGACTCGCGAATTAATATTTTATTAATCTCATATGGGCAGATTTGTTTTTTTTCACAATACTCAATAAATTCCTCTGCTGTGGGAAGATCTTTTTTAACCCATTGAATTATTTTTTCTAATTTTATTTTATCTAGTGAGTTTTTATAATAAACGCAACCTTCATTTTTTTTATTTGATCTTGCTTTTTTCTTTTCATTTGAACAATATCTTGAGAGTTCCTCAGAGGACCCTTTTGATAGTTCAGGGTCAATTCTTGCAAGAATACACATATTGGCTCTACCTTGAATACCAACTCCAAAAATTTTATTTTTTATGCTATTGTTTTTATTCCTGATTTCACGTAGTTCAATTATTACCTGTCTTTGTTGTGCGTTTGTGCGTGTCGTGTAAATAATTTTTTTGTTGTTTTCAATAGCATATTCTAAAGTTGTTGAAAGAGCACATATTGTTTTTCCAGAACCTGTACCTGACTCAAATACAATATCTGTTTTTGATTCTAATGTATTTTTTATCGTTTGCATTATTGCTATTTGATTTTTACGTGGTTTATATGGAAAAATGTTCATATCTAAAAAAGTAATACAAACGCCGATAAAAAGAGTTGCTAGGACCTTATTGAAACTATTATTAGGTGTTAGTAGCTTACAATAAATACCAGTGCAAAGATGATTATAACTCCGTTTAATGAAATCCGGCAATTACTTTCAAAAAAAATCCCTTTGAAATTATTAAGTAAAATACCAGATAAATGGGAAAAAGTCGGTGATGTTTTAATAATAGTTTTGCCACCAGATCTTAATGATTATAAGCAATTGATTGGAAAAAATTATGCAAAAGTTTTAAGTTGTAAAACAGTGTTAAATGATACAGGTGGTATAAAAGGTGAATTTAGGCAACCTGAAGTGGAGATTATTTATGGTCAAAAAAATACATTGACAATCCATACAGAAAATGGAATTAGATTTAAATTAGATCCAAAGAAAGTTATGTTTTCGTCAGGCAATATGAAAGAGCGAATTCGTATGGCTTATATTTCAAATAAAAAAGAAACAGTTGTTGATCTTTTTGCAGGAATTGGTTATTTTACTTTACCAATTGCGTTTTACTCCAAACCTATAAAGGTTATTGCTTGTGAGAAAAATCAAATTGCTTATGATTTTTTATGTGAAAATATAGTTTTAAATAATGTAACTTCAATAGTACAGCCAATAAAGGGTGATAACAGGAAAATAGCACCAAAAAACATTGCTGATAGGATAGTAATGGGGTATATTAATGGAACTTATAAATTTTTACCAACTGCAATTGATTGTCTAAAAAATTTTAATGGTACAATACATTATCATGATATCTATCCAATTGAAATTGTGCCTGAAAAAGCTATAAAAATTATTGATAAAGTAACACAGAAAAAAAAATGTAATTTTAAACTTTTAGGCTATCAAAAAGTTAAATCATATGCTCCAGGTATTGGTCATTTTGTTTTTGATATAAAAATTGGTAAAAATGGATGAAAAAATAAAACTCATAGTGTATCATGCAAACGAGGACGACCCAAAAAAGTGTTCTGCTAAAAAACTAAATAGATTTGGTTTTGCAGATATTATAACAAATATTAAAAAAACACCTAGAAAAGCAATTTTATTAAATCCGTTTGCAAAAAAAAGTATTTCAAAAGAAGATTTAATAATTGCAGAAAATCATGGGATATTAGCAGTGGATTGTTCATGGGAAAATGTTGAAAAGAGTTTTGATTTTTTTAATAAAAGGTGTACGCCAAGAGCCCTTCCATTTGTTGTTGCAGTAAATCCAGTTAATTATGGTAAAGCGTTTAAGCTAACAACTCTTGAAGCTTTTGCAGCAGCTTTGTATATAATTGGAAAGAAAGATCAGGCTACTCAAATATTAAAAATCTATAACTGGGGACCGCAATTTTTAGAATTTAACAAAGAACCACTTGAGGATTATAGAAAAGCAAAAAGCAGTTCAGAGATTATTGAACTTATGAAACATTATTTTTAGTTGGATAGGACTAATAAGTCAAGTATATAAAGATAATAAAATTTAGTTTTTATAGGGCAAAATTATTCTTTTTGAAATTCAACAGGTTAATCAATACCCCTGTACAAATAGCAGAATCTTGACGATCAGTAAGTGGAATGATCTTTTGAAAGAATAAATTCAATAATTTTAACTGTTTATAATCCATTAGAACTGAAATCTTTAATCCCTTTTTTAGAGATAAAATCCAATACGCACTAAAATTTTATATATATCATATCTTCTTATATAAATAAAAAATAATGAATTTATAATGATTAACATGTATCAAATAAAAAATAAAATAATGGTTGGAATTTCACTTATTATTATTTTCTCTATCTTACCTACCGTTGATGTCAGTTCAAATCAGGTTTATTTTCTTGACGAACCACCAGGTGTTTCGTGGAGTAAAACATATGGAGGAGTTAATGTTGAACTTGCCTCGTCTGTTGAGCAAACAGCAGATGGTGGTTATATTCTTGGGGGAGAAACTAATTCATATGGTGCAGGTGATTGGGAAGGCTGGTTGATCAAGACCGATGTTGAGGGTAACGAGTTGTGGAATAAAACCTATGGTGGAACACGGGAGGATATTTTCAATTGTGTTATTAAGACAAGTGACGAGGGTTATGCAGCAGCAGGCTATGCAGGGTATTCTACATCTGAGAAATGTGAATTATGGATTATAAAGACTGATGAAAACGGCACGGTAATATGGGATAAAAAATATAGAAATGGAGATGAAGTATTTGGAAACTGCATAATTGAAACTGAACAAGGATATGTGGTTGTTTCAGAAGCAGATGATGATGCGTGGCTTGTTGGAATTGATGAAAATGGGGATATGGTGTGGAACAATACCTACGGGGGCGTTAAACCAGATGATGGTGATGCGGTGATCCATGATGACATCAATGGAGGTTATGTGATTGTTGGAACAACATACTCTTTTGGTCACGGAAGTTCTGATATTTGGCTTATAAAAACAGATGAGACTGGTGGGGAGATTTGGAATAAAACATTTGGAGGAACAGGATTTGACTGGGGTAGCGATGTTATTCAAACACATGATGGCGGTTTTGCTATTACTGGTGGTATTACACCATATGGTAGTGCTTGGAGAGATGCTTGTCTGATAAGAACTGATGAAAATGGAAGTGAGCTCTGGACCAGTCTTTATGGCGGAGATGATTTGGATGACGGAAGTTCAATCATTCAAACAATGGACGGGAATTTTCTGGTGGCAGGAAGTACGCCTTCTTTTGGTGCTAATAGTTGTGATGGTTGGTTGATAAAAGCCGATTGGAACGGAAACGAGATATGGAATGTAACATTTGGTGGTAAAGATATTGATAGTGCATTATCTGTCATACAATCAAATGATGGAGGATTTGTAGTTGCTGGAATATACAGAAGTGAAAATAACTTTGATGATGCCTGGTTGGTAAAAATCGGGTATGTTCCTACTGTGACAATTAAAAAACCAAAAAACGGGTTGTATTTTATGAACTCTTTGATCAGACCTTATTTGTTTAGAAATCCGTTGATAATAGGACCTATTGACATTGAGGTTGAGGTTGTTGATCATAAGTATGAAATTGAGAAAGTAGAGTTCTATGTTAATAATGAATTGATGGTAACAGGAATATCGGAGCCGTATAGTATGAATTGGAATGAAACCGTGTTTGGCAGATTTGATGTCAAGGTTGTTGCTTATAATTCAAATGATTGTACAGGGGTTGATGCAATTCTGATCTGGAAATTTTTCTGAAGAAGATATTATTAAAATTGGTAAAAAACATCCAATAACATTTGATTTTTATTTTGAAATATTTAACAAATTAGCTGCCCTTAGTTTAAAAAAAATATTTTACACTAATTTTAAGTAATGAAACACAATGTCTTCTGTTGAAAACATCTTAATATTTATTGATGTTTTTGGTGAAAATAGATTATGAGTAAAGAACTTGAGTTATTCTTTAAACCTAAAACTATTGCTGTTGTTGGTGCGTCGGCAAATCCTACAAAAATTGGACATGCTGCATTAAAAAATATACTGATATCTGATTATCAATGTAAATTATATCCAGTTAATATTGATGAGGAAGAAATTCTAGGCTTGAAATGTTATAAGAAATTAACTGATATACCTGGTCCTATTGACCTAGTTCTTATTTCAGTTCCGGCTCCAATTGTTTCAACGGTTTTAAAAGATTGTGTTGCAAAGAAAGCTAAATTTATAATAATCATCACATCCGGTTTCAGTGAAATTGGAAACCATGAGGGTGAAGAAGAGATAAAGAAATTAGTTGAAGGAACAGGTATTCGAATCCTTGGTCCTAATACTATGGGTTACAAGAATGCATCAGATAGTCTTGACGCATCGTTTGTTTTCGGCACACCAAGGAAAGGAAATGTAGCACTTATTAGTCAAAGTGGAGCACTAGGCGTTGGTATGATTTATCTAGCAAATAATGAGTTTGTTGGATTATCAAAAATCATAGGTACAGGTAACAAGATCGATATAGATGATGATGATTTAATTGATTATTTTTCAAAAGATGATGAAACAAAAGTAATTGGATTATATGTAGAAGGAATAAGAGATGGAAGAGCCTTTATGAATAGTATAAAGGCGTGCAATAAACCAGTTTTGGTTGTAAAAGCTGGAAAAAGTGTATCAGGTGCTAGAGCCACAGAATCCCACACAGGTTCAATGGCTGGCAGTGATGCAATTTATAGTGCTGCTATTAAACAAGCAGGTGGAATAAGATGTCGTGATTTAGTAGAACTTTTTGATATGGCAAGAGCTTTAGCTGTTCAACCCCAAGCAAGTGGCAATCGCATAGGTATAATCACAAATGGTGGGGGAGTAGGAATACTACTTAGTGATGCTCTTGAAGAAAATGGTCTAGTTATTCCGAAACTTTCTGAAAATACTTACAAAAAAATCGAAAAGATACTCCCACCATCAGTTAAACCAAATAATCCTGTGGATCTAGCAGGAGACGCAGGATTTTACCGATATTGGTCTGCAACTCAAGCTTTACTTCAGGATCCAAATATAGATGGTATAATAGTTGCATCTATTCATGCAGGATATGCAAGACCTAGGGAATACACAGGTGCTATACTTAAGATGGTCAATCAGCAAAAGCTACATCATGAATATAAAAAACCAATTTTAGGAATGTGGGTTGGTGGAAAAGAATTCGAGGATCTAGTTTTAGATTTAAAAGTAGTTGGAGTGCCTATTTATCCTTCGTCCTGGAGAACAGCACGTGTGATGTGGGCATTATGGCAAGAAGGGGAAAGAATAAAAAGGGAAAATCAGAAATAATTTACTCCACCCATTCTATTCCAAGTTTTTTCTCCCAATCAGGACTTGATCCATCCCATTTTTTTGCAATATCTTCGGGAATGCACATCTTACAAATACCAATTATTTTAAAATAACAAGATTTGCACACAAATCTTTCGCATTTTAAACAAACAACTTCTGCTTTATTAACGCCACATATCTGACAATTACCTGATACTTTAGTAGTTTCAGCTTTTTTGTTTTTACGATTTTTTATATTTTTTTTAGAATCATGCATCCATTTTTTTAAATCTTTGTTCATTGACACTTTTTCGTTGGATACCATATCTTATCGAGGTTTAAAAAATAAAATATCCTACTTATATAGTTTATTTAATACTACGTTTTGAAAGTGCATTTCTATTTACAAAATTTGCAAAGAAATGAAAAAAAGGAGTAAAAATAACTAAAACCAATATATGCCAAGGTGAAAAACTATCAAAAAACCAATTATGATTGGTCAGTCCAATAATTTGTAAGAAACTTGCCATAATAAGACTAAAAAACAATACACCCAAGATAAAATCGAGTTGATCAAAAGGAATCCAATCCTCTCCACGGTCTTTACCTAACCTTCTTTTGAAAAAACTTTTAATTATATCTCCAATTAGTGCACCAAAACATATAGATGCAATAATAGGAATCATTAAAGGAAAACCTGTAAAATCATTGATTCCTAAAAAAGCAAAATCACTTGCTGCTGCAAGTTTTGCAACAACAGAAAAACCAAAACCACAAGTCATTCCAACAAAGGCTCCTGAAATTAGTCCTCGCCAGGTTTTACCATCACCAAGAATCCTTCTTCCATCTTTCCACTTTTTACCAAAATCAATTGGAGTACCTCCGCCAACTAAAAGTGCGCTTGCATTAGCAATATAAGCGGGTAAAATAAGCCAAAGAGCCTGAATTATTATTTCATAACCCATGTCGAAAGTAGGTATATAGATGACTTTAAAATAATATTTGATTTAAATTGTTATTGTAACTAATCTTTTCTGCTTAGTTTGAGGCCCTTGTAGCAAAATTTATTTGATCTTTTTACTAAACCTTTTAATGCAAGGTTTGAAAGATTAAAGTTTTCTGCAACCATATTACCGAATTTACCATCTGCTCCAACAAAGGTAAATATTTTATCTTCCAGTTTTTCAAATTCAATTTTACTTAAAGACGCTACTGTAAAAATTTCACTTATTTCGTTAACTGGGCAGGATATGTTAATGTTAAAAGCAGAGTAATAAGAGCGATATTTTTTTTGTGGTCTACCCTCAATACCTTCTTCAGGGGTAGTCCATTTTGTTTCGACAAGTCTCATTTTATCAAAATATTCAAGGGCGTCTTCTCCTTCGAGCCCGTATTTTTCTTTTATTTCACTTAGTGGTTTCCAATCTGTTAAAACCTCATTAAAAACTTCCTTTTTTACCTTATTATCAAATGCCCTTAACAAGGGTACTAAATCTGTAGAATCATTAACAACTTTTGTTCTCATCATGATTTTTTGCCGTTAGGTAAAACGGGGTTTCAGATATTTAAGATTTTTGTATATATAGGCTTCATCCCGAAATAAATAATTAAGGAAGAAACATTCATTTTTTCCATTGGAT
>Ga0315291_10010963_pt1 | contig 11058 bp, 8 predicted proteins | sample YL17G12_20_MG_FD_203070 | JGI IMG/M metagenome (GOLD analysis project Ga0315291, IMG submission 203070) | Sediment microbial communities from Yellowstone Lake, YNP, Wyoming, USA - YL17G12_20 | ecosystem: Environmental > Aquatic > Freshwater > Lake > Sediment | place: USA: Wyoming | collected... | reverse complement strand
AAAGACGACGATTTTGCGGATATCTTCGCTCCAAACGTCGGTCCCGGCCAGATGGGGCAATCCCGCGGAGGTCAAAAATTCGCCAGGTCCCTTGCCTTTCTTGCCGAACGATCGAATCAGGGAATAATCCGACGCCGACAGGATCTTGATGGAATAATCGGCCTTGGCCAGATCGGCGTCCAATAGATAGATCCTGTCCTTCCCCACGGCCAAAGCCATCGGTCGTTGGACCATCGGCAGAGGCACGATCTTGGCCTGGCTCGGTGTCCGCGACTCGAAAACGTCCAAAGCGAACCCGGCGCGCCCCAAGAGGGCGGCCCCGCCAAAAGCGACGAAGACCAAACTCAGGACGACGGGTAAAGCCAACCGGGTTTTCAAGCTCCTTTTGTTTGAAACGATGTCCATGATTCTCTCCTCTAAAGAGATGTGCGGCGTCGCCATCCCGACGGCGGAGGGGAGCTTGGTGATCAGGCTCGTTTTTTGGGCCAGATCGACAAGGCACTCCGCGTACGGGAGGGCGCCGTCTTTCAAAATCCCATAGTTGTCGCTGACCTCTTCCCTGGCGATGGAAAATTGTGCGCTCAGGGAGTAGGCCAGAGGATTCCACCAATAGATAGCCGTTACGAACCTCTGCGCGAAACCGGCCAACTGGTCGCGATGGCGAAGGTGGGCCGTTTCGTGAATCAATATGCTACGCCATTCCGATGGACTCAAACGCGAAACGAGGATTTCGGGCAGAACGATCCTCGGCCGTCTCAATCCGAACGCCAGAGGGCTGGCCACGGCCGGAGAGGAATAAATGGGGGGGATCTTCGTTTCGGGAAATTCGGATTTGATTTCGGCGAGGATTCCGTCAAGCCGCCGGTCAGCGATCTCCTTAAGACTGCCGCGGAATCCGGCTAGATAGGCCATTCCGTAGAAGATCTGACCGAGAAAGAAGAGCGCCCCGGCCAACCAAATCAGCCCAAGAATGTTCAGTATGGCTATGGCCAAGGGAGTGGATCGGGCAACAGAAGAACCGTCATTTTGTTCGGTTCTACGAGAATTGTTCGATGCCGCATCAAGGCGACCGGAAGTCTGGATGTTGTTCCGAAGTCCGGCCGAATCTCGGGCAAGGGACTCGGTCGAGAGGGAAACAGGGGATTCGACGGGTATTCGATAAAGCCCACCCTGCGCCGCCGGAAAAAACGCGATTTTCAATGGCCAGAAGGCCAGAATTAAAATCAGAATCAGCATCCCTCCGCTCCGCAAAGGGGCCGACCCTCTTTTAAAAAGAAAGGAAAAAATCCAGCTCAAGACAAAGATAAAAAGAGACTGCGAAGCCAAGTTGAGGATAATTTCCGCCATTCGGATGTTGGCCAACAAGGTTGGGAAGGACATGATCAGCTCCCCCTCTCTTTATCCAGGATCTCCTGGATTCTCCGAAGCTCCTCTGCCGATACGGCGCTGTTTTCAAACAAACACTTGACCAGTTCGGTTGTCGATCCGCCGAAAACGCGATCGCGTATGCCGTCCAAAATACCGCGCTTGGCCTCCTCTTCTTCGCGTAATGCGGTATAGATGAACTCGCGTTCTTGAACCCGATGCTTCAGCCAGCCGTAAGCCTCGAGACGGCGCATCTGAACCTGGATCGTCGCCCGTATGACCTTTTTTCGGCGTCCGGCGTTGACGGCATCGAATATGTCATTGATCGTGACTTCCCCGCCTTTTTGCCATATCGCTTTCATGACTTCCAAATTGGCGTCCGACAATTTTCGCTCTTTTTTCATGGGCGTTCGGTCTCCTATCTTCCCTTATCATGACACCTGTCATTTACAATATACATGACAGTTGTCATATTGTCAAGAAAAAATTCCGATTCGCAAAAAATAGCCGATCTCCGGACTGCCGGCGGCGAGATGCGTCAGGAATATCGATTTCGCCAAAAGCCGTGGCGGGAGTGGATATTCGGCTCTTGCGTGCTTGGGGCTCACCGTTCGTTCGACGCTTTTTCCTCCCAAGAGAGTTGAAAGGCGGGACACGAGGCTCACCCGGCTTAGCTATTCTTTATAACAGGGGCACCTTCGCCTGCTCGTTCCCGGTCGTTTCCATTCTCCCGCTCGATCGTCAACTCCGGTTGAAGATACAGCCGGAAGACCTGCTTTGCGGCAATTTGTTTATTCTTGACATCGATCCACGGCCGGAATTATCATTTTTACGCGATGGACGGTATCGATTCCGAGCTTAATGGGAGCGTAAGTCGTGCAAAGCGAAAAAGCAAATCCTTATAATCAACTGATGAAGTCGGCAGCGCTTGGAACAAAACAGAACTTGTCCTACGTCTGGATCGTGCTGTTCATCCCGGCAAGCAGCCTGTTGGCCGGAGTTCTGGCCTATATCATGCGTCTCTCAGCCCCCGTTTCAGGAAGCCATGGCTTTTGGGACGTCCTTTGGGGATTTGCCCCATTCTGGCCGGGAACCTACGGGGTCCGTCATATTCCTTCCTTGGTCCTAGGCATAGCAACCCTCTTGTTGTTAGCCCAATCCCGAAGGGCTCGCAAATCCGTCGTATCCCTGTTACAGATCCGCATTATCCTGCTCGTCCTGCTCTCCCTTATTACGATTCTGGCTAAGATCTTCACCGTAATCACGCTGATGGATAATACGGCGAAAGCCGCTATACCGCTCATCATCTATGCCGACCTGGACCTCTTTTTGGTCTTTCTCCTGACGTTCCTGCCCTCTTGCCGGAGACGCGGCGATCCGATAAAATAACCTTGAATAACGGCAGGACTTTATGTTCTTGATACCGATCCGCAGCCGGAAATATCATCTTCGTGATGGGAGATATCGATTATGAGCTTAGCCATAAACACAACAACACCGGAAGGAATTGTTTTAGCGGCAGATAGTCGCCAATCCTATAGAAACCAAAAAGGTGTTTCAAGAATCGGCTCGGATTCAGCTTCAAAATTATTTTTGATAAACACTAGAATCGGAGTAGCCGTTACCGGCCTTGCTTTTCTGCCAGAAAACGGGATACCAAAAAACATCAGCAAATTTATTGAACAGTTCAAAAGAGAGGTTGAGGTCGAAAAATTATCTGTCAAGCAAGTCGCCGATAAACTTCATTATCTCTTTGACAAAAAATTAAATTGGCAAGAGCAATTAGATAAATTGCCAAGTCAAATAGAAGATGATTTTAAAAAACAAGGTTTTGAAATTATTGAAGTCAAGAAAGAACAATATCATGCTAAATTCAAAATCAAAGACAAAGCTGGAAATATCAAAGAAGGCGTTGCCGGGATAGACGGCATCGTTCTGTTTGTTGCCGGCTATAATTCCGACGGTTCGCACGAAGTTTATAATGTCTACATTCCCGGCGAAACCGTGAAAAGACGCGACAGCAATCAAAAGGGTATGGAATATGGCGCGAATTGGATTGGACAAACTGATGTTGTTTCAAGAATCATAAAAGGCTGGGACCCGAGAATTTTTAATACCGCTTTTATTGGTGAACTTATCAAACAAAAAGGGCAACAAGAAATTGAAAAACAGCTGAATAGTTTAGAATATGCCATCAATTGGGGCGCCATGACATTACAAGACGCCGTTGATTTTACCGTGTTGGCAATTCAAACGACGTCCGCAATTCAAAGGTTTTCAGACGGTATTCAAGCTGACCCCGGCGATATGCCTGGCGTTGGTGGTCCGATTGATGTTTTGGTATTGACACCGGACGGGCCCAAATGGGTTAAACAAAAGGATCTGAAGATTGAACGATAAGGTCAATCAGACTAGCTGCCTTTTTTGACATCTCGCATCGTCAGATGGTCTTTGTCATCTGCCAAATATCTTCGTCAGGCGATCGGCCATTCTTCTGGGCTCCGGCTCCTGCGTGATTCAGATCAAACCGGAGCCGTTCTTCATTTCCTCCCTCCTCGGAGTCTCCGCCTTCGACTTGGCGCTATCGGCGTGACTTCGGGCTTAATCCTTTTTGAAAACCAAATCGCGGAGGGAATCGCTGTCGATCAGGAATCCGCTCACCCGTTTTTGGCTGTCCCTTTGAAAAACAACGGCCGGCGCGGTTTGCCATCCTGAAGTGAAACGATCCTTTTCGTCGGGAGCCAACCGAACATCCCCTTGCCCGGGAGCTTTGAGAACAAGCGTGTCGCCTTGGAGTGCAAGAGTTAAGCGGAGATCGATCTCGTCATTCGAATAGACGCCCACACACTCGTTCAATTCCGCCGGAGTCGGTTTCACGAGCACGATCCTGGGAGCGACTTGCTCGGCTCCGCCCTGTTTCCAGATCATCTGAGCCACCTTTCCATCCGGATTTCTTTGAAAGGCGAGGCGGGCGTCGGCCAGGTCAAAGAGGAATTCGCTTTCGGACAGGGTGGTGAGGACGAATTTCTGCCCGGGAATGATCAGCAAGAGCTGGTCGCCCGCCCGGCTGATGGTCAAGACCTGGCGCGGCCCCAAACGGTAGTCGCCGGCATATTGGTCGAGCTTCTCCGGGCTGACCTTGACGACTTTGCCGGCCGGCGCGGGCGGAGCCTTCTTCGCCGAAGGAGGAGGGGCGGCCCCCGGCAGATAGATATCGACGATACTCGCGGCAAAGCCGGTCACCGAGGTATAGTCCCAATTGGCCAGGACTACGAAGCCGAATTTCTGGTCGGGCAGATAGACCAGAATCGCGCCTGAACCCGCCCAGGTTCCCGTCTGCGATACCTGCCTTCTCCCGGCGTTAATTCCGATGTTCAGGCCGTAGCCGAAGGTCGATTTTCGGCCGTTGTTCAAATCCCCGGGGGTGAACATTTTGGCGATAATGGCCTGGCTCTCCGCGGGAGCGGTTTCGATCGCGAGCAGCCATTTGGCCAGGTCGGCAATCGAAGCAAAAAGCGAATGCGAGCCGGTCACCGAAAGAGTATCGATGCCCTTCAGGTATTCCTGGCGGGTGAAATTATACGAGAAGGCCTGGTCGTCGAGAATCGAACGGTAATTGTCGCGATATTGGGTCCGGGTCATTTTCATCGGCTTGAAAATATTTTCCCAGGCCCATTCCGAGAACGGCTTGCCGGTGAGGCGTCTGATCGTCTCGGCCAAAAGGTCATAATTGCTGTTGGAAAATTGAGAGCGATCGCCCGGGGGGAAAATCGTTTTTTTCTGCGCCCGGACGACCTTCAGCACGGTCTGGAACGTGATTTCCTCTTTGTCCCGGCCGGTGAGCTGGAGGACGGTCAGCCAATCTCGAAGTCCGCTGCTCTGATGCAGCAGATGGCGCAGCTTGACCGGAGCCCCGAAATCGGGCATCTCGGGAATGAATTTGCGGACGTCATCGTCCAGGGAAAGCTTGCCCTGATTCTCCAACACGGCTACCGCCTGGCCGACGAACGTCTGGGCCAGGGCGGCCGTATTGAACACCGAGTTCGGCGTGATGGCCACGCCGTGCTCTTGACAGGCCAGGCCGAAGACTTTTTGATACATCACCCGGCCCTCTTTGACGACGACCACGGCAAAGCCGGGCTGGTCCAGTCTGGTCCAAAAGTCGAACAGCTTGTCCATTTCCTCGCTGGGCGACAAGGTCCGCTCTTTTTTTTCGACGCTTTGGCCCAGGAGTAATAGAGGAAGCATGATCAGGCCTATCCCGATCCGGCAAATCATTTTCTTCATGGAAACCCTCCCGCGGCGAAAATGACCATTTCGGCTATTTTATGTCTTTGTTTTTTGAATTTCAAACCGCATTTTGCTACTATTGCTGGATGAGGAAGGCGATATGAACGTGCCCATCGTCTTCATTCTCGTCCTTGGCCTGATGAGGTTGACCGCCATGCCCGAGAGCGTCATCGACTTCAACAAAGTCTTGCCGGAAACGATCGCCGGCTGGACAAAAAGCGGGCCGCCCGTTCTGTACGCACCCGCGAATTTGTCGAACTATATCGACGGCGGAGCCGAGCTCTACATTTCCTATCATTTCAAGAGCGCGTTGGCGCTGAAATACAAAGACGCCGCCGACATGGAGATCGCCGTCGACATCTTCGAAATGGGCTCGTCGGCCGACGCCTTCGGCGTCTTCGCTCATTCCCGGGAAACGGTCGACAGCGCCGTCGGCCAGGGAAGCGAGTACGCCGCCGGCCTGCTGACGTTCTGGAAAGATCGCTACTATGTCTCCATCCTCGCTTATCCGGAAACTCCCGCTAAAAAAGACGTTGTTTTTAAACTCGGCCGGACGATCGCCGGGGCGATCAAGGACGAGGGCGCCTTGCCGCCCATCCTCGCTCTTCTTCCCGCCGAAAACCTGATCCCGGAAAGCGTGAAATATTTTCACCACTATATCTGGCTGAACAGCTTTTATTTCGTCTCCAACGAGAACGTCCTCAATATCGAAGCCGATACGCCGGCGGCTCTCGGCAAATACCGCCTGGGGAGCGCGAACGCTTTTCTGCTGCTCGTCCGCTACCCGGACGAGTCACGGGCGGAGGCGGCCGCAAGGCAATTCCGGCGGAAGGTTCTCGGCGGCGCCGCGGAAGACGCCGTTCCGCTGAAGGAAGGCCGTTGGTCCGGGCTCACGCGCCGGGGCGTTCTGCTCGGCGTGGTCTTTAACGCCCCGGACAGCGCAGCGGTCCGGAATATCCTGACGAACATCAAGGACTGAAACGGAGGCAAGATGAAATTCCGACATTCGATCAGCCGGCGTCAATTCATCAAGAGCGCTTCGGCCGCCGCCTTGGCCGCTCCGCTCTTGTTCGCCGAACAGGAGAAAACGGCCGTCGTCAAGAGCGACAAGAGCAGGGTCGTCCTGGTGCGCGACCTCAAGGTTCTGGACGAAAATGGCGCTCCGCAGCAGGCCGTCGTCCAGGACATGCTCGACGCCGGCATGACCGCCCTTACCGGACGTCCCGACCCGCAGAGCGCCTGGAAGACGATCATCAAACCGGACGACATCGTCGGCCTCAAGAACAACCGCTGGCCTTATCTCCGCACGACCCCCGAAGTCGAAAACTCCCTCAAGAAGCGGATCCTGGAGGCGGGCGTCAAGGAAACCAATTTCGGCATCGACGATCTGGGCGTCCTGCAGAATCCGATTTTCCAAAAAGCCACGGCCTTGATCAACGCCCGGCCGATGCGCTCGCACCATTGGGCGGGCGTCGGCGGCTTGATCAAGAACTACATCATGTTCATACCCGAGCCGATCTCCATCCATCCCGATTCCTGCGCCGACCTGGCCTCGATCTGGGATCTGCCGATCATCAAAGGCAAGACCCGGCTGAACGTCCTGGTCATGTTCACTCCCCAATTCCACAGTTTCGGCCCGCACAGCTTCAACCCCAAATATGTCTGGAAATATTACGGCCTCATCCTGGGATTCGATCCGGTCGCGGTGGACGCCACGGGACTGCGCATCGTCGAGGCCATCCGCCGGGATTTTTTTGTCGAGGACCGGCCGCTCAACCCGCCGGCCAAGCACATCGCCGTGGCCGACGCCAAGTATCATCTCGGCACGGCCGATCCGCAGAAGATCGAGCTCATCAAGATCGGCTACGACAAGGATATCTTCGTCTGATTTTCGGCACGGCGTGAAGCGGGCTTCTCATTTTTTGATTTCGCCCAGCGCCGCTCAATTCCGAGTCACTTTTATTGTCCGGCATCTACATCCGGCGGCTTTAGGGGTAGGTCGAGCCAGGCCAGGCCGATATCGCGCTTCATATGGCTGACGCTCATCCCGCCCGGCGCGTCGTATAAAACGGCAAGCCTCGGCCGACTTGGACGACCGACGGCATCCCGATGCACTCTTTGCTCCACGTGCAATTCCGGCCGTCCAACACGACGGCCTTCTGTTCGCGGTTCCATTTAAAAAAAAATCGCTATCCGATATTTTTTTAAAAGGAGGGAAAAGCAAGATGAGGCTAAAAAAGAGAACAGCGAGGATATTCACCAAAGCTTGGCCAGCAATTTTATGGCTTGCCGTCTTCCTTGCCGCAAGTTGCGCGTCCTCTGAGCCCGGCCTCACGGTCAGGGGAATCGTGAAGGATGCGGAAACCGGACAGCCCATCGCCGGGGCGACCGTATCTGATGACGGATATGGACCGAAGCCAACCAAGAGCGCGACCACCGACGCAACGGGCACGTATCAGTTCGTCACCTGGTCGGAGGAACACAACGTGATCGCCCAAGCCCCTGGATACAAGGCTCAGGGTCAGCTTCTAAAGAGCAGCCTGTTCAAAAAGGAAAAAGAGAAAGTCCTGGACTTCGCCCTCGTTCGCCAATGAAAGTGTTTGGCCAAAAGACCCAGAAAATTGCCAAGAGGCCTTATATGTCTTCGGGAAAATGCGGGAAACGTTCGAGACTCACCCGACTTCGCTATTCTTTTTCGAGCTTTTCTTTGATCTTATTCAGGGCGACCTTGGCTTCTTCTTTGACGTCCTTGTCGCCGAGAAGCGTCGCGGCGAGCTTGAGCGCTTCCGGACTGGCGAAACCAGGCAGAACTCCGAGGATCAATTTCTTTTCTTCAGGCCGCGAGGCGAGCTTGAGCGCCTTTTTCAGGTCTCTGACAGCCGCTTTGGGAGAGCGATATTTCTCCTGGCCGATCATGCGGACATAGGCTTGCAAGGCCAGAACGCGAAGGACCTCGTTCTTTGAGGTCCGGGCGATCTCCCGGACATCATCTCTGGCGGCCGGTGTCGGCCAGTTCGCGAGCGACCGCACCGCGGCATCGACGACCTCAGCATTCGGATCCTCCAGAGCTTCGCGGAGAAGAGAGAGGGAGCTGTCGTCGCCGATCTTTCCGAGAACCCGGAGGAGCCGGCCCCGTTTTTGGCCGTCTTTTTCCAAGTCCAGCTTGGCCCGGACCGCGGCCGCCCTTCCGATCGGGTTGGATATTTTTTGGGCAAGGCCGGTGATTGCGTTCTCGATCCCGAGCCTCTCTGCCTCGCTTTCCGTCTTGAGGAGGATCTCCAATAATCCAGGAATGTCCGACGGCGTCCCGATCGTCCTCATGGCCCTATATGCTTGGCCGCGAACCTTGGCCGATGACGCATCGGCAAATTTTGCGACCAGGCTTTTCCCGGCAAAGATCCGGCGCTCTTCGATGCTCTGGACGAGTTCGGCCTGGACAGCTTCGTCGGACCGATCCGCGAGAAGCGACAGAATGGCCCCATCGATGTCCTCGCCTTTGAGCCCCCACAGGCTGGCGCGCGCAACAGCTTGTTCGGCCTGGGGGGACGCAGCGGCCGTTTCGGCCAGATATTGAACGACGGATGCGTCTCCTGTTCTTTCGAGCGCCTTCAAAGCGGCGATGTGGACATCCTTCGAGGAGTTCTTCGCGGCCTGGAAAATGGCGGGCAGGACAAACTCCCGGGGGTATTCCGAGAGGACGGCGAGCAGTTGGACCTGGCTCGCTTCCGGGAGTTGGGGCAGCGCCGCGCAGACAGGGCCGATGTCCGACGCCCTGAAGACGCTTTTGATCATGCCGATGGCCGGAGCGTGCATTTCTTGAGCGGCGCCGGCGAGTGTGCCGAGGATCAATGTCCTCGCCCGATCTCCGGACGTAGCAATTTTGCCGCGCATGGCGGCGACGCGGAGGGAGAGCGGCAAATTTTCAGTCAGCATTTTGTCATAGATCTGGCGGGCGCCCTCCGGGCTTTTTGAGGCGATGAATTCCTCAGCGGACTGGAAAAGGGCGGAGGCCACTGCGGCTTTCAGGTCTTTAGAGATGACACCGAGCGATTTGGCCAGGGCTTCGGCCGCGTCCAAATCTCCGATCTGTCCCAGGGCTGTCGCAGCGGCGGCGGCGAATTCCGGGTTCGGGCTTTGGAGAAGCGACTTGAGAGCCGAAACGGCTTGCTTGGATCTTCTCTGGCCGAGCGAGGTGATGATGCCTTTTTTTACGTCACCTTTCGCTTGGGTCAGAGCCCTCAACAAAGCTTCATCCGCTTCGGCGGCCGGGATCTTTTCGAGTGCGTAGCGGGCGATATCCGTCGTTTCTTTATCGACTAACAATTTTTCGAGGACGGGCACGGATTTTTCGCTGCCGATCACCCGCAGCTCGCGGCAGACCGCTGTTTTAGCCGTGATTGCGGCATTGGTCCCGAGGAAGGCGAGGAGCTTTCCCTCGCAGGCCAGTCTGGCCTCGGGCACGTCTTTAGCGGCTTGGACATAATCCCGGAGCTTCCAGAACGCTTCCGAATTCAGGCCGCCGTCGTATGTTTCGAGTTGCTTAAGGATGTCATCAAGATTTACCCGGATTGTCTCTTTCGGATTTTGTCTGCCGCTTTGGAACGCCGACAAATACGGAGAGATCAAACCCAAGGCCAGGACCGCGATCGCGATATGTATTATTCTTTGGTTCCGCATCTTCGCACCTCTACGCCGGAAGCTGCCACGGCTTGCGGTAGGCGCGGCTGAGGAGCCTCGTCGCCTCCGGGTCGCCGATGATGGTTTCGGCTGCCGGGTCCCATTTGATCTTCCGCCCCGTTTCGTAGGCTATGACGCCGAGGTGCCCGACGCTCGCTGAGCGGTGGCCCACTTCGCAGGGAGTGATGGTCAGGGCGCGGCTTTTGACACAGTCAAGGAAGTTCTGATAATGGTCCCGGCTCTTGGTAAGGCGAATTTCGTTGGGACCGATGATCTCATTGACGAGGTAGGCCGGCTGCGTCTCGAACCCGCCGCGGTCCACCCAGATCCAGCCGTTCTCGCCGATCCATTTCGTGCCGCCCTGGATTTCGTCGTAGCCGCCGGCGAGGACGATCGGCGTCCCATCGATGTATTTAGCCTCGACCCAGTAACGTAAAGGGCTATTATAGATCCCGCCTGTCGGGAATTCGGCCCGGGCCTGGATTTCGACGGGGCCGGCATAATCGAACCCAAGCCCCCAATGGGCGATGTCGAGATGATGGCCCACCCAGTCCATGAGCTGGCCGCCGCCGAAATCCATATTCCAGCGCCAGTTCATATGGACGCGCGCTTTGCAGTAGGGAACATAAGGCGCAGGCCCGACCCAGAAATCGTAGTCCAGATCGGGCGGGGGAGCTTTGATCTCCCATTGGCCGAACGTCCGGGCGAAATCGTAGTGGCCTTGGG
>Ga0315291_10010959_pt1 | contig 11061 bp, 12 predicted proteins | sample YL17G12_20_MG_FD_203070 | JGI IMG/M metagenome (GOLD analysis project Ga0315291, IMG submission 203070) | Sediment microbial communities from Yellowstone Lake, YNP, Wyoming, USA - YL17G12_20 | ecosystem: Environmental > Aquatic > Freshwater > Lake > Sediment | place: USA: Wyoming | collected... | reverse complement strand
CGAAGGGCATCCTCATAGACAAGCGCGGTATGAAGGAGCAGGAAGCATTCCGCTGGATCCAGACGCAGAGCATGAACACGCGGAAGACGATGCGCGAGATCGCGGAGGCCATCATATTGACGCAGGAGATTTGAGGGCTGCAGGAGAACAGCATGATCCCGGAGTTTCAAAAGGATGGCAACCTCCCCAAGGGAGTTCATAGAGCGTCTGTTGATGATATAGGGACATCACTTGGGGCCAGCTCTGCGAGGAGGAAATGGCTCTTCGGTAGTCTGGCCAGAATTGTGGAACTGGCGAAGTCCACGGGGAAGCTGGAAAGGGTGATAATATGGGGTAGCTTCGTTTCGCACAAGGCATCACCCCAAGACCTGGACCTCTTGTTGATAATGAAACAAGACTTCGCCATAGATCACGTCGCGGCAGAGGCGGCAAAGCTATTTGACCACGTACAGGCAAGGATTCTTTTCAACGCCGATATCTTCTGGGCAAAATCGTCTATCGGCGAAGAAATGTTTGATTTGTGGTTGGAAACATATCAGATGACGCGCGAGTTCGAGCCGCGCGGCATTGTCGAGGTGATACTGGATGATCAGGAATGACGAGCAGTTGCAGAAGGCGAAAGAGGCCGCTAGAAACCTGGAGTTGATCTTGGAGAAGGCCAGGAAGACTCACAGCCCGTCGGAGTACAAGGCTATGTCCGAACCTATCCTTATCGAACTCCAGCGCCGGGAGAGCGAAATCATCGAATACCTCAGCTCCCCTGAGCCGCAGGCAGCGGCTGCGCGGACGTCATGAAGTGCAGTACAAACAGACCGGCATTTCGACGGTTGGAAGAGGCCCTGGCCGAGAAGGATACCGAGGTCGAGGTCCTGCGAAAGCTGGGCCAGGCCATTGGCTCGTCCCCGGATCCCGAAGAGCTGCTGGAGGTCGTCGCGGACATAGCCGTCCAGGTGACAAAGACCGACACGTGTTTCATTTACCTGCTGAACGAGTCCGGCCAAGAGCTGGTCTTGAGCGCCGCTAAAGGCCCGGACAAGGACTTAATAGGAAAGATCCGGCTGAAGGTCGGAGAAGGCATCACCGGCTGGGTCGCCAAGGAGCGCAAGCACGTCGCCCTCGATAGAGAAGCATTCCGCGACTCCCGATACAAAGCCTTCGCCGAGCTCCAGGATGACCGGTTCGAGTCAATGCTCTCGGTTCCCCTCATAACAGGCGACCAGCTCATCGGGGTTATCAACATCCGGACCAACCCGCCTCACGAGTACACGGAGAACCAGATCCGGCTCATGGACCATATCGCAGAGCAGGTGGCAAATGCAATCCACAGCCGGCGGATGTACCAGCGCATGGAGACGCAGGTCTCGCAGCTCTCGACTCTCTCGGAAGTCAGCCGCTCCATCACCTCGGGCATGTATCTGGACGAGATATTGAACCTCATCGTAGCGATGACCGCCGAGAGCATGAAGTTCAAGATCGTAACGGTGATGCTGCTCGATGAGGAGAAGCGGGAGCTTGTGATCCGCGCGACCCAGAGCAGCAGCCGCGAGTACATCCGAAAGCCGAATTTGAAGCTGGGAGAAAGCCTGGCGGGCAAGGCAATTTCCGAGGGGCGGCCCATCACCGTGCTGGATGTAAAGAACACGCCCGAGTACCGGTACCCCGATATAGCGCGCAAGGAAGGCCTTTGCTCGCTGATCTGCATGCCGCTCCGCCTCCGCGACAAGTCCATCGGAGTCTTGAACTGCTACACGGACAAGCCCCATGTATTCACAAACGAGGAGATCGGCGTCCTGACGGCGATCGGGAGTCACGCGGCAATCGCGATCGAAAACGCAAAGCTGGTGGTGAAATCCGCCATCGTCAAGGAAATGCACCACCGGGTCAAGAATAACCTCCAGACCATCGCAAGCCTCCTCCGGCTGCAGATACACTACGCCAAGACCGATTCGGTTGAGAACGTGCTTCAGGAGAGCATCAACCGCATCCTCAGCATCGCCGCCGTCCACGAGGTGCTGTCGCAGGAGGAGCTCGACATGGTGAGCATCAAGAAGGTGGCTCAGAACATCCTCACGGCAACGCGCCAGAGCCTGGTATCGCCGGAGAAGCACGTGCAGACATCCTTGCATGGGCCGGATATCCTGCTTCCGCCCGCGATGGCGACTTCGGTCGCCCTCATCCTCAACGAGCTAATCCAGAACGCAGCGGAGCACGGGTTCAAGGACATAGACCGGGGAGAGATCAAGGTGGCCCTGTCGGAAGACGAAAGGGACGTCAAGCTTCAAGTCGTGAACAACGGTATGCCCCTCCCCAAAGGATTCGATCTGCGCAGGAATCGCAACCTGGGGCTTCAGATCGTGGAGAATCTGGTGCGCGATGATCTGCACGGACATTTCACGCTGGCAAACGATGGTAATCAGATCATCGCGATGGTAATTTTTCCGAAGTAGTAGGCATTAGATGTCAGGATGTAGTCCCACTCTTGGTTTCGTTAGTGAATGTCGAAACGTATCCATTATCTGCCCACATATTCCATTGCCGGTTATGTTGAAATTAAGGACTGAATAATCTTAACAATAGATAGCCAAGAATGCCCAGTATGACCGCTATTACGCCGATTATGCAACTGCACCCTTGTATGGTATCAGCAAGGGTCCTACACTGCCCGGCTATTCCATAGCACTCATCAGCTAGCTTGCCTAGCCTCTCTCGCTCCGCTTCTACGGCATCCTGCCCATTGTCTTCCATAAGCATATGCCTCCAATGGACGAACATGGGCGGTCCGCGCGCCTGCCCGAACCGTAAGATTGGTCTGCAATCAACCTTCGTCCGGCTCTGTCAGGACCGCCTGTACACGATCGACCTTTGCTGCCACCGACGGGGAAAGCACATAGTAGCCGGCGATCTGGACCTGACCGCCCCTCTTCTCTAGAACCCAGCCCGGAATATTAGGGGTCCCTGTGATCCGCTCCTCATACGCGTCTATGCAAAGGAGGTCGGAAACCACTCTCTCCGCGACGATGCGACTATCCTTGTCCAGGAATTCAATCACAATATGCACATACGCCGTTTCCAGGGTTGGATTGGATGCTGTCATCTTCCACGAGTATCTGCACCAGTAGCGATTCGATTCTACAACCCTCGTTTGCACATTTAGCAAACGGCAGGTTCCCGTCGGCTCAACTGCTCGAACCCTGCGCTTACGAACCGCAGCGTGTGCCCACTCTGGCGCTGTTAAGATGCTGGCCGGTTTCATCCAGACATCCGATTCTTTTTGTAGTCTCCTGGAAAGCCAATCAAGGTCATAACCGTAGGCATTGCGCTCGGCGACAATACCTGGAAACAAGTCCATCATTTCCTCTTCTAGCTGATGTTGCCGAACGTTCAAATCGCGACAGGATGGGCTCTTCGGGTCTACTTGCTTGTAGCCCCTCGCAATATTCTTTGCGTAATGCGCCCAGGCAATCGCTTGCTCTGCCGCATATTGGGAAGCAGCACGGTTTGTGCGATCCCACCTTATTGCGAGCAGCAGGGCAATAAAAACCATCAGCACGGCGCATACGCAAACGGCGATAGCCCGGTTTCTCGTCTCCGTCATAGCGGGACTTACCCTCCCTTATCTCGGCGGCAGTCCATACGATCGCAGAATGGCTGCCTCCTCCTCCGGTTCAAGCCTGTGAACCGTTCCCCGGTAGTAGTCCAGTATTGGACGCAACGAGCGAGGCCCAATGGTCCATTCTACCTTGTACTGCCTACGGAAATCCCCGTTCCACATATCGCCCGGAGGAAGCTCTGACCTGCGCACCTCGTGATAGGGCCCAAGCACACAACCGACTCCCAATGCTAGACAAGGTCCTCCGCCGCGTTCTTCCGGCACGTGGGCTACCACCCAATCACCTTTCTGGATCTCCTGAAATCTTAGCACTTGAGGCGCATCGTCATCAGAGCGCTTGGGCCACCCTATGGCGATGATCCCCTGCTGGACGTATGTAGTCCAGGCGTTCACGTTCTCCGAAGGCTTAACGGTCACTCTCCACATGGTCATATCGGGTTCTCCTTTGTAAGTTTGCATTGCCGGTCGAAAGGTGAACGGATGAATATATAGGCAAGTGCTCAGCTCCTATGACCTTTTTCGCCATGCCCCCCTGCAACCTGGGACTGTCATAACAAGATGGCAAAGCGGCGTCAAGCCGCACGCACTCCATGAGGGCTTGGTCTACCTCAATGATGTAGACGTTCCGCCTCACGCATCATACACTACGCGCCACCACATCCGTCATTCGGGTGACGCGGACCATTTCCTTGACATCGTGGACGCGGATGATGTTGGCGTCGCTGGCGAGGGAAAGGGGAGCGAATGCTTGGGAATGCGCCTTGGTCTCAGGCATCCACGAGCTTCACTTTGTTTTGACTCTGGTGCGGCGCTTCTTGGGAACAAGCGTTATGAGAGAGCGCAAAGCCTTGTTCACCGATTCCGAATCCGAGAAGTACTCCCGAACGTCCGGCTCCAGCATCACAGCGCCTTCCTCAAGCGTGAAGTGGCACTCGACCACCGTGCCATCCGTCCTGTGGATCCTAACCCTGTGCCCTTCCCGATAGGCCCTGTGATGCTTACCGCGAACGCCGCTCCTGAAATCGTACTCTGGGAGCATATCTGTGTTCTCTAAGCCTTGATCCTTAGAAATCAACTTCCTCATATACCTCGCGCTCCGACTTGGTAGCTCTGCGACAACTGATGATGCGGATGCTCGACCCACGCTCAGTGTAAACAATAATCAAGACGCGCCCTCTCCAAGAAGCGCCAATGTCTACGTACCGATCCTCGTTGATCGAATGCCCCGGATCGGGGATAGTGATCGCGAGCGGGTCGTTGAAAACTGTCTTTGCCTCCTCGAAACTAACTCCGTGCTTTCTGAGATTCGCTTCCGCCTTTTCCTCATCCCATTCAAAGGTCAGTTCCATCGGCGCCCCCGCATCGAGGCCAGTGTACCGCCGGTATGCCCTTCTGTCAACATCTATCTCACCACCGCATCCGTCATTCGGGTGACGCGGACCATTTCCTTGACATCGTGGACGCGGATGATATTGGCTCCGTTGGCGATGGAGAGGGCGACCGCCGCCGCGGTGCCTTCGAGGCGCTCGGTCGGAGACAGGCCGCCGAGAACTTTGCCGATAAAGGCTTTTCTCGACGTGCCAATAAGGATTGGAAGGCCCAGGGATTTGAAGTCGCCAAGCTTGCGGATGATCTCCAGGTTGTGCTCGACTGTTTTGCCGAAGCCGATGCCGGGATCAACTATCAGGAACTCCTCCGGCAATCCGGCGGCTACCGCCTCCCCCGCCCTCTCACGGAGAAACTGCATGACCTCAGAGATGAGGTCCTCGTAGACCGGATTCTCCTGCATCGTCCGCGGTGTGCCCTTCATGTGCATTATCACCGCCGGGACTTTCCGCTCGGCGGCCAGCGCCCTAATATCTGGATCGGCCAGACCAGTGATGTCGTTGATGACGCTTGCACCAGCGTCGAGAGCTGCGCGGGCGACCTCCGGCTTGTAAGTATCTATCGAGATGGGCGCTTCGACCCGCTCCGCCAGGGCGCGGATCACCGGGATCACGCGGGACAGCTCCTCCTCCAGTGGCACCGGCTCGGCGCCAGGGCGGCTGGATTCGCCGCCGACGTCAATCACATCCGCCCCATCAGCCGCCATTCGGACGCCGTGCTCGATCGCAGCTTCGGTATCCCGATAGAGGCCGCCGTCGGAGAACGAATCGGGAGTGACGTTCAGTATACCCATCACCAGCGTGCGCTCGCGAAGGGCGGAGTAGAAGGAGCGAAGGCGATCGGGAAGCTTTTCGTCGGCAGGGATGAGCGGGACGGGCCTCCCATAAGCCTCGATTGCTTTGCCGATTTCGTCGGCCAGCCCAGGCAGCGAGAAAGGCTGTGCGCGCAGGTTCTCGACAAGCTGGTTGAAGACTTTTTCGGTCCCCATGAGGAGAACGTCCGAGCGCTCGACCCGATTCGTGAGGCAGTCGCGGTGGATGGCGGCGTCGCCACCTTTCGCCAGCATCTCCTCTTTAAGAATAAGCGCTGCGGGCGCGCGGACGCCGTGGACCTTCACAACGAAATGAACCGCCTTGCGGATCATCCTGGCGATTCCCGGCCATTCGGAGCCTATCTTCGCCATCTCTGCTTCCAACTCGGCGGTCCGTTGCGACGTAAAGACGCGAGCGTTGAAACAATTGCGGATTGCGGATTGTGGATTGTGGATTAGCCCTCACCCCTAGCCCTTCTCCCTCCGCCGCGGCGGACTGGGAGAGGGGAAAATCAATGATAGTATCTCTGCTTCCACTCAGCGTAGATATCCGGCAACTCGTCGAACTGGATTTGCTTCAGGGCGGCCATGCCGGACTCGCTCAGGTAGTAGCCGCGCTCCAGGGCGGCCGATTCCGGATCGCGTGTCAGCTTCGCGCGGAAGATGTAATCCTCCACCGCCAGCATCACGATATTCCGCAGTTGATAGGAATCCAGGGTTTCCAGCGCCCGCTCCGCGTCCTGGGCCATTTCCGAGTCGGGCTGCATCTCGAGCACGCGGCTGAACTCCCGTATCGCACTGCCGATGTCCCCCTTCTGCTGAAAAAGCACCGCCTTCTTGAAATGGTTTATCGGCGAAGTGGGATCCAGGTTGATAAGCTCATTCGTGACCTGAAGCGCTCTTTCCAGCATCCCCTTCTGGAGGTATGCGATGCTCAATACGTCTCTTGCGCTCAGGCTCCGCGGGCTTACCCGAAGCAGTTCCTGGGCCTCACGGATGGCATCATCGAACCTACCGACCTCAAGCAGTATCTCCAACATCATCTCGCGTGCCTGGACGTCGTCGGGCTTCAGCTTGACAGCCTTCTTAATCGCCAGAATGGCCTCATTCACCATGCGCTGGCTTCGATATAGCTCTGCGAGTTCCTTGTATATAGGAAGCTTGTCGTCGGCCACGCGCACGGCCTTCTCAAGTTCGCCAATGGCTTCCAGGAAGAGCCCGTCCTCCTCGAACTTCACAGCCTGCTCCAAGTACGCCTCGACAGACTTCCCGCGCCTACCGACTCGCTTTTTCTCCTCTATCATACCGGCAAACTCCTCCGGTCCGCACCGGATGACGAACGCGGGCGCTATCGGTCACGCGGCGAAACTTGCCTCTGCATCCGAAGGGATTCCCGCGCTTCGGCACACTCAAAGAACACTCCCAACTATTCTACGCTAAAACCTCGGCTAAAGTTCGGACCAAAACCCTTTTCAGTTCACCATCCGCCGGCGAAGCAACTTTTCCATTCTACGGAGAAGGCCTGTTTTCCTTGTTTGGCGTTAGAAAACTTGGGAGAGTTACAGCCAGGTTTCGAGTATCTGGCTGTCCTTGAACTGAATTGCCCTCAACTCCTGAGGGGAGGCGCCATCGAGGTATTTCCGGGGAACCACTCCGATGATTTCGCTTTCAGCCACTGCGATATTGTACTTCCGGGCCTCGCCCTCCACAAAGCGATATATATCGCGCATGGATGCAGCGTCAGGCTTCGTGATGTTCATGGATACCTGAGCTTTCGACTTCGCGGCAAGCCAGACGCTCATTGACTTCACGCCCTCAAGGCCGGCCTCGCCGCTGCGTATCTTTCGCACTATCGCCCGGGCGACTTCCATATCCCGGCTGTCGAGGTTGACGTTGTATGCAATGAGCGGGCTGCGCGCGCCAACTACCGTGGCGCCGGCCGTGGGATGCGCCCGGCAAGGGCCCAAATCCGGCGCGCGGTCGCCCTGCAAACCATTCGCAGAGAGGTATTCATAGCCGCCCCTGCGGATGTCGGCAAGGTTCGTCCGATGAGAGAGCGTAGCAGAACATTCGTAGAAATAGACGGGCACACCCAGCTTCTCGGCGATGTCCCTCCCGATCTCATACGATAAATCCACGCACTCCTGCATCGTTATCCCATGGATGGGCACGAGGGGAACTACATCCACGGCGCCGATTCTAGGGTGGGCGCCGGTATGCCGGCGCATGTCAATCAGCTCAACCGCCTTGGCAGCGGAGGCAAAAACAGCATGCCGTATCTCCTCGGGGCCGCCTAGAAACGTGACCACCAGCCGATTGTGATCCGGGTCGAACGAGTAATCAATGACCCGCGCCGCGGATGCCCATCGAGCGGCATCTACGATGGATTCCACTGCGAACGGGTCTCTACCCTCGCTGAAATTCGGCACACATTGGATGATGGGATTCATCATTTTTCCGAAATACCGGGGTACTGGAGTAATGGGGCAAACCCAATACTCCATCGCCCCATTTTCACCTGTCCGGCAAGCCGGCGTGCGGGAAGCATCAAATTAAGCGGCCACCCGCGTGGATGGCCGCTTAATCATCGGCCCGAACCGGTTTGCTCGTCCGCTTACGCGACACCCGGTTCGAGCCGTCGTTTACCTTTAGGAGCGAGATCAGGCTTCTTCTCATCAGCAGGCTGCGCAGGCATTTCGTCCGGCTTTGCCGGAGGAGGAGGTTCAGCCTTCTCGCCATACATCAGGGCCTCGAATTCCTCACGGTCCAGTGTCTCCTTTTCAAGCAGCACGCCGACTATCTCTACGAGCTTTGCTCTGTGCTCAATTAGAAGCTGCTCGGCGCGCTGGTAGCCCTCATCTATAATCTTCTTAACCTCGCGGTCAATGGCCTGAGCGACCTCCTCGCTGTAGTTACGGTCTTCCATAATGTCCCTACCAAGGAACGGGTTGCCGTGCCTGCGGCCCAGCGTGACCAGGCCGAGCGTATCGCTCATTCCGAACTCGCACACCATGCTGCGGGCGATCTCGGTCGCCCTGTCGAGGTCGCTGTTCGCGCCGGTCGTCACCTCGCTGAATATAAGCCGCTCCGCCGCCCTGCCGCCGAGAAGCCCGGCGACGTCATCGAGCAGTTCGCTCTTGGTCGTCAGGTACTTGTCCTGAAGCGGGAGCTGCATCGTGTAGCCCAGCGCCAGCCCCCTGGGAAGGATAGAGACCTTGTGCACCGGATCCGCCAGCGGCAGAAGCTCCGAGACTATCGCATGGCCTACCTCGTGATAGGCGACCATTTCTTTCTCCTCGTCGCTGATCAGGCGGCTCCTCCGCTCCGGACCTGCGATAACCCGGTCAATCGAGTCCTCGAATTCCTCCATGGTTATCTTCGTCCGCTCGCGGCGCGCTGCCAGCAGGGCGGCCTCATTAACCAAGTTCGCCAGATCAGCGCCAGAGAAGCCCGGCATCCGGCGCGCGAGGCTTTCGAGATTCACATCCTTATCGAGCGGCTTGCCGCGGGTATGCACCTTGAGGATTGCTTCTCGGCCTTTGGCATCAGGATTGTCAACCGTGATTCGCCGGTCGAATCTCCCCGGCCTGAGAAGCGCCGGGTCGAGAACGTCCGGTCGGTTCGTGGCGGCGAGCAGGATTACCCCTGCATTCGGGTCGAATCCGTCCATCTCGACCAGGAGCTGGTTCAGAGTTTGCTCGCGCTCGTCATGGCCGCCGCCGAGGCCCGCGCCTCTCTGCCGCCCGACGGCGTCAATCTCATCAATGAAGATCAGGCTGGGACGGCTTGCCTTCGCCGTCTCGAACAGGTCTCTAACCCTCGATGCGCCGACGCCCACGAACATCTCGACGAAATCCGAACCGCTGATGTGGAAGAAGGGCACGCCTGCCTCGCCTGCGATAGCCCTCGCAAGGAGCGTCTTTCCACTCCCCGGAGGGCCGAGGAGCAGCACGCCCTTCGGAATTTTCGCGCCCAGCGCCTGGAACTTCTTCGGGCTGCGCAGGAACTCGACGACCTCCATCAGCTCGTCCTTTGCCTCATCCACGCCTGCGACGTCATCAAAGGTGACCTTCGGCACGTTCTCCGAGAACCGCTTCGCCCTGCTTCTCCCGAACGATAGCGCCTGGTTTCCGCCCATCTGCGCCTGGCGGACTAGCAGCATGTAGAATATCGCAAAGATCAGGATGACCGGCAGGATCGTGAAGAGCATTTGCTGCAGGAGATCCGAGAGCACCGGCTTCTCAAGGTCGAAGTCTACCTTGTGATCCGACATAAGCGCCACGAGCCTGGAGCGTTCCTGATCGGGCGCAGCAGGTATGGTGACGATGATCCGCTTCCCTGTGGTCAGGTAGCCGTCGAATCTGTCCTTGTACAGGCTGCCCTTGTCCACCCTGTCGGCCTTGATTTCCTGCAGGAATTTCCCATAGGACATGACCCCGGACGAGCCGCCGTGGTTGAACGACTGCCTAGCCAGGTAGACCATGACTATCAGTATTGTCAGAAAAAGTAAGCTTTTGGAAAATCTAGCCAAGTGCTTTCCTCCCTGTGTTATTTCTTTTCGGAGGATACAACATTATACCACACCACATACAGGCCCGCAAGCTCAGCCGCGCGCGGCTCTGAGCTGGAGAAACCGCCGAGTCCTCTCGGTCACTTTGACGAGTTCAGAAAGCGCGAGACCCGCGACCCAGACGATCTTTTCGTCATCCACTATCAGCGGAACCCTGTGCCGGGCGGCGCGCGGAATCTTCTTATCCACGAAGACGTCCTGCACCTTTTTCGATCCCCGCAGGCCGAGCGGCCGAATGCGATCTCCGGGCTGCCAGTTCCGCACTTTAAGTTTGCCCGCTATGGACCCGCCGTCTAACACGATCTCCATGCTCTCCGGCGGGCGAACGGGCTCCAACGGCGTCAGGCTGACTTCGGCCTCTATCGTGGCTTCGATCTCCGGCACGCGCGTCTTTCCCGGGACCGACAGCTCATAACAGTATATGATCGGCAATTCGAGCGGCCTGCTGGATAGGAAAGCCAATCCCCGGCGGGTCCGCTCCACGAATGTGCCGCCGGGCAGCTCATACTTAAAATCCGCTCCCGCGCCCAGCAGCCGCAGGAGCTCTTCCACGTGTGCGAAGCCGATGTCCGCAAGCTCGCCTCTCACCGCCCTGACCGCCTCGCGTATCAGGCGGCGACGGATCGCGAGCGGGCACGACAGCACCCCGGAAGGGTCTAGAGAGATGGCCCCTTCCTCCCGGCT
>Ga0315291_10010958_pt1 | contig 11063 bp, 9 predicted proteins | sample YL17G12_20_MG_FD_203070 | JGI IMG/M metagenome (GOLD analysis project Ga0315291, IMG submission 203070) | Sediment microbial communities from Yellowstone Lake, YNP, Wyoming, USA - YL17G12_20 | ecosystem: Environmental > Aquatic > Freshwater > Lake > Sediment | place: USA: Wyoming | collected... | reverse complement strand
GTCCAGCGAGGTCACCGTGAACTCCGACACGGCCTTGCGCAACCCTTCCAGGGCTTCACGCATGTCAGAAGTGGGCGTAGCAATCCTCCTCTGCGCGTCCACGTAGGTCAGGCGGGTCAGCGCAGTGGAGAAAACGACCACCTTGCCGTTGCCCTCCTGAACCGTCGCCAGATATTTCCCCTTCGGAAGCTCCAACGAATCCGCCGCAGGCAGGCGCGGGTCGCCGTTCAGCCGGTGCGCGAGGCCCTCGCTGAGAAAGGCCGTACCGCCCGTCTTGAGGAAACTCACCAGCTTCGGTACAAACTCCGTGTCCTCCAGGGCGTAGACCGTGAAGACCGCTGCGCGCGCCCCTTCGGGAAAGCTCGCGGTGGGCAGAAGTGGAACCGCCAGCATGCCGACCTGGTCGAACAGGAAGCTTTCGTCGCCAGGTTCACTGGAGGGCGGCTTGTAGGCCGGAATGCCGCCCCAATTCCCGACCAGCTTGCCCAGCGCATCGAATTCGGCGCGGCGCGGCGCGAACGCCTCCACTTGGGCGCGATATTCTGGCGAGGCCAACGACCCGTAGCAGAACAACATAATCTCCGGCGCACCGGCCAGCACGCTCACGTGCGCCTGGTCGAGATAGAACGTAGGATCGGTGCCGTAAGGATCGAACCAGCCGCCTCCGGTCTTTTCCTTCCCAATGTCGGTGAGCCAGCGGTAGATGAAGAAGCCTTCGTATTGTTGCTTGTGCCCCCATTCGTCGGAGCTCGGGTCGCGCAATTCGGTGCCCACCCAAATGCGATCGTAGAGCGCAGTTGTCTTGTCTGCGATGTAGCCCCGGTTCTGGAACTCGTCGTACCACTGCGGGAACTTGAGAATGATCTTGACGTTGGGATTGACCTGACGCGCCGGGCCGAGCACGCGCTCGCGGCTGACTTCGAGCATCAACTTCTCGCGGTATTGCCGCCAGCTCATCGTGCCGCGCGCCGCCGCGCACTCCGAGCACTCGCAGTCCGTGAAGAAGAAATCGTCAATCATGACTTCATCGAAGAACTGCGCCACAAAACGGAAGATCGCGGCCAGACGTTCCTGGTTGGCACGGTTGGTGTAGCAGGCGCCCACTTCCCAACCCGAAGTCCCCTTACCAAAACGCGTGGTGGTGACGCAGCCGGAGACCTTGAGTCCCGCCTGGCGGAAGAAATCGCGCGCCGTCTTGAGCGCTTCCGCGTCGGCCTGATAGCCGTCCCGAAATGCCTCGACGTAAACCTTACTGATGCCCATCTTGCGACAGAACTCCAGGGCAGCGGCGCGGCCCTCGGCGGTCGAAAGCCGGTCGCGTACATCCTGGGCCGTGAACAGCGTTGACCAATCCACCGCCCGCAGGGACCCGGGCTGAGAAGCCACAGCCAACCAGAGAAAAAGCGGAACAGCAATCACAGAAGAGTGACGAACTCGACCGAGAACTCGAAAGGAACAGTGCATGGCGGCCAGACTCCTTAGATAGAAGGTTCGCGCTTCAAGTACAATCTGTCGGCAGTTCCCGATTCTTGCCGACTTCAAACAGGTTTTCCAGCAGCTTCTCTTCCGATTCAAGGTGCTCACGGAACTCACGAATGATCCGAGACCCCAGTGTCAGAAGCGCGCTAGGGTCACCGGAGAGTTCGTAAGAGCTCACCTGCCTCTGGAATCTGTCCAAGTCAACGCCGAAACGTTCGTGGCCTCGCCGCAACTCGGAGACTCGAGCCGCGCGTTCGTTTTGCTTTCCCAGGGCCGCGAAGAGAACCGTTTCCTCGTAGCGAAAATGCCCGACGGCGACGGTTTCGAAGAAGGTGAGAATCTCCCGCAGAGCCGCAGCCGCTGCCTGACGCTCGCTCGCCGGAGTCACTTTCAGCTTTTCCAAGAATTCGTCCCACTCTGCCAAGCGGCTACGAATCCGGCGATGCTCCTCAGCCCACCGCTCCAAGTCAGGGGCCACGAGAGGCTCTCGCGCCTGCGCCGGCACACCCACGCGTGCGGACCCATCCTCCGGCGCGAGATAGCGGCAGGCAAAACCCCGCTGCTCGAAGGTTGCTACCACCTCCCGTCGGGGCGGGTAGTAGTGCGTGGCGAACTGCCCCGGTAGGCGCCCGCGCAGATAGGCACCTGGCAAGGTCTCACAATCCACCGTGAACAGGTCTCCCCCGGCGACCATGGACAGGTTGAACTCGTACCTCTCGCGCGTGTTGAAGAACAGCCGCGTGCGCGGAAATGCCAGGTGATAAACGCTCACGGCCAGCGCGTAGTCCTCGTCGGAGACGCTGAACCGGGAAGGCTTCTGCGAGGCGAGCACACCGCGGGCCGACTTCAGGCGGGGAATGCCCAGCGCGTGAGGCTCGAGGCCATAAGTCCGGCGCAAGTAGTTCCCGTGCTCGACCAAGGCCAAGACGTCGTAGCGCCAGTCGTACAGGCTGAAGAGCACCCCCAAAGCCACGCGGGTGAAGCCCGCGGCGATGGCGCGGTCCCAGACGTCGAGCCGAAACTCGTAGTGCCGCTTGGGTGAGCCGGGATAATGCCAGCGGTCAAAGTGCGGCTGGTCGTAGGTCTCCTGCCACAACGCGACCCAGTCAAGACCCGCCGCGCGCAATCGGCGATAGTCGTCTTCCCCGTAAGCTGGAGCGTTCAGTGCGACCAAGCCGCCACCGAGGGTTTCCAGCTTCCTCTTCGTCAGCTCGACATAAGGAGCCAATGGGTCAGGGCCAAACTCGGCATCCTCCGCCAGCACCAGTTCAATCTGCCGGTGTCCCCAAGAGAGTATCAAGTCGAGCTCCCGCTCGTACTCGTGCAAGCTCAGCCGAGTCCGCTCCGCCAAAGGATTCGACTTGCGGTAGCCGCAATAGAGGCAGTCGTTCTGGCAGAAGCTGGTGAGATACTCGGGGATGACAAACTCCAGCGTGTTTCCTGCCACCCGGCTGCGAAGCTGACCGGCCGCGGTCTGGATCTCGGCACAGGCGCTCGGGTCTCGCCCCCAGGCAAGCAAGGAGGCAGCGTCCTCAGTTTCCAGGCCACCGGAGGTTTCGGCGACTTGGACAATAGACTCGATGGAGCGCAGGGGCTCAGCAATCGCGGCCAAAGCCTCAACCCGACCCTGCTGTGACGCCAAGTATTCGCTGAACCGCGCCATCTATCTGCCGCCTTTGCGTTTCTCAAGCCACGGGGAGGAATTCGGCCCCCGCTGCCTCTAAAGCAATCCTGCATCCAGAGCGCAAGAACGTCAAGGCTAGGACGGATAGTGGTGCCGGGAGGGCAGGTGCTTGCTCGTCAGAGGGCCGCGGCGCACGACCGGCAGAACTGGGCGAGTTTCAGGTCGATGTTCTCCACCGAGTGGGACGAGCTCATCACGCAGCGATAGTCCGGGCAGTGCCGCAATCCCACCGTGTGGCCCAATTCATGGAGCGATTCTTTTAGCAGCCGCTGGGAAAGGAGCTCGGGGTCAGGAGGCATTCCGTAGAATTCCTGGCGGAGCCGGTGCATCGACACGAGCGCGGCGCTGGCCGCCGATGACGGCCCGAGCTGGGCTTCGCCGAAGACAAAGGTAAGAATCGGGATGTAGAGGTCTGCTTCGGTCACCGCCAGCAGCCGCCAAGTCTCGACCACGGGTCGTTTGGTCAAGCGCCGCAGGATTTCTGTGGAGTGATATTGCCCACGCAAGGAATCAAAGGCAAAGGCGACGTCGAGGCTTTCCGCGTGAATGGAGCACGCCACGCGCAGTAGCGACGCCAAACCCTCGGCAAGCGATTCGAGGTAGGTCCGGGCGACTTCTCCGACCGGAACGAGAGAGACGATTCTCATGACGCTGCGGAGCCAGCTTTCTTGAACCCATACTTCTTGATCTTGTTGTACAGCGTGACGCGATCGATCTTGAGGATCCTGGCCGCCAGGCTCTGGTTCCAACTACAGCCCTCGAGGACCTTGAGGATATGAGCGCGTTCCACGTCGTCCAGCGTCTGTCCCTCGGGCGGCGGGGTACCGGAGCTGACCTGGAGCGGGAAGTCCGAAACCTGGATTTCCGGCTCCCGACCGATGACCATGGCGCGCTCGATGGCGTTTTCCAGTTCCCGAACGTTCCCCGGCCACTCGTAGTGCATCAGGATGTCCACCGCAGGCTTGCTAATGGAAGTGAAACGCTTATTCATAGCCCGGGCGTATTTGCGAATGAAATGATCCACCAGCAAGGGGATGTCCTCCCGGCGCTCGCGCAGGGAGGGGAGCCGGATCTCAAACACATTCAACCGGTAGAAGAGGTCGGGGCGGAAAGTACCCTCCTTGACCTTGGCCTCGAGATCTCGGTTAGTGGCGGCAACAGCCCGAAAGTCCACCTGGATGGTTTGGGTTCCACCCACCCGGGTGATTTCTCTCTCTTGCAGGACGCGGAGCAGATCGGTTTGCGTCTTCAGACTGATGTCGCTGATTTCATCCAGGAAGACGGTACCGCCCTCGGCGACTTCAAACTTGCCCTTCTTGCGATATTGCGCTCCGGTGAACGCGCCCTTCTCGTGCCCAAAGAGTTCGCTTTCGAGCAGGGTTTCGGTCAGCGCGCCGCAGTGGATGACCACCAGAGGCATATAGCGCCGAGGACTCAAGTTGTGGAGGGCCCGCGCCACCAGTTCCTTGCCGGTGCCGCTCTCGCCCGTGATGAGGACGGTGGTGTCAGTGGGCGCGACGGTACGCACCATCTCCAGCACCTTCTGCATGGGCGGGCTCTGCCCCACCAGTTCCACTCCCTGGATCTCTTCTAGGCTCTCGCGCAGCCGGATGTTTTCCTCCTTCATGCGGCGATGCTCGAGGGCCTTGCGGATCACGTGCGCCAAGTCATCCGGATCAAAGGGCTTGGTGATGTAGTCGTAGGCTCCGTCTTTCAGCGCCTGGACTGCCGTCTCCACTGACGCGTAGCCTGTCATGATGATGACGATGGTTTCCGGGTCAACCTCGTGGATCTTTCGCGACAATTCCAGGCCGTCCATGCCGGGCATCTTGATGTCCACCAAGGACAGGTCCCAGCGCTGGGCGGGCAGCTTGAGCAGAGCCTCACGGGCGGTCGAGGCAGTGTCCACGGCGTAGCCTTCCTCCTCGAACCACTTCCCCAGCGAGTCCCGGACAACCGTCTCGTCGTCCACGATCAAAATACTGGCTTTGGCATTCATGACGCTCTCCTGACCAACTCTCGCGAAGCGCAGCGCGGAACCTTGGGCCTTGATGCCGTTACTCGATCTCCTCGGCTCGTTCGATAGGAAGGAGCCTCGCCCTGCCACCGATTCGCGCCTCCTCCGGCAGGATCACAGTAAGAGTCGTGCCTTTCTGCGGCGTGGAAGCCACCTCGATGTTTCCTCCATGCTGCTGGATGATTCCAAAAGCGATCGCCAGCCCCAGACCGACCCCCTTGCCCTCCTCCTTGGTGGTGAAGAAAGGTTCGAAGATGTGGGGCAAGATCTCTTCCGGGATGCCGGGACCCTCGTCACTGATCAGCACGCGGCCCGCGCGATGCCTGGAGTCAAACGAGGTCAAGACCCTCAACCGCCCGCCGTGGGGCATGGCCTCGACGGCGTTCATCAGCAGGGCAAGCAAAGCCTGCTGCACTTGGCCGGCGTCGCAGTAGAGTGAGGGGAGGTCAGGGGCCAGGGTCTTCTCCAGGTCGATGGACTGCAGCTCCAATTGATGTCCCACCAGCAGCAGACAGCGCTCGACAATTGCATTCAGGTCGTTCTTCTGCGGGTTCAGAGGCGCCTGACGGGCGAACGTGAGGAGGTTCTTCACGATGGCGCCGCAACGCCGGCTCTCGCCTTCAACGATCTGCAGGTAGTTCTTCGCCTCGCCCAGCCGCTCGTTGCCGTTGAAGCCCTTGTCTGCCATCCGGGAGACGAGCTTCGTATAGGTCAGGATGCCCGCCAGAGGATTGTTGATTTCATGCGCTACTACGGCGGCGAGCTTGCCCAACGAGACCATCCTCTCCGCCTGGACCAGGTGCTTGTAAGCGCGCTCCAGCTCGCTGGTCTTCTGCCGGACGCGTTCTTCCAGGGTCCGCGTCCATTCCAGAATCTCCTGCTGCGCCTTCCTGAGCTCGGCAGTCATGTGGTTGAAGGAAGCTGCCAGGCTCCCGATCTCATCGGCACTCGTCACCGAAATCGTGTGGTCCAGGTCGCCTTCGGCCACGTGGCGCGTCCCCTCGGTCAACGCCCGCACCGGCTTCTGCACCATCAGCCAAATCAACACTACCGAAATCAAGCTGACGGTCAGGATGGAAAGTCCAGTGAAGAAGGCCAGCTTCCGCTGGTGAACCACCAGGCTCTGGTCAACCGCACTTAATGAGAGATCCGTGTCGAGCACGCCGAGTACCTGATTGCCTACTGCCGAGTGCGCATGGCAGGCGGCGTTAGAGCAATCCGGCTCGTTCTCAATGGGGCTGATCAGTCCCAGCACCCGCCCGCCGTTCCGGGCCACATAAATGCGCATTCGGTCGGGACGATCCAGGCGCCTCAGCGGCTGCGCCTGGGCATGGCAGGCGTAGCAAGCCTCCGCCTTTTTATCCACGAACTGGCCAAGTTCCTGGGGGTCGGTAGAGAAGGTGATCTTGCCTTCCTTGTTGAAGATTCGGATCTTGCTGATGCCGGGTTGGTGCCCGATGGTGTTGATGATCTGGAAGACCTCTTCCCGCTGGTCACGGAGCATCGAGTAGCGGATGCTGCGTCGGATGAGGTCGCTGATGCGGTCGGCGCTCAGGAAGACCATCTCCTCCAGGTGCTGGCGATGGAGGCGAACGTTGAGATACCCGAGAAAGCCAAACAGCAACACCATGCTGCCGACGATGCATGCCGTCAGCTTCGTCGCCAGGCCGGTGGTCAGCCGTCGCATGCTCCTTCCTCTTTCTTCTTCCCTGCCGTCCGGACGCGAGCTCAGGCCATGGACACGGGAATGGCCGACTCTGCACGACGCCGCTCGGCTGCCGCGACTGCCCGTCGCGGCTCAAACACGTCGAAGTAGCGAACTGCCAACGCGAAGCACAGGAAGCCCGCGCCCACCAACGATAACGTTACAGAGACCTCGGTCCACTTGGGAAAGTATTGTGTCCCCGACGATGCTTCCAAGCCGGTGATAGAGACATTCAGACGGTTGAGGATGAATCCCGCAATCACCAGAACCGCGGCAGCAAACAACCCTTCCCGGCTCTCCCGCATTCGGCGGAAAGCCAGCAGGCCCAGCGGAATCACGAGCCCCACGGCAATCTCCAAGACGAATAAGACGGTTTCCGTCGAAGGCTCACGCAGGTAGCGCAAGGTACCGTGGCTGGCCAGATCCTGGAAGCGCATCAGCCCGTAGAAGGCCAGCACTACCGCCATTCCCTTCCCCAGATCCACGAGGAGCGGCATCTCAATTTCCCGCCCAAACGCCCGGGCGCTCAAGTTGGACTCGAAGATCACCATCGCCAGCCCTACCCCGATCGCGGAGACGAAAAAGAACACCGGCAACAAGGCGGAGTACCAGTACGGGTGCAGCTTGGAGGGCACAATCAAAAAAAGGCTGCCCAGCGAAGACTGGTGCAGGGTCGAAAGCAGCACCCCCGCAATCACCAGAGGAACTGTAAGGGACTTGATGATCTTCAGGGGTTTTTCCAGCCGGAAACGCTCCAGCACCACGGGCGAAAACTCCAAGGCCAGCACCGTGAGATAAAGCATCACACACCAGGCGACTTCGAACATCACCGAGCGGGGATTCCACATCACTAGCGGGTGCCAGATCCTGTAAGGCCGCCCCAGGTCGAAAAGTAAGGCCACCGCGACCAGTGCGTAACCCAGGAAGGCCGTCAAGATGGTGGGACGAACGATAGGATGGAATCGCTTGAGGTGAAAGATGTAAACGACCGCAGCCAGGGTGAAGCCCCCCGCCGCCAGTCCCACGCCGCACAGCACGTCAAAGCCGATCCACAGCCCCCAGGGGAAACGGTCGCTTAGGGCGGTCGCCGCGCCCAAACCTTGGGTGAAGCGAAGTAGAGTCGAGTAGAAACCCGTGCCAAGAATCGCCACTAAGACTGCGCGCCAGAAAGTGACCTTTGGTAGGTTCGACCAATTCATCTGCAATCTCCGCCCGGGGGTTGGGGTAACGTGGCAACGCCCTCTCTGCCACTGGTAGTCGGCTTGGCGGTTACCCGTCCCCTCCCTTGGGCGTTCCGTTCTCCTCGCCTTCAGCGAGCGCTACCTCCGCACGCCGGTTCGTGATCCACCAGATCCCTCCCAGAAGGACCGCCCCCACGGTGACGATGCTGGGGATCTTCGAGAGGACCCGGTAGGTGTACATAGGTAAGGGGTCATGCGGGACGTTGGCCGGAAACCCAAGCGCATCAAAAGGCACCGCGGACAGGTAGAGCACCGATGTGCCGCCCACCTCATCCCGTCCATAGATGTGTTGAACATAGCCCGTGGGGTTCTGCCTCAACCGGCTTTCCGCTTCGCGTAGCAGGTTCTCACGCTCACCAAAAATGCCCGCCTGGACGGGGCAGACCTCCGTGCACGCAGGCTGCAAGCCCTTGGCTTGCCGCGGCGCGCACATGGTGCATTTCTTCACTTTCGGCAGAGCCGCCTTCCACTCGTAGCGGGGAATGCCGAAGGGGCATGCCATCATGCAGTAACGGCAACCCATACAACGGTCTTCCTCGTAGATCACCGGCCCGGCTGCGGTCTTCCGCAACGCCCCCACAGGGCAGACCGAAGCGCATGTGGGGTCCTGGCAATGCATGCAAAACTTGCGGACATACACGCTCGCGTGCGACTCCACAACATTCAACGTCTCCGCAGAGAGTTCCTTGTCCTCGTTCTGCGGGAGCCCGTTCGCCTCCTTGCACGCACCTACGCACGCCCCACACCCGATACACCGGGTCGTGTCCACTAGGATGGCTTTGCTCATATCGCTTCCAGCTCCGACCCCTTCAGCTTCAGGGACATAAAGTCTGTAGAATCTTCACGCACCACCTGTTCTAGTTAGCACGATGAGTGCCGATTATTTCAACAGAAGAGTGCTACACGTGGCCATTTTTTCCGAGGCGCGGAGAACTCTTTGAAGTCTCGCCATGCGGAGGCGCAAAATCACCTAGCCGAAGGTATGTTCAATGGAGGGGTAGCCGATACAATGTTCGCCATCGGGGGATTAGCGTGGCGGAGTAGCCAGCAGTCGAGGCAGACGGCCCGCCACGCTCTTTCGGCAATTCCCTATCGCGGGCGCAGGAACTCAAGCTCAAATGCCTTCCAGGTGTCTGCGTCGAATTCCTGCAGTGATCCCGGAGCTGGCACGCCGCCGTCCAGGCTGGTCTCACCGCGCGCGAGGTCGGAGGCAAACCGTGTCCAGAGAAACTGGCTGAAGCGTTGAACCTCTTGCTCAAACCATGCAACAGCTTTCTCCCCCAAGCGCCACGCCGGTTTCTGCTCGGCCAGGCGTGTGGGTTGGAACACGCAGACCCACCCGTCGTCATAGGGCGCTCTCAGGGCCAATTCAGGTCGGTCCTGGAGTTCGCCGTTGACCGCAACCACCCTTCCTGTCAACGGCGAGGCAACGGTCAGTAGCCGACCACGGACTTCGATCTGAAAGAGTGGCGCCCCAGCCCACATTTCGCTCCCCACTCTGGGCGGAACGACACGAGTGACTGAACCTAGCGCTTGGCCGACGAGGGCGTCCGGCCCAATCTGAAACGCCCCCTGCCCCTGGGGCTGCAGCCAGCTATGGCCCTGGAAAGGTAAACGCCCTCCGGCAATACCGGCCACCCGTCCAGCGTGAGGGGACGAGAAGCTGGCCTGCGCGGCGCGATTGTGCGTGCTGTGCCAGGGTCAGGCCCCTTGCGGCACGTCGTGCCTCGACCTTCTGGAGAGCCAGATCGAGCAGGATGAATCCGATGAACATCAGTGCCACAAAAAGCGCGACCATCGTCAAGTCTCCTTCCGAAGCGTGTCTCCCCCCACCCGCTGCCGGCGCAACGAACCGACCCGCGTACGGCTAGGACAAGAACAGTTCACGCACAAGCTTCTCCCAGCGGTGCTCGGGCACTTGCCCGATGATGTCGGGGATGGCTCGGCCACCGTCCTGCAAATGGACCTCGGTCCCTCCGTCGATCCGGCTGTAAAGCGTCGCGACGGAGTCCTCCATCCAGCGCTGCGCCAGGCGGCCCCGCAACAGATTCTTCAGATTCGCGTCCCCGGCCGGCGCATGGACGGCCACCAGCCACCCAGCCCCGTAAGGGTCATCGCGAAGCACTGAAGGGTCTTTCATCGCTTCCAGGTTTACGTCAACTACCTCGCCTTCGATTGGTGAGAGCATCTCAAAGCGGTGCGTGCCGCGCGTGAGCGCCCAACCCTTCTCGCCCTGTCGCAGCCAGCGACCGCGCGCCGGAAGATCAATCTGGTCGATCTGCCCCAGCAGGCGCGCGGCGAAGTCATCCAGACCGATCCGCACTATGTGCCTCCCTTCCTTCATTGCCCAGCCGTGACCTGGATGATAGGAAAGGTGTGCAGGCAGCTTGAAGCCTCCCGCCACGCTGATGGGGAATGGAGCTTCTTCACGCTCCTGCACCGAGCTCACTGCCACCGCCGGTTGCGGGGAACGACGCTGGAAGTAGTAGTCCACCAGAACAAAGATCAAGAAAGTTGTCAGCACCAATACAGCGACCATTACGCACCTCGTGGCTCCGCGGCCTGCATTCTTGGCGACGCAGAGCGACCTGCACTCCAGTCAGGTGCACGCAATAGGCCATCGGGCATGATTTCACTAGTTCCATCGCCGCACCTAACCTATTTGTTTCCATACAGATGAGAGGTCCGAACCAGTGAACGCCTGGCGGACTTAATGGCCGGACTTTGACAGTATGTTGCGTCTTGCAACAGCTCGAAGGTTCTAAGGGGTGCTTGTTGCAGGCAAGGCAAGCTGGTGCAAGGGGTTACGAGCCTGCTGAGTACTACAACAGGGCCCGCTGAAAGTCTCCATTGTGCTCCACGCCACGAGCCAGAGGCGCGAAGCCCACACTTTGTCTCCGACGATCTCGACCATCCCCATTGTTCAGGAGACGATCT
>Ga0315291_10010948_pt1 | contig 11068 bp, 12 predicted proteins | sample YL17G12_20_MG_FD_203070 | JGI IMG/M metagenome (GOLD analysis project Ga0315291, IMG submission 203070) | Sediment microbial communities from Yellowstone Lake, YNP, Wyoming, USA - YL17G12_20 | ecosystem: Environmental > Aquatic > Freshwater > Lake > Sediment | place: USA: Wyoming | collected... | reverse complement strand
AGGTGGTCTCTTTGGCGGTGTCAACGGCGTGATCGGCATCAGCCATGAAACGGTGCGCATCGGGGCGGGCGTTTACGGCTGGGCGCAAGCCACAACAGGCACCAGCTACGGCGTGCGCGGCGTTGCCGATTCGACCAACGGCCAGGGGGTTTACGGTCATGCCACTGCCGCCAGCGGAACTACCGAGGGCGTCTACGGGATTAGCCAATCGACTGCAGGCCGGGGGGTATCCGGTTATGCCTCGGCTACCAGCGGAACTACCTACGGCGTATACGGAGAGTCGAACTCATCCAACGGGCGCGGCGTGTATGGCCTGGCAGACAATAGCGGCGGCGTAGGAGTCTATGGGGAAAGCGAAATTGGCGCCGCAGTGTATGGCAACAGCGGATCGGGGTTCGGCGTGTATGGATTTAGCAGCTCCTCGAATGCAGTATATGGCGATACCCAAAACACACTCCACGAGTATGGCCTCTACACTCCCGATGATCTCTGGTCACTCAACTACAACCTGAAAGGGGCCGTGAGGCAGCTTGTACAGAACGGCGGCAGCGAGCCGCTGGAAGCGGGCGATGTGGTCGTCTTCAGCGGTATGATTGCGCCCGCGGATGTCAATGAGCCGCCTGTGATCCTGGTTTCCAAGGCCTCCTCAGCCAACAGCACTGCTGTGGCCGGGGTTGTGTATGCCCGCTCCAGCCTGGATGGGGCTACCCAGGAAGGCGCGGCACAGCCGGGCGAAACCCTGCTGCTGGTGGTTCAGGGGCCGGCGCGCGTGAAGGTCAGCGCGGCAGCCGGCGCCATACAGCCGGGTGATCTGCTATCCAGCGGCGCGCAGTCCGGCCTGGCTGCCAAAGCTGCCGTGGTATCCATGCAGGGCGTCCAGACTACCTTGCCCGGCACGGTGTTCGCCAAAGCCCTGGAGGCCTTGGAGAGCGGCGATGGCTGGATTTACGTCTTCGTGACGTTACAGTGACGGCGGGAGGCACACCATGAAACGAAAAACGATACTTCTCACCCTGCTGCTCCTTTTACTGCTCGTTCACGGGGTACAGGCCATGTCGTCCACCAATTTCGCCCTGGACTGGTTCACCCCGCTCACCAGCGGCGGTGGAGGCCCGGCAAGCTCGACTCATTATGCAGCCAACTTCACCATCGGGCAGACTGCCATCGGCGCCTCCTCCAGCACAAATTACGGCACTGGCCTGGGCTATTGGTACGGTATTCTCCAACAATTCCGCATCCGCCTGCCGTTGATCATTAAATAACCCTCTCAAGGATTGGCGTGGTGCCTACCGTGCAGTCGTATGCTAGCTCCGCACAACCGGCACCACGCCATACACTCCCTATGACCCGCGTACTGATCGTGGATGACCAGCTTCCTTTTCGCCGCCAACTACGCCAGTTGTTAACCCTTGGCGGGCTGGAGGTGGTTGGCGAGGCAGAAGATATCCCCGCCGCCGAGAGGATGGTGCAAACCCTCCAGCCAGACCTGGCGGTGGTGGATATCATGCTGCCTGGGATCAACGGTCTGGAAGGCACGCGCAGATTGATGAGCCTCCTCCCCAACCTGCGTGTGTTCCTGGTGAGTGCCTATGCCGATCAGGCGCGGGTGTACACGGCCTCGGCCCGCGAAGTGGGGGCCGAGGCTTTTCTTGCCAAAGACGAAATCGATCTAAGTACTGTACAAGCATGGATAGAATAATCTTATTCGGCAATCGGCAGGAACAGGTCGAGGGTGAAATTCTCGCCGTGGACAGCGTTCTGCGGGTCGATATGCTCCTCCAACCACTGGTGGGAGGCATGCTTGTACGGGCTGTGTTCCATCCAGGCCATCAGCTTTTTCCAGGTGCCGGGGATATCGTCCCATGGTTTTTGAACCGGGCAGTGCGTTACCGCATACAACCCGCCGGGGAAATTGACGATGCGGGCATCGCCATCCGGCTGAACATTATCATCCACCGTCATCCACACATCGTAGCCGTAGTTCGGGCTGCCCGGGGAGGGTTCCGGGTTGTTGTAGCCGAAGAAACGCTTCGGTTTGCCGTCATCCCACAGACCCTTCGCTTTCGCCCAGGCGGTCAGCTTTTCCCAGGCTTGCGTTTCGGGGTTGGCGCCAAAGCCATTGATGCAGATGACCCGCATCGGCTCGAGTCTCACGATCTGAACTTTCAGGTCACTCATAGTTTTCTCTCCATCTCAGGTGTAAGTTTTATCGATATCGTTCTTCGAAGAACAACCCCATTCTAGCACCCCATACCTGACACCTGTTGTCAGGTATTATTGGTATAATAAACGCAACTCCTTGGTCACGGTGAATAGATGCACAAAACCGCTGTCTGTAACGTGACATTTATGTCGCTCAACACTTGCAGTACGACATAAATGCCGTGTTACGATATGATCAGCGCGACAGTGCCGTTGGCTGAGCTATTACGAATAACAAACCACACACTTGAGAAAAACGAATGCGTGCAGACCGTCTCCTTTCCCTGCTCATCCTCCTGCAAACGCGCGGCAGCCTGACCGCCCAGGAACTCGCTGACGAGTTGGAAGTCTCCGTACGGACGATTTACCGCGATTTGCAGGCCCTTTCGACTGCCGGGGTGCCGGTATACGCGGAACGCGGCCCGGGCGGAGGCTGCTCTTTGCTCGAAAGCTACCGCACCAACCTGACCGGCCTGACCCCGCAGGAGGCGCGGGCGCTGTTCATGCTCAGCATCCCGGCCCCCCTCGACCAGCTGGGCGTGACCCAGGAGCTGAAAGCCGCCCTGCTCAAGCTCTCGGCGGCCCTGCCAGCCAGCCAGCGCGGCGAGGAGGAGCGCTCCCGCCAGCGCATCCACCTCGACTCGAGCTGGTGGTTCCAGGCAGAAGAGGCAGTGCCATGCCTGCTCACGATCCAGCAGGCCCTGTGGCAGGACCGCAAGCTCCACCTGACCTACCGCGCCGATTTCGGCACCCAGGTGCAGCAGACCATCGCCCCTTACGGGCTGGTAGCCAAGGCCAGCGTGTGGTATCTCGTGTACGCTCATCCCTCAGGAGACGTGCGCGCTTTGCAAGTTTCACGAGTAGCCGAAGCCGCGATTCTGGACGAAACCTTTGAGCGCCCGGCGAACCTAGACCTGGCCGCGTTCTGGAAAGACTGGTGCACAGAATTTGAAGACAGCCGCGCCCGCTACATGGTAACCGTCCGCGCGGCCGCAGAGCTGGTGCCGCAACTTCCCTATTATTTCGGCAACGGCATCCAGGCGCTCATCACCCAGGCGCCTGCTCCCGATGCTGAGGGATGGATCACCCTGACCCTGCCGTTCGAGTCGCTGCCGGCGGCGCGGGCCCGCATCCTCGGGTTCGGCCGCGCGGTTGAGGTGCTGGAGCCGGAGGCGCTACGAAAGAGTGTGATAGATTTTGCCTCGCAAATTACCGCTTTCTACAGTGAGAAATGAATTGACACACCCATCTCATCATGGTAGACTCGCCGCCACATGAAACCTGACTTCACCACCACCCATCATCATTCCAGCCCACCCCCTGCCTGACCGGAGTTTGGGTTAGTTTGATTTGTTGGATTACAGCCCCCCGGTCACACGGGGGGCTTTCGCTTGAAGGGCTTTCGCTTTCTATGCGAGAAAGGATTTATCCCTCATGCGTCTTTCACTCCCTTCCAAGGGCCGCCTGGCCGAGGAAAGCCTCAGCTTCCTGGATGCCTGCGGCCTGAGTGTATACAAGCCCAACCCTCGCCAGTACGAGGCGGTCATCCCGGCCCTGCCCGGACTCACGGTGCTCTTTCAGCGTCCAGGCGATATCGTGGTCAGCGTGCGGGACGGCAGCGTGGATTTCGGCATCACCGGCATGGATGTGATCGAGGAACGCCGCGGCGATAATGGAGCGCTGCTGGTATTACATGAGGCCCTCGGCTTCGGGGTTTGTGCTCTCACGGTGGCCGTCCCCGAGGAATGGGAGCATGTACAAGCTGTGGCCGATTTAGAAGAACAGTCCAGCCTGCTCAAGCGCCCGCTGCGCGTGGCCACGAAATACCCCAACCTGGCCGGGCGTTTCCTCTCCGAACGTGGCATCCCGCACACCCTCATCTCGGCTGAAGGCACCCTCGAGACTGCTCCCGCGATTGGTTATGCCGATTTGATCGCCGACCTGGTTTCCTCTGGCCAGACCCTGCGCGACAACCGTCTGCGTCCTCTGCCCGATGGCGTCATCCAGCCCTCGCAGGCTGCTCTGATTGCTAACACAGGCACGCTGCAATCCAATCCGGAAGCGCCAGAAGCGCTCACCGCGGCCCGTTTCCTGCTCGAAACATTCGAAGCCCACCTGCGGGCCAAAGAAAACCTGGCAATTTTCGCCAATATGCGCGGTGAAAGCCCGCAGGCTATCGCCTCCCGCATCTTTTCGCAGCGCACCATTGGCGGGCTGCAAGGCCCGACGATCTCACACATGGTTGCACGCGATAACGATCCGAAATGGTACGCTGTGCACATCGTTGTGCGCCGCGACCAGCTCTTCCAGGCGGTCAACGAGCTGCGCGCCATTGGCGGCTCGGGGGTCGTGGTGGCGCCCATCGCCTACATCTTCGAGGAAGAGCCGCCCCGTTATAAGGCAATGCTGGCAGCATTGGCGGATAGGGCGGGTGAACGGTCGGTCTTTGACCGCCTAAACCCGCATCATCCGAAAGGAGGCGCGCATGCAGTTTCGTGACCGTGCCTGGCTTAAACGCAAGCCGATCATCGAGGATATGGAAGCGCTCGAACGCGTGGCTGCCATCCTGGCGGACGTGCGCACCCGCGGTGACTCTGCCTTGCGGGAATACACGGCCCAGTTCGACCGTGTCGACATACAAGAGTTCCGCATCCCCGACCTCAAAGCGGCTTATGACCTTGTGCCCCCAAAAATTGTAGATGCCCTGCGGCTGGCAGCCGAACGTGTGGAAGCATTCCACCGCAAGCAGCCGCTGACTTCGTGGATCACCCACGATCTGGGAGGCACACTCGGCCAGATCGTAACGCCCATCGACCGGGTAGGCGTGTATGTACCCGGTGGCACGGCCCCCTTACCATCCTCCTTGCTGCATTCGGTCATTCCTGCCAGGGTTGCCGGAGTGCGGGAAGTGATCGTCGCCACACCGCCTCACCCGGGAGGCGGACCCTCGCCCGGAGGCGGACCCTCGCCCGGAGGCGGACCCTCGCCCGTCATCCTGGTGGCTGCGGATATCGCCGGGGTGGATGCCCTCTACCAGGTGGGCGGGGCGCAGGCCATCGCCGCGCTGGCTTACGGCACCCAGACGATTCCACGGGTGGATAAGATCGTTGGTCCTGGCAACCTGTATGTGGTGCTGGCAAAAAAGCTGGTCTTCGGCAGCGTAGGCATCGAGAGCCTGCCCGGGCCAACCGAAACGGTGGTGATCGCGGATGAATCGGCAAACCCCGGTTGGGTGGCAGCCGACCTGCTGGCCCAGGCCGAGCACGATGTGCTGGCCTCTGCCATTCTGCTGACCCCCTCTCGAACTTTCGCAGAGGGCGTACAGATCGAGATCGCCAACCGCATCGAGAAGCTTTCGCGGGCAGAGATCATCACCCAGACCTTCGAACGCGGCTCGGGCATGGTGCTCACCCGCGATCTGGCCGAAGCAGTGGCCCTGGCCGACGAATACGCGCCTGAGCACTTGTGCCTGGCGGTACACGACCCGTGGGCGTGGGTTCCGAAGATCCGCCACGCGGGTGGAATCTTCATCGGTGAGCACTCCTTTGAAGTGTTAGGGGATTATGTGGCAGGACCCAGCCATGTAATGCCCACAGCCGGCAGCGCCCGCTTTTCATCACCCCTCAACGTGTGGGATTTTGTACGCCTGACCAGCCTGATAGCGCTGGACGCGGATACCACCGCACGGATTGCTCCGCTGGCCGCTCAGATTGCCCAGGCCGAGGGATTGGATGGGCACGCCAGCGCCGCCCTGGCGCGCACAACCGTCGACCAGGAACGGTTGGCACCATGAACACAGCCAGGCATATTCAGACCCTTCCCCCTTACGTTCCGATCGAGCCGTTTGAGGTGCTGTCTGCCCGCCTGGGCCGCGAGCCAAGTGAGATCATCAAGCTCGACGCCAACGAGAACCCCTACGGCCCCAGCCCGGCTGCCCGGCGCGCCCTGGCTGAGCTGGAATACCCGCATATTTACCCCGATCCCGAAAGCCGGCTGCTGCGCACCGCCCTGGCGCGCTTCACCGGCCTGTCCATCGAATATTTGATGGCTGGGGCCGGATCGGATGAGCTGCTCGATCTGCTCCTGCGCGTATGCATCGAGCCGGGGGATGCCGTGCTGAGCTGCCCACCTACCTTTGGTATGTATGCCTTCGACACCCACCTGCACGCCGGGCGGCTGATCGAAGTCCCTCGCCTGGCTGATTTCGCCCTGGATTTACCGGCCATCCGCCGCGCGGTCGAAACCGAACGGCCCAAAATCCTGTTCCTGGCTTCACCCAATAATCCTGACGGATCGATGGTTCCAGATGAAGCAGTGAACGCGTTGCTTGATCTGCCCGTGCTGGTGGTGCTGGACGAGGCCTACATCGAGTTTTCGGGCCTGGGGCGGCTGGGAGCAGGCGGGACACGGCTGGCGGAAGTGCCCCAAAGAGAGAACCTGGTCGTGATGCGCACGTTCAGCAAATGGGCCGGGCTGGCCGGGCTGCGGGTGGGATACGGCGCCTTTCCCGAGTGGCTGCTGCCGATGTTGTGGAAAGCCAAACAACCTTACAACGTCAACGTGGCTGCCAGCAGCGCGGCAATTGCCTCGCTCGAAGATCTCGATTACCTGGAAGAAAAGGTAGCTGCACTGGTGACCGAGAGGGAGCGAATGTTCTCCGGATTGGCCCGTTTTCCTGTGATCCGGCCCTACCCTTCGCGGGCCAATTTCATCCTGTGCCGGATCACCCGCGCCTGGGGCGACGAAGCCGCCTCCGGGCGAGGGTCCGCCTCCGGGCAGGCACTCAAATCCCGCCTGAGCCAGCACGGCATCCTGATCCGCTACTTTGACAAGCCCGGTCTGCGGGATTGCATCCGCATCAGCGCAGGCAAGCCTGAACATACGGATAAACTCCTGGAGGCGCTGAATGATATCCTCTGAAATCCCCTCACGAACCTCCCATATCAGCCGCTGCACCGCCGAAACCAATATCACGCTGCACTTGAACCTGGACGGCACCGGCCAGCACGAGATTACTACCGGTATCGGTTTCCTCGATCACATGCTGGCTCACCTGGCTGTGCACGGATTGTTTGACCTCACCCTGAAAGCGACCGGCGATCTGCACGTGGACCTCCACCACACCGTGGAGGATGTGGCCCTTACCATCGGGCAGGCCTTCGCCGAGGCCCTGGGCGACAAAAAGGGCATCGTGCGCACCGCCCACGCCTACGTGCCCATGGATGAAACCCTGGCATTCGTGGCCGTTGATTTCTCTGGACGGCCGTACACAGTGATGCAGGTGGAATGGCGCACCCCGGCGGTAGGCGGCATCGCCGTCAGCCTGTTCGAGCATTTCTTCGAGAGCTTCGCCGCGGCAGCCCGCATCAATCTGCACGCCCAGGTGCTCTACGGGCGCGACGATCACCACCAGGCAGAGGCGCTCTTCAAGGCTCTAGGCCGCGCCCTGGATGCGGCAACGCAGATCGATCCGAGGCGGGCAGGCGTGGTACCGAGTACCAAAGGAAGTTTGTAAAGGCAAAAGCGACTCAAGTCGCCACTACGAACCATATACAAAAGAGTTTTCCATGAGCCAAAGACTCACCATCGGCGTATGAAAATCATCTTCCCGGAAGCTAAGCGGTGTTCTGTACCGCCGCTTCCTGGAAGATAACCCCTTTTTCAGAGGAGCCAAGCATGTACAACTCAACCAAAGATCTGCTCGACGCCCTGCGCGTCACCCCCGATACGCTCAGCGGATTGTTGGTTGGCGTGACCCAGAAACAAGCCCAGGAAGCCAAAGGCGGCGATGAAGGCTGGTCGGTGGTCGAAGTCGTCTGCCACCTGCGCGATGCGGAAGAATACGCGATACAGCGCGTCACCCTGATGCGCGACCGCGATAACCCCGACATCCTCCCCTGGGACCAGGAAAAGCTTGCCGTTGAGCGGACCTACGCCGCCCAGGATATGCGCGCCGCCCTGGCGGATTTTATTGCAATCCGCAAGCAGCACGTTGCCGTACTCGAAGGCCTGCCGAACGATGGCTGGAATCGTTCCGGGAACCATCGCGAGCTGGGCGTCATTACCATCTTCGCTCACACGCTGCACAAAGTAAGTCACGATGCCATTCACTGCGCGCAGATCGCACGGCAGATCATTGATGAGTGACCCAATAACATCGCCCTCGGTACTCGGTACCGCATTCACGGTACTCGGTACCGCATTCACGGTACTCGGTACCGCATTCACCGTCTTCCCTGCCATTGATCTGCGCGCCGGAAAGGTTGTCCGCCTGGCCCAGGGCGACCCGGCCCGTCAAACCGTGTATGGCGACGACCCGCTGGCGTTTGCTGAGCTTTGGAAAGCTGAGGGAGCCGCATGGCTGCATGTGGTCAACCTGGATGGCGCGTTCGATAAGGAAGCTTCATCCAACCGGGCTGCCCTGCAGCGCATCCTCAGCCTGGGGTTGAAAGTGCAGTTCGGCGGCGGGCTGCGGGACGCGGCTGCGGTTAGCGCGGCGATGGAAACCGGCGTCAGCCGGGCGGTCATCGGCACCGCGGCGATTGTAAACCCCTCCCTGGTAGATTGGGCGTTGGGGGCTTATGGAACGGAACGTATAGCGGTAGGAATTGACGCCCAGGATGGCCTGGTGCGCATTAAAGGCTGGGCAGAATCAACCTCGGTGCAAGCCAACGAGTTGGGCAGGGACTTACGAACGCGCGGCCTGACCTGGTGTATCTTTACGGATATATCCCGCGACGGCTTGCAAACCGGCGTAAACTTGCCTGCCACGACCCGGCTGGCGGCTGCCAGCGGGCTGCAGGTGATTGCTTCGGGAGGGGTAGCCTCGACACAGGATGTGCGCCACGTCCGCGCAGCCGGGTTGGCGGGGGTCGTCATCGGGCGAGCCCTTTATGAAGGCAAAATCCAATTAAGATCGATCTTAAACAAAGAATAAACTATGATCACAATCATTGACTACCATGCAGGTAACCTGACCTCCGTCCGGCGGGCATTAGAACACCTGGGGCTGCCCTGCCGGGTGTCTGCCGATCCTGAGCAGGTTCGCAGCGCGGAACGGGTGATTTTCCCAGGGGTGGGGCATGCGGCCTCCGCCATGCAGGTGCTGCGCCAGCGCGGTTTGGATGAGGCTTTGAGAGCAGCTTACACCCGCGGCACGCCGATCCTGGGCATCTGCCTGGGAAGCCAGATCGTTCTGTCGCATTCTGATGAGGGAGATACACCTTGCCTGGGATTGATCGACGGCAACTGCCCTCGCTTTTCACTCACCGATCCAGCGTTGAAGATTCCCCACATGGGGTGGAATGCGGTGCAGTTAATCCAGCCCCATGTTATTTTGAAAGATGTGCGCCCCGACGATGAGTTTTACTTTGTCCACTCCTACTATCCACAGCCTGCAGACAGCCTGCACGTGTTCGCGTCTGCTGAATATGAGATCTACTTCCCGGCCGCGATCGGTTTCCGCAATCTATTTGCCGTTCAATTCCACCCGGAGAAGAGCGGGGCGGCGGGATTGAAGCTGTTGAGCAATTTTGCAGGGTGGGAAGGGGTGCAATGAGCGCTGAAATTCTGTTTGCGAAAGGATACTCCATGCTAAGCAAACGCATTATTGCCTGCCTGGACGTGCGCGACGGCAAACTCGCCAAGAGCGTGCAGTTCGTGAACACACGCGACATCGGCGATCCTGTGGATGCCGCCCGGCGTTATTATGAGCAAGGGTTGGATGAGCTGGTATTTTACGATATCACCGCTTCTTCAGATAACCGCAGGATCCTGATCGATGTGGTCAGCCGCGTGGCGGAGCAGGTGTTCATCCCCTTCTCGGTCGGCGGAGGATTGCGCAGCGTGGATGACTGCGCCCGTGTGCTGCTGGCAGGCGCAGAAAAAGTAAACGTGAATACCGCGGCAGTAAGAAACCCGAAGTTGATAGCAGAGGCCTCGCGGGCATTCGGAGCCCAGGCGGTGGTACTCTCGATGGATGTGCGCCGGGTTTCCCCCTCGCCAACCATCCCAAGCGGGTACGAGATCGTGGTCAACGGAGGGCGAACACCTGCCGAATTGGATGCCGTCGAGTGGGCTAAACGCAGCGAGGAGTTGGGAGCCGGCGAGATCGTGGTCAATTCGATCGACGCCGATGGCATGCGCCAGGGCTACGAGCTGAACCTGACCCGCCGGATCGCCGAGGCGGTACGCATACCGGTGATCGCCTCCGGCGGTGGAGGCGCACCGCAACACCTTTACCAGGTGCTCACCGAGGGCCGCGCCGACGCGGCGCTGGTGGCTTCGATGCTGCACTATGGGACGTACACAGTACGCGAAATCAAGGAGCACCTGGCGGAACGAGGCGTGAAGGTGAGACGAACATGGAACTGAAATTTGACGATCAAGGATTAATCCCCGCCATTGTGCAAGATGCCGGCACCGGGCAAGTCCTGATGCTGGCATATATGAATGCCGAGGCGCTGGCAAAAACACTGGAAACCGGCGAAACCTGGTTTTGGAGCCGCTCGCGGCAAATGCTGTGGCATAAGGGCGCTACATCAGGGAATTTACAGCCCGTGGAAGAGATGCGCTGCGATTGCGATGCCGACGCGCTCCTGGTGCGCGTCCACCCGGCTGGACCGGCTTGCCATACCGGGGAAGAGAGTTGTTTCTATCGGGTTGTGGGCAGCGTAGGGGCGGGTCTGGGACACGCCCCTACCGCCCACAACACCCAATTTCCCGGAGCCTCGGCAGAGGAGGAGCATTTATCGCTGCAACAACTTTACCAGGTGATTCAAGACCGCCGCCAGAACCCCGTCTCAGGCTCTTATACTGCCTCCCTGTTCGATGCCGGGTTGCCGAAGATCGCTCAAAAAGTGGGAGA
>Ga0315291_10010947_pt1 | contig 11068 bp, 15 predicted proteins | sample YL17G12_20_MG_FD_203070 | JGI IMG/M metagenome (GOLD analysis project Ga0315291, IMG submission 203070) | Sediment microbial communities from Yellowstone Lake, YNP, Wyoming, USA - YL17G12_20 | ecosystem: Environmental > Aquatic > Freshwater > Lake > Sediment | place: USA: Wyoming | collected... | reverse complement strand
TCTTCAGGCCCTGCTGTTGCTGCTAGTGAGCTGGTCATGCTGGCGCCTCCTATGGCGATGGTGCTGGGTGATTCATCACTTGGAGGCGGGCAACAAGTCCAGGCCTTGAGTGGCTCCTTTTTCCCTGCTTATGTGACACTTCCCAGACAGGCAGCGATAGGCGAAGAATGCAGCAACTAGCGAGCTTTCCCGGCCCCTCGGACGGCAGGGGCGAGCAAGCCGCAGCAAGCCTTCACGGGCCCGCTGCGGGACGTCGAATCCCACCGGTGCGAGGGCCCGAAAAGCCAGCAATCATCGAGCTTTTCTTGGGGCAGGGGAGGAGGGCGGAAAGAGGGTGGAGTGGGCCGATAAGCCGAGGTCGCGATGCAGTGGGGCAGCGCAACAAAAGCGCAATGAAAGCGCAATAACGCAGGCTGCTTTTTCGCCGCGGCGCGCGGCGGACCAGCTTACCGAAACGGAAGGCGTCATGCATGGGCAGACCGGTCCGCGCGAAGGGTGCCCATGAGTCCCTTGCGCTCAGCAAGCCCGAGCGCCAAGAGGCGGGCCTCAGGGCCTATCTCCAGGCTGCGTTCTACCTCGCGGGAGCGTGGCCGCGCAACACGTATTGCGCCTACGTGCCGCACCGCGGTCGCTTGACATGTCGGATCGCGCCGGAGCCAGACAGGGCCTTGCTGGGTCAAGACCCGGTACCAGTGCGTTCGCGCCAGGCGTACCGGACACAATATGGGCGATCACACGAGGGGGCGATCTGCGCTATAATGACAGACGACTTCCAGTGACGATCAACACGCCAGGAACGACAGGAGACCAACTGTGAAGAGAGTGAAGGGCCGATACAACGGTTCGGCTGTCGTCCTTGAGGAGAAGGTCGACCTACCGGCGAACACCGAGGTGGATGTCCTCATCCCCGAGCGGGCGGAGCGGCCGCTCACGGCGCTGCTGGATGAACTCGACCGAATGCCGGTGGGCGAGACCATATCGCTGGATGAGATCGTGGCGCTGGTGCACGAGGTCCGTGCGTCCCAGCGATGAGAGTCCTGCTGGACACCAATGTCGTCGTCTCGGCGTTGCTGTTTCCGGGCCCGCCGCGGCGTCTCTTGCGCACCTTGTCCGCCCCGCCGTTCGAACTCTGGACCTCCAGACCCCTGCTGCGTGAGCTGGCGGCTACGCTCGCGTATCGAAAGCTGGCAGCGGCGGTAGGCAGGACGGGCCTGCCGGTGGAGGATCTCGTCGAGAGCTATGCCGGCCAGGTCCTCCTCGTGCCCGATGATGATCTGACACCAGCGCCCTTTCCTGCAGATCCGTCTGATGCAGCGGTAGTCGCCGCTGCCAGGGCCGCGCGGGTCGAATGGCTGGTCACTGGTGACCAGCACCTGCTGGACGCCCAACAGCCAACATCCTGTGCTGTGGTGAGGGTGACGGAGGCGTTGGAGCGAGCGACTGAACTGCTCGCGAAGGGGTAGCGGCGGGCGACGATTCGGCCGGGACGGTCCGACTATGTCTGTCGAGGCCTCATGAGACCGCCATGGCAGACGTCCTCCCAAATGCTGATGTCAGTCGGCATCCGAAACTGGCCCGCTATCGGCGTCGAAAGCTGACCCACCCCTGGATCAGCCCAATCCGCTCAGTTCGCGCTTCAGGACGCCTACCTGGCTTCCGGCTCTCATCGTTGGTGGGTCAAGTCCCGACGCCGATGCTTTCTCTATGTGGGTCAGGTCAGGGTGCCTGCTGCCGCGAGGCGCTGGTGCTGTCGGGCTTGCGGGGCGTGACGGAGTGGGACTGGCAGCCGGAAGCGGTCGCGGCGGGCTGACCGCTGCGTGAGCACCTGATCCGATAGGACCTGGGGGGCGCTGGCAATGCCGGCGCCCCTTCTGATGGCCGGGCGAAGGGCCAGTAAAGAAACCTGAGGGAGGCGCCCATCTCGTATTGACTTCGTGGGCGCCGGTGTGGTATCATGGCTATGTGACCAGGTAGCACGGATATGATACCGGGTCCCGAAACGGAGAGCACAGACGTGCCTTACAAAGAGATCGGTGACGAGGTGCGCCGGCTATGCGGTGACAGCGGGCTCCGCAGACTGGCGCGGGAGAAGGGCATTCAGCACAGCATCCTTGCCGACGTGTGGGCCGGTCGGCGGCGCTTGGCGCCCTATGTGGCTCGCCTCGCTTCACTCGGCTTTGAGGTTTTCGGCCTGGCCGACCGAGAGGAGGCGCTGGAGCTGGCCGACGCCAAGTTCCGGTACTGCCTCGCGCAAGGGATTCTGGCGGTGGCGTGTGGCGCTCGAACCCTCGTGGAATGGACGGAAACGGTCGAAGGCTCCAACGAGGACCGATGGCTTGCACACCAGCTGGAGATCGACTGGGATACCGCGATGACTTCCGCAGAGGTGATCGCCGACATCAAGAACGAAGGCCGCCGCAACATCTACGACTCGCCGGATAGCATCGCCCGGTGGGCCGAGGACAGCCTCACCGCGGAGCAGCGCGCAGAGATCGAGAAGGCGGTCGCGGAACGGCGGGAGATCGAAAAGGCTCGGCAGGCCGCCCTGCGAGAGGATGCAGAGGCTCGTAAGCCTGCACAGTAAGCGACGACCCTCTGCCGGTCGGTGACCGGCATTGCTGTACGGCCACAAAGGCCGTCTGTGCGACGTTGCATCGGCAGTTCATCGGGGCGTCGGCCGTCTCCGAGATCATAACGGCCGGCGCCGGGAACGCCGGGCGTAAGCCCGTAATCGAATAAGCCCAAGGGGAAGGGGCCCTAGCTAGGCCTCGACTCTTAGCAGTCAAGCCTCCCGTTCTCGCGCGAGAGAGGACGGGAGGCTTTCCCTTTGGGGGAGGCGGCGTTGCACGCCGCACTATCCACCGAGAGGAGCAAGCCCATGATCTCGCCACCAGTAGACACTCCGAGCGCCACCTCCACCACTGAGTCCGCCGACGTGCTACGCATCGAGATGTGGCCGGTTGCGAGCCTCACCGCCCATCCCGCGAACTATCGCAGGCATCCGCCCGAGCAAATCGAGGTGCTCTGCCGTTCGATCCGCGCGCACGGCTTGCAGAAGCCGGTCGTGATCAAGGCCGACGGCACCATGCTGGCCGGTCACGGACTGGTGGAGGCGGCGCGCCTGGAGGGCTACGACCAGGTTCCCGTACACGTCTACACGGGAAAACACCCGGACGCGTTCCTGATAGCCGATAACTTCTCCGCCCAACTCGCCATCGACGACGAGCCGGCACTGGCGGCGTTGCTCAAGCGCCTGGCCGCCGACGATGAGCTCGCGGCGAGCGGGTACAGCAAGGACGATCTGGGCAGCCTCATCACGAAGCTCGAAATGGAGGATGCCCGGCGGCGCGACGAAACCTTCGACGCCGCGGCCGCGATGGAAACCGAGCCAGAGGGCCCCACGCGGGTACAGCCAGGGGAGATCTGGAAACTCGGTCGCCACCGTCTGCTTTGCGGCGACTGCACTATCCCCGAGAACTGGGAGCGGCTGATGGCGGGAGAGGTGGCGCAGGCTATCTCCACGGACCCGCCATATGGGGTGAACTACAAGGGCCAGAGAACCCTTGACCCAAGAAGCGTGGGCGGCGCCACCGCGAGGAGAGCACACGGCAGCGAAACCAACGAGCGGCCCGACGCCTACTGGGACGAGATGACGCCGGAGCAGTACCAGGCGCTCGTGACCGGCGCGCTTCGTCTGTCGTACAGGTACTCGGACGACGCGGCACCATTGTACATTTGGTTCGCTTCCGCCCGGATCCGGGAACTGCTCGCGGCCATCGACGAGATTGGCTGGCAGGACCGGAACCTGATCTGCTGGGCGAAGAACAACGGCACGGGGTCGCTCTTCGCGCAGTACAAACCCTGGTATGAACCCGTCTACTACTGCTTCAAGCGCGGGAAGACTCCCCGCTGGTATGGCGACACCACCCAGCGCACGCTCTGGGAACACGACAAGCCGCTGAAGAATGAAGGCCATCCAACAATCAAGCCTCTCGCTCTGATCGAGCGCACCATCGTGAACTCGACCGAGCCGGGGATGCTGGTGGTGGACGCCTTCCTGGGCTCGGGCACCGCGATCATCGCGGCCGAGCGCACCGGCCGGAGATGCTATGGCTTCGAGCTGGACCCCCGCTACTGTTCAGTGATACTGGCCCGCTGGGAGGAGTTCACCCAAAGAGAGGCGGTGAGGATCGATGACTAAGCACGCATGGGAACGCCAGCAAGGCGAGTCGGCGCAGGCCTTCGATGCCTTCGGCTACTATCTGCGCCTTGCTCCGGGCGAGCGGTCCCTGCGGCAGGCGTGGCAGGACTACTGGAACCGCCCGGGCAACGCGCTCCAGCGGAGCAGGAAGAGCGCCGGCAGACCCTACGGGCACTGGACCCGGTGGATGAGCAGGTGGCGCTGGCAAGAGCGGGCGCTGGCTTGGGACGCCGAACAGGCCGAGATCGAGCGCGATCAGCACCTCGACCGGGAGTTGCGGGAGCGAGCCCAGGTACACGAAGAGGAACTCCGCCAGCGCCAGCTTCGCCTGGAGGAGGCGCGGGGGGCCCGTGCCGTGGGGCGGCGGGGCCTGCTCCGCATCCTGCAGGAGATCGAAAGCCAGAAGCTTGAGGGGATGGGGCTGGCCCAACTGATCCCTCATCTCGGGAAGTTCTTGGAGGCGGTCAGCGAGGGGCAACGGCTGGAACGGCTGGAGGCGGGACAGCCGACCGAGATCGCCGGCGGCGCCTACAAAGAGGAGCAGGCGATGGAGGTGGCGCGCCGGGCGCTCGACCTGCTTGAGAGGCAGCATGTGCGCGAAGATGACTGAGCGGCAACTGACGCCGGCCGAGGAGGAGGGTGCGGCCCTCGCCGCGCGGTACTTCTGGCGCCGCCATGCACGGCCGAAGCAACTGCCGCCAGAGGGGAACTGGCGAGTGTGGCTCATTCGGACAGGTCGCGGGTGGGGGAAAACTCGCGCCGCGGCCGAGTGGGTGCGTGCTGAGGTCGAGAGTGGCCGGCGCGGACGGATCGCGCTCGTCGGCCGTACCGCGGCCGATGTTCGCGATGTGATCGTCGAGGGGGAGAGCGGACTGCTGGCGGTCTGCCCGCCTTGGAAACGGCCCGACTATGAACCATCGAAGCGCAGGTTGACTTGGCCCAACGGGGCCATTGCCACGACCTATTCTGCCGATGAACCGGACCTTCTGCGCGGCCCGCAGCATGACGGGGCGTGGGCGGACGAGCTCGCCTCATGGCGCTTCCCGGAAGCCTGGGACATGCTGATGATGGGCCTGCGCCTGGGCGAGAATCCGCAGGTCGTGGCAGTGACGACGCCGCGCCCGATCAAACTCATCCGCGACCTCATGGCCCAGCCGACCACGGTGACGGTCACCGGAGCGACATTCGAGAACAAAGAGAACCTCCCGGAACCATTCCTGCGAGAGATTATCGCGCGCTATGAGGGCACTCGGCTGGGCCGGCAGGAGCTCATGGGCGAACTGCTGGACGACGTGCCGGGGGCGCTGTGGACGAGAACCATGATCGAGCAGGCGCGGGTAGAGAAGGCGCCCGACATGACGCGGGTGGTGGTGGCCATCGACCCGGCAGTGACGAGCGGCGAGGACGCGGACGAGACTGGCATCCTCGTGGTCGGCAAGGGCGTGGACGGGCATGCATACGTACTGGCAGACCTGTCCTGCCGATTGTCGCCCGAGGGCTGGGGCCGGCGGGCGGTGGAGGCGTTCCGGGCATGGGGCGCTGATCGAATCGTCGCCGAGGTCAACAACGGCGGGGACTTGGTGGAGCGCAACATCCGGGCGATTGATCGGGGCGTCCCGTACAAGTCGGTGACCGCGAGTCGGGGCAAGAGGAAGCGGGCGGAGCCGGTAGCGGCACTATACGAGCAGAATCGCGTTCACCATCTGCGGGGGCTGGAGCGGTTGGAAGATCAGCTGTGCGCGTTCGCGCCGGATGGCTATGCGGGTGGTGACTCCCCGGATCACGCGGACGCGCTGGTCTGGGGCGTAACTGAGCTGATGCTGGGTCCATCGACGGATGTGGGAGGCTTTCTGGCATGAAGCAGCCACGCGATCAGCATTGGGCGGACCTGCTCACCGCGCTGGAGCGGGAGGCGGACGCGCTCCGTGGACACATATGTGGGATCTCGGCCCGCCGCTTCCTTGCCCCTCCGCTCTCCACCGGAGTCCCCAGACCCGCAGGGCCTCGCTCAGGCGGTTCCCTCGCCGCTTAACAGCCACAGACGGCATCGCGGCACCTACTGATCCTTTTCCCACTGGTCGAACGGGCTGCCACCCGGTCCGGACCGCGCCGCTGACTTTCTGGATAGCACGGGGTCTATCTGGCAGGTCCCGCTCTGCACCTGCCGAAGAAACCCTCAGATCAATTCTGGCATACTGCGCCTCGGAAATCATCAATCAAGCAGGAAACCGACAAGGCCAAGAAGGATAACTAACTGGCTGGTTTTGAACCGACCGCAAGTGGCTGGTTTTCAACCGACCGGTGACATCCTAAGCTGTCATTGTCGCACAGCCGTCCGCTCCCTCTGCATCGCGCCGATGGATTATTGGATGGCACGGGAGTGCCTGAATAGCATTTTTCGGGGGGACACGGTTGACACATACGCGCTGTCGCGCCCGTATCCCAATGCTAGAAGTGATCCAGTTCCCAGAAATGGGAGTTCAATCCCGGGAAGAGTTCGCTTAGTCGGCCGAGTGTGTCATCATCGGCCTCGATCTCTCCGCTGGCGCACAAATCTGCGGCAGATTGGAAGCCCAGCAACAATGAGGCGATCCCCCCCGGGGTCAACCGCGCCGCAGGGCCGTCCGCGGAATCATCCATGACCACGCGCCCATCCTCCCAAGTCAATCTTGCCGACCCTACGGGGGATTCGAGTCGCGCTTGTCCTTCACGTGTACCCCGCGCCCGCGTTTCCAGTTCGGGTCCCAGTTCTGCCAGCAGCCGTCGTAGATCCGTCACTAGGAGCATCCCGCACGGTACTGGCGACTTCAGTACTTCCGGCAGGTGGCAGACGAGCGGGTGGTCCACGGGAACATCTAGGCCTATATGGGTAGAGCGCTCAGTGCGTGCAACCCCAGCGACCAAGGCGTCAAATACATCCAAGAGCGCCTCTTCCTCTTCCGGAAACGCCCCGATCTCGGCGATCTTCGACTGACTGGCGATACCGTAGGCCACGGGCCGGGCTTCCCTCCATGCTACCGTCCAGCGGCTCATAGGCGCATCGCCGAGCGGGTTCTCCAGCGCCCAGCGATACCACACGCGCCAATAGGCTGGGGATCGGATCAGCGAGATCGGATGTCTGCCACAACTCTCATCGTAGATTGTACCGAGTCCGACCGGCGGCTCCGTGACTCGCACGTTCGTTATGCGGTACCGTCCCCGACCCAGACGCGTCAAAGAGCTCACAGGGACCGACAGCTTGACTTCCCGGACGTGGCCCCATCCCAGGCCGCTGTAAACCAACGGACTGGCGGTATAAAGGAGCGACACGCTGATACCCATGGACCTCATCCACTCAATGCCCGCCGACAGAACTCTGCTCGCCAAACCGCGCTTTCGGCAATCGGGATGGGTCACCACACCGGCGACCCCACCCATGCTGATCTGGGACCTTCCCACCCTCACGGGACGGTAGAGAAACAGGGCATATGACGTCAGCCGCCCTCCTCGGAAAGCGCCAAAGCCACACTGCTTACTTCGCCATGGGTCGAGTCTGATCATGGCCTCATGGCACGTCCTCCACTCAGGCCAAGCTAACGCCATCAGCTCCACGGCCTCAGGCACATCTGAGTCGCGCAGGGCTCGGATCGAGAACCCGTCGGACGTTGCCGGTATTTCATGCATTGTTCGCACTCGATATCGCCGCGGTTTTGTCCAATAGGCAGAGTTCGGCTGGCCGTCCACAGTCAGACCTATGGCTGGCAGCGATGCTTTCCGACATCCGCCCGAGATATGGCTGTCCCGCTCGCGACCGATTGCGCGAGCGTGGCGGAACCGAGCATCAACCCCTTCAGATTCGTCGTCTGCGCATCAGGCCGCCACTTCGCTTCCAGCACGCCATTCGCTGCCCACCAGGCCAGCGCGGCCGCGTCCCGGTGATCTGCCGTGGAGACGGCATGCTGCAGCCGTCTCACCTCTCCCGGATCGACGATCCACACCTCCTCCTCCGCCACCATCGACTCCAGCAGGCCCGCCATGTAGTAACTGCTCCGTCCAGCTTCCAGTACCACCGTCTTCGGAGAAGGCAGCTCCGCAAGCGCCTCCTCTATTGAGGCTCGCATATTACGGTGACTCTATTGGGGGCTTCAGAAGCCCCTGTACGGCGTTTGTGGGGCATTTGCGGTATCACCCGATTCTGCGAGACTCAATAGGGCCGATGCGTCGTTCCTCACCGTCGACGCGCGCACGAAGTCCTCCGGCGACGGGTTCCCGAGCGCGCTGTGCGGCCGTTCAGCATTGTAGTGGTTCCGCCACGCCTCGACCTTCTCCTGCGCGTCCGCCACCGCCAGGAACCAGTGCTCGTTCAGGCACTCTTGCCGGAATCGGCTGTTGAACGCCTCGATGAGCGCATTGTCCTGGGGCTTTCCGGGTCGGCTGAAGTCCAGCGTCACCCCGTTCCAGTAGGCCCATTGGTCCATCGCCACCGAGGTGAACTCCGTGCCGTTGTCCACCCGGATACTGCGGGGCGCACCCCGCTGGCAGATCACCTCGTTGAGCACTTCCACCACATCGTCACCCTTCAGGCTCATTCCCACCCGTAACGCGAGACACTCACGGCTGTAGTTGTCCACCGGCGTCAGAATTCGAATCCACCGCCCCGAGTACAACTGGTCCGACATGAAGTCCATGCTCCAGGTTTCGTTGGTCTGTTGAGCGGCCGCGATCTTCACCCTTCGCGCCGCGCTCACCCGTCTCCTGGGACGTCTCCGGCGCAATCCCAGCCCTTCCTCCCGGTAGAGCCGGAACACCAGCTTGTGGTTGGCCTCCCAGCCTTCTCGCCGCAACAGCAGGCCGAGCCGCCGATATCCGTAGCTGGGACGCGCCCCGGCGAGATCTCGTGGCCTCCCTCTCAAGTCAGCCCGCCTGTCCCCCAGGCTCCGGTAGCGGTGGCTCGCGCGAGGCACACGCAACACCGCACACGCCCGGCGCTCGCTCACCCGTAGCTCGCCACCAGGGACTGCACCAGCTCCCGCCGGCGAACAGGCGTCAGGCTTTTTTTCGCAGCACCTCCTGCAGCATCGCCTTGTCCAGCGTCAGATCAGCCACTAACTGCCGCGGCTTTCGGTTCCCATCTTCCACCTGCCGCAGCCGCCGGATCTCCGATACCCCCAGTCCCGCGTACCGCCCCTTCCAGCGGTAGAACGTCCGCTCCGCCACCCCACCTTCCGGCAGATCTCGGCCACCGACGTACCGCTTTCTGCCTGCTGCAAGGCAAATACGGTCTGGCGCTCCGTATGCCGCTTCCCCTTCATCCCAACATCCTCCCGGAATGAGTTTTCTTACGCTTGGTTCCTCTCATTCCGGGTAGATCAGGAACCGGGGTTCAGGCCCCGCGCTGAGGATAGATGACCTGGCCCGTCGCAGCCGACTCATAGGCGCCGAAGACGAGTCGCATCGTCGCCAGGTTGTTCTCGCCGGAGGTCTCCGCGGGGCAGCCTGAACGGAGTGCTTCCAACAAGTGCGCGTTGCAGGGCACAATACTCGCCTGCACCACTTCATATCTGGAGTCCATCCAGGAGTAGTGCGGCGGCACGTAGCGCCGGGCGAGCGTACCGTCAGCCGTGGTGACCCGGACCCATCCGTCTTGGGTGAGCGACACCGATCCCCTCCCGCACTCGATCAGAGCGTAGGTCTCCGGGTAGCGCTCATACTCTAGCCGGCTTGCATAGCTCATCTCACAGGTGACGGTGACCCCTTCGCCCATTTCCATCATTACGGTGGCGACATCTTCGCCCATGATCGCAGAATTCACTCGGCGCGTCTGACAGTTGAGACTGCGCGCCTCACCGAAGAGAAAGCGCGCCACATCGATGATATGACTGCCAATGTCCGTGATGATGAACTGGGGTGTCTGACGCAGGAAGGGCTGATTGTCGAAGACCGAGAAGCTGGTCGAGAAGGTGACCCGCCCACGGAACGGCCGGCCGATGGTTGCTTCTTCTATGGTGCGCTTCAGCTCACGAATACACTGCTGCCACCGCCAGTTCTCATGAACAGCGAAGAAGACACCCGCCTCTCGGCATGTCCGCACCATCGCCTCCGCGGTGGCGAGGTCCGACGCCATAGGCTTCTGACAGATGACTGGCACACGATAACGGGCTGCCAGTTCAACGAATTGGCTGTGTGTGCTGACATCGGTGATGATGTCCACGAAGTCCAGGGGCTCCTTGGCGAGAAGCGCCTCCGCATCATCATAGACTGCAGGCGCGCCGAAGCGGACTGCAGTTGCTTCAGCCTCACACTTGGTGCGGTTGTAGACGGCGATGAGTTCGACGCCGCCAACTTCTTGCCAGGCAGCGATCTGGAACTGGGACCAGAACCCGCATCCGAGAACGGCATACCGCAGTGGTCTCATCATATTCACCCCTTGAGCTTGAAGACAGCGATCGCACTGCGACCGAGCACCCAGCTTGACTCGTCATGTGTGAGGCCGGCGCCGCGGAACTTCGCAAGTTCGGTAGCAGCATTGTCTGCGTGATCTGACCCAAACATGATGCGGTGCGCCCCCAACTGGCGGACCCATCTGTGAACGATGAAACCGCCGACCCAACTCGGCTCGAGGTAGACGTTGCTGTGCCGCAACGCGAGGAGAGTCGCATCTCCCGCCAGCATCATGCCTCCGGCATGAGCGATGACCAGCTGCAAGGCTGGGAACCCCTCAGCAATCGGTCCCAGTAGCGACGGCGCAGCCCAAGGGATGCCAGAGCCGGTGTGGACGATAACTGGCAGATGGAGTTCACTCGCTAGTATTACTCCGTTATACTATATCATCCCGCGGGCGGCGGGGAAAGGGCTGGCCACAGACAATGCAGACGCCGGTCCAGGTGG
>Ga0315291_10010946_pt1 | contig 11068 bp, 8 predicted proteins | sample YL17G12_20_MG_FD_203070 | JGI IMG/M metagenome (GOLD analysis project Ga0315291, IMG submission 203070) | Sediment microbial communities from Yellowstone Lake, YNP, Wyoming, USA - YL17G12_20 | ecosystem: Environmental > Aquatic > Freshwater > Lake > Sediment | place: USA: Wyoming | collected... | reverse complement strand
AACGGGGCACCTGAGATACCGCGAGTTGCCCAGGCGGACGGAAGTAAACGATACGCCGGGAATCCAGGCATAATCGAACTCCGTCCCGCATTTCTTGCATTTGAGGTGGGAAAGCTGGACGATGCCGTATGAACGGGCCATCCTTCTGTGCGCGAAAACGAAAAGAATGGCTATGGCTACAATGATGACGACGATGATAATGCCCACGGTTGCTCTCAAGTCTCTGCTCCAGACATGAACTCAATACCATGATACCACACGCGTTTGCGGTATGTGAAATACTCCGATTCCCGTAGTTAAACGCCAAAGGTTTTGAATCGGAAGACTTGATTCAACACATTCTCCGGCTGGGTACTTCTATAACAAGCCCTTTTAGAGTATCCACGCACCAATGTAATCATAGCTTTCGCGAAACGCACCCCCATTTCAGAGCGCTTTGTCTGTAAAAGATCCGAGTAGACTCGTCAGCCAGCGTTCCACATTTGCTACACTCATTGGGACATGAGGTGGTGAATATTGGCGACACCCAAGTCCAATATTGTCCTTTCTGCAACTTGGTTCGCACCGTAATTAGCTATTGACAATCCCTCTATTCAGTGGTATAAAAGCTCTGCCACGACCTTCCCTCGCTAATCTGTGGCGGTTTGCTCTGCTCCCGCTGAGGGACAGACCTTTCTTGCAGGTGTAACAAAGGCATAAAGGCATATTGTCTATACCTGTCCTCTTCTGTTCGCTACTTTTTCGCTGTATCTTTAGAAACATGCTTGCCTGGGTGCTTTGCCCCTTTAACAATATAAAGGATGAAAGGAGGAAGGAAGATGAAGTTCATGAGTCTGGTTGTATATCCTGTTGAGAAGACAGCGGAGATTGCTGCGGCAACCGATAAGGTATGGGCCAATCAGCCAAAAGAGCGCAGACCGGAAGGTAGCTATGTGCTAATGTGTGTCCCCTTCGACATTCCGCCTAATTCACTGGTAAGTGTTACCATCAGTGAATCTGATAGTGCTGAGACAATAGCTGCGAGAGTGTATCCAATCATGCTCGCAGGTGCAACAGTCAACATAATTCCCCTTTTAGATGTGCCTGTCACAGGTGGAGTGAAGGCGGAAAAGAAATATAGGGGTTAACACCGTTTTGTGCTGTCCCATGTCGCCGAGTATGTTTGACAAATGTTTGACCACTTTGTCCTCCTAGTTCTAAGCTTGGGGATTGTGTAACCAAAGTGGAATCCTCAGAACTGCCACAAGGTACAACCATGGCCTGACCTGTGGTACCTATCGATCGAGCTGCGCATGTCGTCTTCGTCGCTAAACAACAGCGGGATTTGCGAACGCTGACAGGCGAAGCCATCCTGCCAGGCCTTCAAGCCGGCTGGGCTGATCGCGAGCGAAAATTCCTTTGCCCCAACCGGAAGCCAATCGGCCAGGGTGTGTTTCCCATGGATCAGGTAGGGGTAATCTGCGTAGTACCAGAGCGGCAGGCCGGTCCGCTCAGCGGCCCGGCGGGTGAGTACGTGGTCGCGGTGGCTGCCGATCGAGAGTGGAGCCACCAATTCATAGGTCCCGGGCAAGTTCTTGATAATGAAATCGGTCACCGGCGGGATCAAGTACGATTCATCAGGCTCGAGCGGTTTGAATTGGTCCTCAATTTCTTTGATGAGCGGTTCGTCCGTTCCGGGAAAATAGCGGTAAATATTGTCGGGCACGGTGTAACGCCGGAAGGCAGCCGCCCCCAAGACTTTGCAGCAGGCGGCATCCTCCAGGCTGCGCTTGCGCGGCACGTCATCGCCGATGTTCCAGAAGTCGTGCATCAGTTGGCCATACTCAGTCAGCGGCTTATCAGCCGGCGGATCCCCGGCGCAGATCGTCCAGATCTCGACCCACTCGCCAAGCTGGCTCAGCTCCCAGACCAATCCACCGACCGAGAGCACAACGTCGTCGAAGTGAGCGGAAAGGAAGAGCCAATTTTTCAATTTGGACTCCCGGGTACGGGCATCTATCTCCTTCTGCGGACCTTGGTGTCGCGGGCAAGTCTAGAGTAAACTTCTTTTCTCCAGTATAGGTGTGCGGGGCACTGGTGTAGACACTTGCCGCAATAATCACCGCAAATGATGCCGAAACAGTTCTCCACCATCATCTTGTCGCGGCCATCTTGCTGCTCCTTCGCTTGCCAGTAGTGCCTTATGTCGCCCGGTCCCGGAGGAATTTCCGCTCCTCCGAAGCTTCCCGAGCCTTTGACAAGGGCATAGATACCGTACATGCAGCGGATCATATCGAATCCAGAGTACTTAAAACAGTGATCCCCTATCGTCAGTTCAACACTCTCAGTGCTTGAGAGCGCTTTGGTGGGACACACCCTCACGCACAGCATTTTACATCGCTCGGGTTGACACAGCCCTGGGCCATCATACATGGGACTCGGCACGAGTCGAGCATTGGTGATTATGGAATTGAATCTGATTCTAGCTCCAAATCTCGGTGTCAGCGTCAGGCCGTTCCATCCGAACTCGCCCAGACCGGCAGCCACCGCGGCATGTCTGTGTGAGAAATCAGCGCCAATATAGTGCTCTGGCAGCAGTCCAATGGAACGATACATCCCGATAGCCCAGGTGGGCGGAAAGGTCAGGCTCTTAAATCCGCTGCTTTCCAGAAACTTGGCTGTTAGGTCGGCAATTCGACCCAGTTGTAAGTTGATCAGCCCATATCCATAGAATAGATAGGGTGATATCGACTTTCCTGGCTCGGTATATTCTCCCCAGGTATCGCAAACACCATCAGCGAGGTGAACCCCTATAGAGATGACGCACGTTGCATCAGGCATGTAATCCTTGGGACCGAATCCCTTGGGAGCGTTCTTAAAGCGCTCGATAGGCGCAATCCCCACCATGTCTGCGCCTTGGCTGATAACAAACGACTGTATCTTGTTGGTAAGCTCCACAACAGTTTTCATCTTATCCTCTCCGCCAACCAGCGTGGTTTTGTTAATTGTTTGCCTGCTACAATAGTTCTCTTATTAGAATCTTGCTGCGCGTATCTTTCTTTAACACTGGATGGTCCCTGTGCCAGTCCTACTTCCGGTTCAACGCACAAGCTAAAAACAGTGCTCCAGTCGTACACAGCATATTTCCATGCTATGTCCATATTCTTGCTGGAATATGAATTCTATCTTAAACATGTAGCCCCACAAAATCAAGTCCCTTTGGAGCGCCCGCAGTTGCTTGAAATAACTACATATACTACTATGTAGCAACTGGACATTTCCAACCCTGATCAAGTAGGGCTAAAATGAAGAAGGAGGTCTGTTATGCCGTTATGGTTTGAGGATTACTTGGTAAAGAATTTTGGCGCCGCTCTTATGGGGTCTGACTTTACTCGGATGATGTTCACGCCTTTCATCATACCCAAGCTGTTTATCAGCAACAACATGTTTCCAGACAGACCTGGCGTGGCACCCGATGCCATCGATTACATAGTCACCTATTCCAAGCCTGAGAGGAAGCGCTTATTCATCGTCACCGATGAATACTCGTCTAGGTTCTGCCACAGGATCCAAAGAGCCTTTGTGCACCGTTATCAATTCACAACCCACGTCTGGAAAGGTGCCCTGCCGGAGGTGCCCCTGGACAGTATTGAAGAATGCGTCACGCTGGTGAATAAGTTTGAGCCCGACCTGATCATGGCTGTGGGTGGGGGTTCCGTTATGGACACCTCCAAGGTTGTGTGGCTCCTCTACGAGCGGCCTGATTTGAATGATTTTGCTTCAACGATGAGCCCGATCATCCCCGTCGGGATAAGGAGAAAGGCTAATCTTATCGCTGTGCCCACAACAAGCGGGACTGGCTCAGAGTGCACACCCACCAGTGTTGTGACCGATACAAGGGCAAGCCGAAAGATTCCCGTTAATCATCCGGAACTCACGCCTGATTATGCCCTTCTTGATCCGACCCTTCCTGCAGCCATGCCGCCCAATTTGACTGCGGGAACGGGCATGGACGTCCTTGCTCATGCGGTTGATGCCGTCCTGTGTCCGGCTGCCAATGACCTCACCGATGCAATCGGACTTCGCGCGATTCAGATGGTATTCAAATATCTACCCAGGGCCTATCGCGATGGCAAAGACAGAGAGGCCCGCTATAGAATGCATCTGGCATCCTGCATGGCTGGGATGATTTTGAGCCAGGCAGGCTCCGGTATCAGTCATGCCATGGGGCATGCCTTTGGCGGTGTCTTCCATGTGCACCATGGCGTAACCGTGGGCCTATTTCTACCTTACGAGATTCAGGCTTATGCTTATATATCTGACAAGTACCTGGAGATATGCGATGCCCTTCGTGTTAGGGTGAAGGATGATAGAAAGAGCCTCAACAATCTGATTTACAAGATACGAGCGCTCATGGAAGAGGTCGATATCCCTATGACTATAAAGGATATCGGCGTTAGCAAGAAGGAATTTGAAGAGAAGCTTGATCAGTTAGCTGTGTATGCGGTGGGAGACCCATCAAATATTATTCCACCTCCCTATCTTCTAACCGTTGACCAGTTCAAAAAACTTTTCCGGCTTGCTTATACGGGCAAAAACCTCTATTTGAGTTCTGAATTCTAGGAGGTGAAACAGTGTTTGGATATCATGGAAGATTCTTAAGTGTCAATTTAAGCAATGGTGAAATAAAGGACATGGCCCTGGATTCAGAGATGTTGAAGAAATGTATCGGCGGCAGTACACTCGCCGCAAGGTTAATCTATCATTATGTGGACAAGAGGGTCAAACCCCTGGATCCACAAAACCATCTGGTTTTCGCCACCGGTCCTTTTACAGGAAGCCCTATCCCTATGGTAAGCCGTTCTACCGTATGCGGCGTTGCCCCCGCCACCGGTATCTGGGGTGAGGCCACTACCGGTGGGTTTTTCCCGGTGAGGCTTAAGTCCTCAGGTTACGATGGGATCTTCATTGTTGGCAGGGCTGCAAAGCCGGTATATCTTTCAATCATCAACGGCAAGGCGGAGATCAAAGACGCAAAGGAGGTCTGGGGAAAGGATGCCTATGAAACCCAGGGCATCCTTAGAAGGCAGGGCGAAGAAACAAACATTAGTGTTTCCTGTATCGGGGATGCAGGTGAAAAACTACTCAGGTATGCCTGCATCATGAATGACGGCGGGCGGGCCTCGGGGCGGTGCGGACTGGGCGCCCTTATGGGCTCCAAGCGTCTCAAGGCCATCGTCGTGGGTGGAAAAATCAAAGTCGATGTAGCCAATAATGAGAGACTTAGAGAATCAATAGCCATCGCTCGGGAACATATCGCCGGCCATATGATGACTCCGGCCTATCGGGAATACGGCACAAACATGTGGATGGACTTTGGCATGAGGCTGGGCGATGTACCAGCCAAGTATTTTACCAGGAATACCTTTCCAGCAAAGAAACTGAGTGCTGGTGCCTTCCGCGAAGCTTTCAACATCCATAATTACGCTTGCTACGGTTGCCCTATCGGCTGTGGTCGCGTGATTCCCAATTTCACCAAAGACATCAAGCAGGTGGATGGTCCGGAATATGAGACCACGGCAGCCTTTGGTCCGCTATGTATGAATTTTGACCTCCAGTCAGTAGTCATGGCCAACCATCTCTGCAACGTACATGGCCTCGATACCATTTCTACAGGAGTATCCATCGCCTTTGCCATGTACCTATACGAGAAAGTAAAGTTGACCAAAGAGAAGGCGGGTATGGAAATCAAATGGGGCGATGGGAAAACGGTGGTGAGATTGGTGAAGATGATCCTTGCCCAGAAAGGAATTGGCAGACTTCTTTAGAGGAAGCGGCGCACGTGAAAGGGCTGGAGATACCTACGCAGGGCACCCGTCAAATGGCTAAGGAACTCGGCGTATCAGATGCATGACCCCCGTGCTTTCGTTGGTATGGCTCTAACCTATGCCACCGCTCCGCGGGGTGCCTGTCATCTCCAGGGAGACTTCTACACCATCGATACACCTCGCGATGGTGTACCGGAACTGGGCATATTCCCAGGGGATAAAAATTCTTCGGTGGGAAAAGCTGAGCAGGTCGTAAAGTTCCAAAACTATAACGAAATCTATAACTCACTGGCGCTCTGTAAGTTCTCTCCCCTGACTTCCACCATGATTAGTGAGATGCTCAGCAGCATTACAGGCTGGGAATGTACGCCGGAGGATCTCCTTACGTTTGGCGAAAGGTCGGTCAATCTTAAGAGGGCTATTAACAATAGATTGGGTGTGACGCGAAGGGACGACAAACTGCCCAGGATTGTAATAAAGGCGCTCAATGAGGGGGCAACGGCCGGGCAGTCGCCGGACATGAATCTCCTGCTCAAGGATTATTATCGGCTTAACGACTGGGACTGGAACACAGGCAAGCCTGCGAAGAAGAAGCTGCTGTCACTCGGGCTTGACGATGTAGCACGTGATCTCTGGAAATAGATGGACTGCACCCCTGTGGCTGGACAGGTAGGATTGGCAGATCCCGGTAGGGTAACCTGGTCACACTGGTTGCACTTTCTAGCGGAAAGTGTCATACCTGTGAAGTTGACAGCTAGACATTTGGATAATAGGCTGCATATTGATTCCGAATTTAAATTCTAGAGGGTGATATTATGGTCGATTCCAGAATCAAGCACGTGACTATTCCTGGGCTGCGGCTGCACCTGAGAAGAGGCGAGCCGAATATGCTTTGGGTAAACGGGAAGGACCTACTGCTGGTTAATAACACAGCTGCTGAGTTCATCGAGACATTTATTGAGGTGATGTCAAAATATTACAGCAACGTGGACGCAGACAGGTTCAAACGGGAAATAGCGAAGCGGATGCAGCAGCATTATCCGAAGGTGCCCGTCGATGTGCTGATAAAAGACTTCGATGATATTTATGGCACTATTACGGCGGTGGGTTGTGGCAGTTGCCCTATCTCAGATGTGAAGCTGGAGACTAAGGAGACCAACCCGAAACTTTGGACCGCTCCGCCGCGGATGGATTTAGCTCTGACCTATAACTGTAATAACAACTGCTTTTTCTGCTATACGGGCGGGCCGCGGAAAGGCCGGGAACTCAGCACCGCCGAATGGAAAACCGCTCTGGATAACCTCTGGAACAGCGGTATCCCTCAGGTAGTTTTTACCGGTGGAGAACCGACTTTGCGGAACGACCTGATAGAGCTGGTGAACCATGCTCAACAATTCGTGACCGGGCTGATCACCAACGGCCGGAAACTGGCAGCTCTGGCCCCGGAATTACACAGGGTCAGCCTGGACTATGTGCAGGTCAGTCTCGAATCGCACCTGCCGGAGGTACATGACAGGATGGTAGGAGTGAATGGAGCCTGGCAGGAGACCTGCGACGGTATTCGGGGGGCGATCGCATCGGGATTGGAGGTTATCACCAATACCACCCTGACCAGAGATAACATAGCGCTTTTCCCTGATTTGATGAAAACCGGACCTTCTCTGGGATTAAAAATAATGGCCTGTAATACCATCATTTGCAGCGGCCGGGGAGCTTGCAGCAAACAGAATAGCGAAGTGCCTTTGACCGAGTTTAAAAGCGCGATATCCAGAGCTGTAGAAGCAGCCAATAAAGCGGGGATACGTTTAGAATGGTATTCTCCCACCTGTTATAAACAGTTCAACCCATTGGAGTTCGGTTTCGGTCCAAAGTCCTGTTCGGCAGCCCAATATAATATGACTATCGAGCCTGACGGCTCGGTAATACCCTGCCAGTCATGGCTCAAGGAAAAGGTCGGGAATATATTAACTGACCCGTGGTCGAATATCTGGAACCACCCGGTAAGCACGGGTTTCCGGGAAAAGGCTTATCTGAAAGATAAGAAGGAGTGTGCAGGATGCGAGTATTTAAACCAATGCTACGGTGGCTGCCCGCTGGAATATTCGCCCTAGTCCTTCTCCTGGGATCAGTGCTCTCTGCCGCGGCTGCGGATACCGGGACTTACCAGATCTCAAACTACGTGGTCACTCTGGAGCCGCAAAGCAGCGGGCAAGTCCGCATGACCTATCAACAGGAATGGAAGGTCCTCAGCGGACATATTCCCTGGATAACCGTCGGCTTAGCCAACTCCAATTACACCGTGGATAGCTACAGCGAAGCAGCGGCCAGAGTTTCAGCCGCCAATTCCGGGGGATTCACCGGAGTCAGAGTCGACCTGGATAAAGACTACCAGCCGGGCGAGTCTTTCAAAGTGCAATTTGTCGTCCTCCAAGCCGACTTACTGGAGCGGCTGACGAGTGAGAAAAAGTGGAGAATCGACTTCACCCCCGCATGGTATGATAATGCCGTAACCGACCATTTGCAGATAAACCTGGTCTCACCGGTCGACACTGAGACATATTCTCTGCTCAACCCGCAACCGGTAACCAATGGCAACACCTTCACATGGGAAAAAGCGAATGTCCCCAGGGGAGGCCACTTCAATATTAAGGTGGAATGCCTGGACGGCAATTTTCTCTCCTCCACAGTTCCGGTGAAAAGCCAAGGCCCCAGCATATGGGTGATTGTCGCCATAATTGCCGTAATCCTCATTTTGATCTATTTTCGCATTGCGCTGGCGTTACGCCGCAATCGACAAGCCCGGGATGCGGAGATAAAGGCCCGAATTGCCACCACGGAAAAAGAGCTAGTCGAAAATGGAGAAAAAGAAAAGGCGGCGGAAAAAGGCTTTAAGGAATACGTCGAGGATAAAGGGATCAAACCCGACCAGCAAGGCCGGTATTACGACAGGAGTTACGGCAGTTATATTACGCCGATAATATGGATGGCGATACTCTCGCACCAGGGCCGGCAAGCTCAAAATCAGCCTCACACCCCGTCCTGCGCTTGCGCCTGTGTCTCGTGTGCCTGCGCTTGTGCCTGTGCTTGCGCGGGGGGCGGGGCAGCCGGCTGTTCCCGAAAAACGCTGCACGAGTGCCGGACTTGTAGTGTTTTAAGAGCCAATATACCTAAAATAGGAACCTAAGAGGGGAATCTCTAAACCTTTACATATTTTGAATATTTTCTGACCCGTAACAAAAGTCCAAAATGTGCAGTTCAGGTCACATAAGCTTGTTCTGTTACCCCTAGGTCTCAATTCATCGTTATGTGTCCTTTACCTCAACTTTTGGCTCGGTCACCTCCACGTTGTGTTGAGTCTGGTTGCCACATCCTAACAGTCTCTACGCCTTAGGACCCATTGTTTTGGCTGTTCTTTAGGTAGGGCTGCCTTTAGGATAGTTACCTCATCCTGAACAACTTTAATCAGGCTACCAAAACAAACGGGGCAATAGTAGCCCAAAGAATACTTTGAAGGTTTATCTACAGTGAATCTGGTATTGCACACTGTGCACATCAGTGTGCGCAGTGTCCCGCCGCTCAGGGTTTCGAGGATGTAGTTCCGGAGAAGTTCGGGAGAGTAATTTTCCTGTCTGACATCAGCAAGTAAGTGGGGCAATTGGCTTGCGAAATTGTCTATTTGAGCAAATGACGACGGCTCAATGAAGCCCAGGAAACTCTGCAGTACATCAAGTTGGGTCTGAGAAGAATTAATCCTTACTTCCATCTCAGCAATATCAGCTGATAATGAATGATGCTTGACCTCAAGTTCCTTGAGGTCAAAAGTTTTCTTCTCCAGCGCTTCAATCTCACCGGAAAGGTCCTGCTTATGTTTTTCCATGACGATAATATCTTGTTCTAGCACAATCTTATTATCGTTCAGCGCCTTCGCATCTTTCTGTAGTTGGGCGAATGTTTCTTTTTCCTTGGCAAGATAGGTTACGCTCTTCTCTAAGCTAACTTTCTCGGCTTTGAGCCTTGCAATATTATGCTCAATCTCCTCTTTCAATCTCCTCTGTCCTTCCAAAACGCTAGTCTCCTTTTGCAGCTCGTTTATTCTGGACTGTAGCTCCTTGATAGTATCAGCCAAGCTGCCGTACTCCACCAGCATCTTAAGCAGTTCTCTCCCTTGGTCATGTGTTGTCAATACTTTGAAGTTGTTCAATATTTCGACGAAGGTGCTGAGGCTGATACCAGTCTTATTTAGCTCTATCTGGTACTTAAGGTAGTTCCCTAGTTCATCATCGCAAACATTGGCCTTCTTGAGGGCAACGGCAAGGCTTTCAACCATTTGCAGCCGCTTCATGGCTAAACCAACTTTCTCCATGTATGAGTTCAACTCTTCAGTGGCCAGTTTTTTCTTTTTATCGTTGTTTCTTAGTGCTGTTGCGGATGCTTTCAGCTTTATGGTTAGCTCGTTAAGATTTTGCTTAGCCTCCTTGAGTTGGCAGCTTATGGTCCGGTATTCGGCGATAATCTTTTCATAGCTTAGACCAGTGCCCTTTTCCAACTGGTTTAGTTTCATTGCTGAATCGAGGAATCCGTCTGAGTGCATCTTATAGCAAGCCTCAATAAGGTCATTGTATTTCTGTTCATCAACCCCACACTTCTGCAACACCCTATGCACTCGGAGACCGGCCTTTGCCTCTTCGACCGTGAGCTTAGCTTGCCTTAGTTCTACCGCCAAACTATGGAGTGATTTAAGCGCATCCATTATTCCATACTCCTTTGCAGATATTTCAAGACCTTGCCTGTCCGCCATCGTTTTGAATCTATTGATGTGTAGGGATACAGTGCTTTGATCTACATTTATCTTTGCAGCTATGTCGCTCTGTGAATAACCCTGAAAGTACAATTCCAGCATTCTGGATACTTTATGGTGGGAAGTTTTTTCAGTCATATAGCCTGCCTCCTTTTGCACTGTGTATTTAGATACGATTTACCTATTCAGTAAGAATAATGAACTTCATGGATGCCATAAACTCCATACACTTAATAGACTTCATAATAATAACCATAAAAACGCAATGAAATCTCCATGCCGGTAATGACTACGAGTATGATCGATATGGGGTATAAGATTTGAAACCCTCCCTACTGAACCTGTTGCACAAAGATTACACCCATCGGGATTGATGATGACGCCCCCCGGGTCGTGACAGCGACAGCATCATCATCGAGGTGGCTCATAACACCGCTACAACCTGAGGGGTGGTATCCCAGTC
>Ga0315291_10010944_pt1 | contig 11070 bp, 23 predicted proteins | sample YL17G12_20_MG_FD_203070 | JGI IMG/M metagenome (GOLD analysis project Ga0315291, IMG submission 203070) | Sediment microbial communities from Yellowstone Lake, YNP, Wyoming, USA - YL17G12_20 | ecosystem: Environmental > Aquatic > Freshwater > Lake > Sediment | place: USA: Wyoming | collected... | reverse complement strand
TGAACCGAGATTGAAGCCACGCTCCAGACACTTGACCAAACCACGAGAGACACTGGATGCTACACGATCTGCTGTTGATAGAGTAAAGCCTCCAGCCTTCTTCTCATAGGCTTCCATCGAACCAATTTCACTGATGATCCTATCCTTCCAGATAGGATTGCCTGTCAATTTGTTTATGCCAATTGGATAGTGGATGGTTAGGCGAGTGATACTGGACACGCTGCCATCTTCATGTACTTGGTAGCTCAAGCACTCAAAGTCCCAATTCCACCTGAAGGCTTCATTGAGCAAGCGCTGACCATATACATGACTGAGATACTTGACAGGCTTAGGGTAGCCAGGACGTTCTTTGAGATGCTCTTCTGGTATAGCACCAGTTGTGAGCACTTGCCAGGATTCAACAGTCTTGGCGGTGATGTTACCTGTCATGGTAGCCAGACGAGCAAGCATGTCAACTTCCTTCGGTTCTACTACTGTGATTGCACTTTCAATTACCTTTTTTGGTCTTCCCATAGTGAAATATTCTCCTTTCCAACCTGGGGGATAGTATAGTCGAAAGCCCTTTCAATGTCAAGGTACTAACAGTAAATACTTGGATATTGACGTTCAAGGATAGTCTTTCGATATTTGATCTTTCGCTTTACTTTAGTTATTTGCTGTAAAGTAGTAAATCCCCAATCATACAATTCTGACTGTAGGTCAAATTTCATGATTTCCTTCAAAAGTGCTCCAGCGTCATTTAGGGCATTTTTGAGGTCTTCTTCGTTTTGTCGTAAAACGTCACTTTCACGCATTAGTGACATTTCCATATCAGTGAACTCTTTGCTCATTATTTCTTGCCTCTCTTTTCTGGCTTTGGCTGAGGGTTGAATACTCGCGGTCTGTACTCCACTTCTGGAATTTGGGTATGAGCAGCTTTGTAGACCTCTTCATGTTCTTGAGGAATATAGACAGTTGTCCATACGTACCATTCTTGCCAATGACGTTCACAGTCAAGACAATTGACTGTTCTGCATTGAGCTTCTAAGTCAATTTCTTCTCCCTGAATATGCTGAGAGTCACAATAGGGGCAATTACTAAGGTCAGTACTACTTATTTCCATTTTCCACCTTTTCTCCAATATGCTGCCTTCTTACGTTCTCGATCGTGTTTATGACGATGTGTTTCTGTTAGCCTACTATTGAGGTACTCTGGTGTAAGTCCCGAACCATCATGCGTCCACCTACGCATATTTCTAAGAGAAATAATATGACCTTCAACGAACAATTCTCTTATAAACTCAAGCCATGCTTCATCAACATCAGCTTGTTGGATGGGCTTATTCAATGCAGGTGCTATCTCATTGATGAATTTATTTATGTAGTCTGGTTTGTACATTTTCCTCCTTTACATATATCGCATTCACAATAATTCGTGAAGTGTTCAGGCAACATATAGCCATCTTCGTCACCATGTTCGGGATCGGTATAATGAAAACCAACATCATCGGCATTTTGATAGGTGATAGGTTTGTCATCTAATCCTTTTATGCGAACCGCTCTCATTTCGATAAACACATCACAATCTAGTTCATTTTGACCAAGATGCATAGCTTTACCACGAGTTTCTGCATGAATTAGGATACACCCATCGTATGGGTCTCCCCAAGATACCATCCATGCTTTCATATTGCATCCTTTCCTTGTAATTCATGGAAGTCGTTATAATACTGTCGAAAAGTGATTCCATCACTATTCGAGATATCCATCTCGTTTATTTCTGCATTGAGTTCGTCTTGATTAGCCTCAATCTCTTCTGGTATGCAGAGTCGGACCTCGTAGGTAAGGTACACTTTAGCCCAATTCTTCTGTTCGTCTGTTAGTTCGCAGCAGTCTATAATATCCCAAAAAGAGAAAAGCTCAAAACTGTTCTTGAGCTTCTCCTTTACCTCATTTTGTATTTCAGTTTGTTGGGTATTGGTCACTTATTCTCTTTCTTTGGTTTCTCCTTTGGCTTTTCGATATTTGGCTCCCACTTAGTTAGGACAACACCACACTTCTCGCAATACTTCTGTGTTCCCCCTGCTTCATAGACTACAATTGGTACGTGCTTCTTGCACATCTTCACTCTCCTTTCTTGGATTTGAGAATATAGGCAGCTAATGAATTAGTTGCATAGTAATGCTCTAAAGCATTGATAATAGTATTGGCTCTTTCTTCGGGACTTCCTAGTTGCTCTGTATACTCAGCACAAATACAGAACTCAGTGTCGTCTACTGTGACAACCCATGTTTGACTATCAAATTGATACTTTGAGATTTTAGGCATAATTTTCCAACCGAGACTTACACTATATCACTGATTTTGGAAACTCACTCTCGTGTACGAGACTATATCCTCATTGGTGTAAGTATGTGCCTGAGAGCGCCAGCAAAGTCTGAATCATCGTATTGAACAAACTGATTTCTACCACCTGTGTAGTCTTTAGGTCCTGAAGCAGTTCTTACCAGCATAGACTTCATGATCTTGAAGCGGATATCGCCAGTGCTGAAGTACCACCATTGTTCACCGATCTTGGCATGCATGTACCACTCATAATATCCTTTTCTCCAAAGGATATCTTCTGGTTTGCATTTCATAATGTCTTCCAGAAACGCTTTCATCCAGTTACGTGATTGAGTCATCCAGCGTTTTGTAACTGGACCAGGACCAGATTCACGATCGGTTGGATAGTCATCATAGAAATTGATTGTTATGAACTCTCCTGTCCATTTTGGGGGTCCTACTCGTAGGTATCTCATTTATGCCTCCCATGTAATTCATACCATCTTCGCTCAAATCTGTGCATATATTCCACAAGTTGATAGTGCTCACGAAATGTACGCTTCAGTGTTCTTACATACCAGGGCCAGTAGTAAGGACTCCATGCTATGTGACAGACATATTCGCCTGATAGCTCTTGAGAATAACCTAATAGCATTACTTCAGATGATGGAGACATTATCTAAGCCACTTATAGCGCTGTGAGAGTTTATGTAACTGAGAACCATAAATCCCATTACTGTAGAGTGAGCCTTCTGGTAAGTTAGGATTGATAACTCCAGTTTTGTTGTATATGACATGCTGTGTTAGGTCAAAGTATTTCTTCCTGAGTTCCTCTTTGACTTTTACTTTGTTTCTTACTTTACGAAAGTCATAGCTTCCAATTTCACGAGCAAAGCCAGCGATCTCGTACTGATAGACTTCAGGCTTCTCTTTGGCTACTACAATCCTACGAGAGTTCACTACAAAGGTTTTCACATCTTCGTAGTCAGGGTCATGCTTGATAGTATCTAAGCCTCGTCTTTCCCATATATACATATCAGCATTGAACCAAGTGATATAACGATAGCCTTTCTCTGCATATTGATGCAGTAAGACATCACCCTGCTCTTCCTGGCTAGGTGGCTCAATATTCTCAAATGAACCACTTTTTGCCAGAAGGATATGAGTACACTCCTTTCTAGTACGTAGGAAGGGCCAGCAATGGCAGATATACTCGTCATTGGTAGTCAAGCTGACAGTATAGAATTTGCTCTTATCTGAAGACGATGGGATTCTCCACTGCTTCTTATATTGTTTCTTCATAGTTACTCCTTTACGTGAAGAAACTTGAAATACCAAAGGATTGTTGTATAGTCCCAATCATCAGGATTGGGCTTTATATTATTCACACGATATGCCCTTACATAGCCTATTCTGTTATCGCTATGAATCCTAAGATGCCAACTATCGTTGATTACAAACCAAAGTGGCTTTTTGGGCCATCTTAGAATACGATCTCCAGCAATTTTGAATGCCTCAGCAATTACATTCTTTGGAACTTGCATGTTTCACCTCCTTATGTATTCTCAAGAAAGGATTCTCTTAGGCATACTGGACAATACATTACCTCAGGGCATCCTTCCTCGATTGATTTGTGATTCAATGGTACTAGGCAATCTGGACATAATGGTACTGGTTCTGGATAGACTGCTTCTCGGTTTTCTCGAATGAATTTTATATTCTTTTTCAGAGCATCCATCTCGTCAAGATTGAAGTGCTCTTTGTACATCTCCAGAATCTCTTTGTCTGTTTTCCCAAAATCAAATATCATTTGGGCTAGGTACATTGCAAAGCTCTTTACTTTTGCCACGCTTCACCTCCTTTACTTTGTCTCGCTTCACTTGAATGCGGAGTTTGGGTACTCCATTCTCCATAATGACGTAGGCTATTGGATGACCGCTTGTACCATTCCAGTGCAGACGTATACCTACTTCTTCTGGTATTGGAATATAGAGCCAGCCATATTCTTTCTCTTTGCTCTCATCGTTCCAGACGATCTTGACTTCGACAGTGCTATTATCGACTTTCTTCTTTTCCATTTCAGTAGCACCTTTTGGATAATATAGAGGGTAGAAATCGGTCATAGAGTCTCCTGAATACCTTCTGGACAAACGATCTCATAGATAGGTACTTGCCTGACTTCTTCTTTCTCACCAATCTTGTTGATGACACAGACCTTCTTGCTTTCTTGAGTCGGCTCAAAATGGAAGGAGATATAGCAGTTGTAGTCTTTATTTCCAGACAGTTCATACTTAGTAATAACTACCCAACTGAAGATATCGTCTTCACTGCGTTTTATAAATCCAGCATCAGTCATGGTCTTGTCGATCTTGGTGATGTTCCACTTACTCAATTCCATGTGGAAGGTCAATGGATACATGAATGAACCCATGCTGGCAGTAACACCCAACTCATTCAATTCTGCCAGAGGAAGTTGATCTTCCATACCTTTCCACATTTCTGCTGCCTTATGAGCTTCAGCTAAACGCTTTTCGGAGTTCTTGATTTCATCTTCGATCGACTTTTCAATTTGTTCTTTTAGTGGATTTTCCATATTGTTCTCCTTGGTTGAATACTGCCTTTAGTGTAAATAGCAAGAAGTTCTGCCATGAAAAGACGACCTTGATTATCTCAAAGTCGTCCTCTACCAGTGGGTATCTATCTAGCAAGTATGCTATCTTCTTTTGTGCTTGTTCTTCATCAGCACACAACATTACAACATCATCATGCTTGACTCGTACTCCCTCGATATATACCTTCATCTTCACTCTTTTCTACTACAACGCATAAATCGATTGAACGTGGGAAAGCCATTACAGCTAACCAACATTCATAACCTGGGAAAATCTCCATTATCCCTCTAGGCATTTGATAATGGTCTGTAATTGCCTGGGCGATATTCTTGGCATTCTCTTCAGTGTCCTCACAGCCAAACATTTCAGACAACTTTTGCATCTGATTGAATGGTGATAGCTCTTTGTAGAGAGTGTAGACTGGAATATGAGTAGCTATTCCCATCTGGAGGACATAGGGCTTAGCAATAGACGCTTCCCTGATCGCTAGTGTCGCAAACCAGTCTTGCTTTGGCAACTTTACCCCTTTATGATTAGGTACTAGCTCATTCTCGTCTATCAGGAATGTCTCGAACTTTCCCTTAGTGAAGAGCATAGCATTCAACTGAGATATTAGACTGGCAGGGTCTCTTACATCAAATTCATCGGTCAATCCCCTCAATGCACTCTCAACTGCTCTGGTAGTTGCCTCACCTTTGCTCTCGATCACAATAAGCTCTTTACCAGTTAGCAAATAGACTGTGGCAGGAATTAGATCAGGAACTACCTTGCCAATCGAGCGCATTCTTATTTTGTTCTTATGTCTAAATTCAGTGAATGTTATCTCAGCATCAGCTACATCACGAAAGACCTCAGCAGACGCATTTAGTTTATCTTCTTTATCTGCATCTGATTGTAGGATTTCTTCTACAATCTTAGCAGATTCACGCATCTTACTGACTGTGTGTGGATTGGCAACCATATTAGTGATGGACTCAGTTATCTTTTTACGAACATCGTTATCTAGTCCACCATTCTCGGTAGCAGCATTTAGCATCATGCCTTCAATTACATTGATGACTGATAAGAGTTTCTGGTATTCGTATCTTATGCCACCAGTAGGGTCTTTCTCAATCTGTTTGTGGAGAGAGACCTCAATCAAATCTCTCACTGATTTTAGGTCGCCTTCTCCAATATTTGCCATCCAGCCTTCTGTCTCTGCGTTATGGAGTTGGATTATAGTTGCGTCATTGAAGGCATCAGCTAGAGAACCAGTTTGTAGAACAGCATCCAGATGGGCTTTGGCATCAATCTCAGCTAGTGTTATCTCTTTGGGAAGTCTACCTTGTTGTTCATGGAAATACAGGGATTTATAGAAGTCGATGATATCAGACTCCATTCCTGTATACCTCTCGAACATAAAACGAGGTAGATGGTGTCGAGGATCCCAACAGGCAAGTTGATCTACCCTTGGGGGTACTGCAATTATTCCATTCATGCATTCTCCTTTCCATGAGCTTGATACCACATGTGGTAAATAGGTATTTTCCAGCCCTCACCTGTTTTCCAGTTTAGCATGCAGTCTAACCAGACTGAATAGGCTGTGAGAACCTTACTATGTTCAGTATTCTCGAAACGTACAGACTTCATGCCACTGCCTAGTAAATTTGTTCTATCCTCCTTGAATCTCTTCCAAGGGATAAGGAATGCTTGTTTACCCTTTGGTGCTCTTCCTGTCCCTAGTTCAAGGAATATCCAGCTATCTGCATTGTCGTCTAAAACCTTCTCTTGGACTTCACTAATATCAGTTATGGACCAAGACTCTTCTCCTTGCTTACACTCGATGAATGAGTATTCTTGTGCAACTAGAAAATCTGGATATGTTTGTGCTTTTGGTAGCAACATACTGCTACGACAATAAGGGCAGAACATGACTGCTTTGTGACAGGAAGGACAGGAAACAAAACCCCTGTCCCTCCACTTATGCACAAAGTAGCCATTGCCTCGCATCATAGTACCGAGACTGGCTTCACTTTGCTTTTTGTTCATTCTCCTCAACTTTCTCCCAAGTTAGCAACTTAGGTTTTTGAGAAAAGCTAGGATCACCAATAGCCTGAAGACCAAGCCATGTTCTAGCTCGTTCTATCAGTGCAGTGATGTTCTCGCCTTCCTTTGAATTGATGCCTATTTCAAATGAAAATACGATCTTGTATTTTGTCATTATCCAACCAGGACTCTCATTCTACTCGTATGTACGAGAGATGTCAAGATATGTCGATACCTAACTCCCTACAGATATCTTTCACAAGGTCAACCAGAGTCTTGTTACTAGTCGCCCACATGATCTTGAGTTCCAAAGTGTCACGTTGTTCCATGAGACTAGCGATTTTATTACCGAGAGGGCTGGACTTGGAGAGTCGGACTTTGTATTCCTTGGTTGTCATTTCATCAAGGACGTTTCCGAAACTACCCCATGTGTCATGCTGACCATCCAACTTGAAACGTATGCTCTTGGCAAGTTCACGTTTCTGAGCCTCGATTTCATCTCGCTCCTTACCAAGTTCATCGTACCTTTTGGTAAGTTCATAGTACAGTTGCCAGTCTGCTAGAGCATCCTTGCGATCGAGAATCGCTAGTTCGGCTTCATCCTTGGCAGTCTCAACAGGATTTGGTGTTACAGATAGAGCAAGCTGAGTGATCTGCTTGTCAATGGCATACTGCAATTTCTTGATCCAGTAATTCTTCTCTGAGTTAGTTACAGACATACTACACTCTCCTCAATTTTGATTTCTTCCCAAGTAGTCCAGTCATCACACTGGTTACAGAAACACACATCGGTGTCATCAAAACACGCCCAATCCACAAATTGTGGAGGGTCTGTATTCAACTTACACATAGCAACAGCTTCTACATCATCAGAGCCACACTGAGTACAAACGTACTTTGTCTTAGGCTGGTCTGAAGTCGAAGTAGAATCTTGGGGAATGACAGAATTCGAGAGAACCTTTTTGTCCATCCGATTTCCTCCTAACCACTACAACTGGAGCACCAAAGCCCAAGACCTCAAAATCCCGACTGATCTCATCGTTGTACCATACGTTATCTTTGCCATATTTGGCTACGAGTTGCGCTCGTCTTACATCCAGGTCTTCAGATAACCCACCATTGATCTGAGCAATTGCCAATCTTTGTTGAAATTCCATTGAGTCCATCTTATTCCTCCTCACATGGTTTACGATAGTCATGGTTCTTACCACAAGTCAAACACCCTCTGATGTACCATTGCTCTTCTCGTATACGAGCATCTTCCATGTTCTCTTCCATAGCTATCTCGCTAAGTAGAGCATCCCACGCTCCACAGATTTGACCAAGTAGCCAAGGATGAGGGTCGTCACGTCCTAATCTTTGCAGGACATCAGCAGAGTTCTCAAGAGCTTTGAATGGGTCTTTTTCTTTGTGCTCTTCCAGCTTCTCATGCAATAACTTCAAGAGAGCGCCCCCTGCGCTCCCTGAAGTTGGTTGATGATAGGCTTTGTAAAACTCTTCATTTAGCTCAGTAGTTTTCATGGAGCCTCGATTGAATGAATGGTTCTGGATTTATGGTAGAGCCAATCTACTTTGCCATCTTTCCTTAGCTGGTTTAGTATGTATGAAACATAACTTGTGGTACTGTAATTCAAGCCTTTCTGTATGTCACGAATGCTTGGACAGTAGCCATGCTCAAGTTGATATGCAACGATGAAGTTATGTACATCACTCTTTGGATTTCGTTTCTCAGATGTTGTAGACATAGACTTTTTGGAATCCTGCCATATCAGGATTGGCGCTTAGGTAGTTTTCCATTTCCTCGACAGAGAGCATGTTGGTGATAAAGTTATTACCTTCTGTTAGTGCCACCCCAAGCAGGACCATTTCATTGCTGATCTGTTCGGTATCTACTGGCTCTCCAATATCAGGAAAGAGCTTTGGTGCAAGGGTATCGAAGTTGAGTTGTTTCCTCTCTTGCTGGAAGCCCTTGATGTCATCCAGGCTTACTTTACCCTTCTCGATGATTTGAGCAATGGCTAAGTTCTGAACATCTTTGCTCTCTCCAGCCAATGCCTCTGCTGTGCCAGTTCCGATCTTTCCTGCGGTGAGAGCATCCATAATTACATCGTTCACGACAAGCAGTTTCTTCCTGCGTCTGAGTGTCTGAATGCTCATACCCAAAGCAGTTGCCATTTGCTTCTCGTCCATGTTTGGATACTTCTCAATCAGATGGGTGATGACTCGGAGATCGGTGATTACGTTATCCTGGCGCATGTGGTTAGAAGCCACGCTAGAAAGCATGCTTACTTCAGTAGCATCACTCTTGACTACAGCCCAAATTGCATTCCACTCATCAGTATCAGGGATGAGTTCTTGAATCTTTCGACAAGCTGCAACCCTTTTATTGCCTGACTCAATCTGGTAGCTGTCACCTACTTTGACAACTACGATCGGTTCGAGCAAGCCTCGGTTGATGATATCCTGTACAAACTCGGCTGTTGGCTGACCTTTGGGAAGGTCTAGCTTCTCATTGGAAGGCAGATCAGCAAGTAGGATACGAACCAGCTTTTTGTCATTTACTTTGGTCTTTATCAAAGGCAGTTGAATTTCCATATCATTCTCCTAGTTATCGGTCAAGAAGATCGGTAATTGGCATGGAGTACCAGTACTACCAAGCAGGAACTCCAATGCTTCATCGAGTGGACTTCTATCAGTTGCTTCAAGTGGATCAATGATGTCCAATTCATCAATAGGTCGCCATGCGACTAGCGCATAATGCTCTGTAGGTAGAACTTCTTCAAGTGGTGCTACAGCCTTGTAGATTGCTTGACCAATCTTGCGTGTGATCTCTCTACTTCCTGGTGAGACAGGGCTACCACCTACAACATGTTGCCAATGTAGACTGGCACACATATCTTTGCCCTTTATGTGTTTCTTTCTTTCGGGATCCTCCACAGCCAGGAAACACTCATCCACATCGTCAAGACTTACATAGCCTTTACGATAGTCCTTGAACTCGTCAATCCATCCAGCACGAGAGAATATCAGCAGTCTGGACCTTGTTGGAGTTAGCAGCTTTACACCTTCGCCTACTAGAGGCACAAGAGTAGAAGCCCAACCATTTCGCCATTCTTCCAGAATATCAGCTACATTGCGATAGTTCTCCTGCCCGACTACTGTCATGGCATGATGAATACCACCACTTTCCATATAGCTTATACCTTGGTCACACAGTCCCCAATCCAGTAGATTTTCTACCAGAATCGGTGGGTCATAGACAAAATATGATAGTGGATACTGCTCAAACCAAGAGTGATTGGTAAAGAGATAACCTTTATAGTTACGCCTTGTTCCACATCCAGCTTGATACAGTGTCACATGCTTCTTATGAATCTTACTTTGATATTTCATGCGACCTCCTCTCTTGCAAAGAACATTTCCTTGTATTGCAATACATCTGCTTCATTCATTAGTCTTACTTCGTCTGATTCTGGTTGATACCAGTCTTTGTGGTCATCATTGAGGAAGATATTCCACAGGTCCATAACTACCAATGCAGTTTTCTTGTCTACAATTGGTACTTGGAAGTAATCAGCAGCTTGGTAGGCTGCGCCAATCATTAGGTTATCTCTTCCAACATAATGCGTGAATGTTGGCTTGATTACTGCTCTGATTGCAAGCTGATAGGTTTTCATTCCATCTCGATAGATAAGAGTTTTACCTACAGCCTCAGTGAGCATAACTGCACTAATTGGACTAGCAGACACATATCCTTCAACGATAGACCATCTGAAAGTTGAGTAGATGCCACAACTACACCAGTCGCCAGGAATAGTATTCTTCATTGCAAGATCGTATGTTAGTTTATCCATGCTGTCTTTGTCTGGCTCGTCCTTCTTACAACCTTTATCACAATCAGCAGCTTCCAGACCATCAGGACTCCACTCAAATTCAGTAGAACTAGGAGATACAAACATACGCTTCTTGAAATCCCAAGCGATAGCTTTTAGAGACAACTCATATTGTAGCTGGCTGAACGAAAGGGTTGGGAACATTACCTACCTCGATTCTTTCTGGTTCTCTTACTGTATCTCTTTCTCTGGTAAACACATCAGGAGCAGGAATAGCGATTCTCTTTGGTACACGTC
>Ga0315291_10010942_pt1 | contig 11070 bp, 7 predicted proteins | sample YL17G12_20_MG_FD_203070 | JGI IMG/M metagenome (GOLD analysis project Ga0315291, IMG submission 203070) | Sediment microbial communities from Yellowstone Lake, YNP, Wyoming, USA - YL17G12_20 | ecosystem: Environmental > Aquatic > Freshwater > Lake > Sediment | place: USA: Wyoming | collected... | reverse complement strand
AGGGGGGAGAGAGAGAGAGAGAGAGAGGGAGATGGGGAGAGAGAGGGAGAGGGTGAGAGAGAGAAAGAGAGAGAGAAAGAAAAAAAACGCTCACTTTTCTCTCCTCTCTTCTTCCTCTTCTTCCTCTGCTTCCTTTTCTCCCTCCTCCTCCTTCTTCTCCTCTTTCTCTACCAAATCACCAGGCCCGTCTTCGCCAAGTACCAGTCCGTCGTCATCACCTCGGGCACGCTCAGCCCGCTCGACCTCTACCCCCGGATCCTCGGCTTCGCGCCCGTCGTCGCGCGGGCGCTGCCGATGACGCTCCCGCGCGAGTGCATGCTGCCGTGCGTGCTGGCTCGGGGGGCGGACCAGTCTCCCATCAGCACCAAGTTCGACATGCGCGGCGACGCCAACGTCGTCGCCAACTACGGGAGGCTCCTCGTCGCCCTGGCGGGCTGCGTGCCGGACGGCCTCGTCGCCTTCTTCGTGTCGTACTCCTACATGGACGCCGCGATCTCCGCCTGGCACGACGCCGGCATCCTGGCCGACCTCGCCGCGCGCAAGCTGGTCTTCATCGAGACCGCCGACGTCGTCGAGACGACGCTGGCGCTGGACAACTACCGCAGGGCCTGCGACTGCGGGCGCGGGGCCGTGTTTCTGTCGGTGGCGCGGGGCAAGGTCGCGGAGGGGATCGACTTCGACCGGCACTATGGCCGCGCCGTCGCGGTGCTCGGCGTCCCGTACCAGTACACCCTCTCGCGCCCGCTCCGGGCCCGCCTCGACCACCTCCGCGAGGCCTTCCGCGTCTCCGAGAGCGACTACCTGGCTTTCGACGCGGTGCGGCAGGCGGCGCAGTGCGTCGGGCGCGTCATCCGCTCGAAGGCGGACTACGGCCTGATGGTCCTCGCCGACGCGAGGTACCAGCGCGCCGACAAGCGCGACAAGCTGCCCTCGTGGATCTCGTCGCGGCTCAGGGACGCGCACCTCAACCTGAGCACGGACATGCTTGTGCACGTGGCCGCAGGGTTCATGCGGGCGATGGCGCAGCCGCCGGGGGAGGGGGAAGGGGCCGGGGCGGGGCTGCTGAGCGCGGAGCAAGCCAACGCGCTCGACGCATCCGGGCTGTGATTTGATGAGTTTTGTTTTCCGCCCTTTTGATGTTGGGGCTTCTTTCTTCCCCCCTGTTTTGTCTCGCTCTGAAACTGTAACAAAAACGGACGCCTATTGCCCGCACAGAAACGAATTGCCTTGAAACTCCCGCTCTCTCTTCTGGATTAGTGAGTGGAAGAAGAAGAGAGAGGAGAGAGACACGAAGCAAAAACACCACAGCATTATTTTATTTTCTCTTCGAAGGAACCTTACACTCAAGAATCCTTTCCATCTCTCGCAAAAACACTTTGTTTTTTGTTGTCAGAAAAGCACAGGGAAGGGAAAAAAAACGATGAGCGAAAGACGCCTTCCCACAGTTTCCGCTTCGTGCAAGCAGCGAATCCAAAAAGTTGGCTTTGCTTGCGCGCACTCAGTTGTTGATTGTGGTTGGGGGTTGGTCTCTTCTCTCTACATGAAAACTAGCGGGCGGGCGCGTTTTTGGTTTTCGCCCATCACGTTTTTCTTTCCCCCCCTTCTGAAAAGCAGCAAGCAGCAGGGCGATCTTCCTCCCGCAAGGGAAAAAAAAAATCAATCTAGGGGACGAACTTGCCGGCCGACGCGAAGCCGTTGTTGACCGAGGGGTTGGCCAGGTGGTCGTTGAGGTTGGCAATGGGGCCCTTGCCGGTCACGATCGACTGCACGTAGAAGCCGAACATCGAGAACATCGCGAGGCGGCCGTTCTTGATCTCCTTGACCTTGAGCTCAGCGAAGGTGTCGGGGTCGTCGGCCAGGCTCAGGGGGTCAAAGGGGCCGCCCGGGTAGAGCGAGTCGAGCCCCTCGACGCCGGGGGCCTCGCCGGCGGCGCGGAAGGCCTCGGCCTGGCCCATGAGCGCGACCTGCACGGCGACGGTCGCGATGATCGACTGCGCGTGGATCAGCGAGGAGTTGCCGAGGTAGTCGAGGCCGCCATCAAAGATCTCGGAGCCGGCCGTGAACCAGACTGAGCCCTGGTCCGAGAACGGCACGCCGTTGTTCTTGAGGAGCTCCGGGACGACGCAGCCGAGCGCGCCGAGCATGGCCCAGCGGGCGTGGATGACCTCGATGGTGCGGTAGCGCGCGAAGGTCTCCGGGTCGGCCGAGAGGCCGGCCGTGTCCCAGCCGTAGTCGCCGGGGAACTCGCCCTGGAGGTACGAGGGGGTGGTGTCCTCCGAGAAGGGGCCGAGCCACTTGGCGCGGTCGGGGCCGTAGAACTCGACGGCGGCGCGGGCCTTGGTGGAGGCGCGGGCCTGTTTGAGGTTTTGGGAAGAGGAGGGTTTTGAGAAGAAAAAGAGAGTGAGAAAAAGGAGGGGGAAAAAGAAGAAAAATCTTTTTCTCTCACCGAAGAAAAATCTTTTTCTCAGCTCTCGCCTCTCGCTTTTTCTAGAAAAGGGTACAAGCTTCGAGAGAGCAGCAGCAGGGGGGGGCTGGCTAAAAGGCTAAGGAAAGAAAAAAAAGGAGATAGGAGAAAGAATCAAGGCTTTTTGTTTTTCAGATCCCCTTGCCTTTCGCGCCCCAAGCCCCACCCCCGCGCCCCAAGACTCGCGCTTTCTCCTGCTGCAGCGGGCGCGCGCTGGCGCTCGGCGCGTCCCGAGGGTCGGGGCTGTACCGAAGAGGGCGGGCGGAGAGCGAGGCTGGCGCGTGCTAGGCAAGATAGAGAGAGAACAGCCGTGGGGCTGTTGATCTCTGAGCTCAACCCAAGGACGAAAGCGAGGCTTTCGACCGCCCTCTCCGCCTCCAATTGGGCCTCTCGTGACCTTGTCTCCTCGCGAACGACGATGCGTCAAAGTCATGCTTTCACAGACGCGAGGGGGGGGCGCGAGCGAGGGCCTCAAGGTGGCAGCGCGGGGAGGGTAAAGAAGGAGCAAAAAAGATAACGAGAACGCTGCTGCAGCGGAAGCAAAAAAGAAAAGGAAAAAGAAACGAGTTCGATTCCGCGCTCTGCCCCCGCGCACGCTCGTCGTAAACCCCCCTTTTTCGCTCTCACGCACCTTCGAGATGACCGGGCGCACGGCGGCGCGGGAGGCGAGGGCGGCGGACATTGCGAAAGTGTCTTTCTTTTGGGGTGAAGAAGTTTGGGGTGAAGAAGTTTGGGGTGAAGAAGTTTGGGGTGAAGAAGTTCGGGGTCAGAGATTTGTGAAGAAGACTGAGAGCGCAGGAAAAAAACCCTCGAAAATCGTCTGCCACCGCCGACCACCCCCCTGCTCTCTCTCTCTTTGCTCCCTCTCTTTTTTCCTCCTTGCTCTCTTCTCTGGGAGGGAGCCTCCTGCGCCGTCGCCTCCAATCAATCCAGGCACACAAGAAACTTTCAACCGGGCCGAGATGAAACAACACGGGGTCGAGAGAAACAACGAGCCCTCTTCGAGAGGGAGAGAGATAAATTTCAGAAAAAAACACCTCTCTAAAGAGAGAGAGGGGGGGGGGACATTTTTACACGAAAGGAAGGGAAAACTCAGAGCTTTGTAGTGTTGTTGTTGCTGTTTGGTGTTGTTGCTATCGCAGTTGCTGTTATATAACGATCTTCTCGTAGGAAATCAGGGGGCGGCGGTGGCGGCGGTGGCGGCGCTCCTTAAAAGAAAAAACGTCAAAGAAAAAAAACACATTTCCCCCCCCCTTCCTTTTCTTTTTCTCTGCTCCTCGGTTCTTCTCCTTCGCCGCTCTTTCTAAAAAAACTATCTGATCTACCATCCTTTCACCCAACGGGCGCAAATCTGCCGGCGATGGCGAAGCCGTTGTTCTGTTTCGTTTTTGGTTCGTTTTGATTTTTGATTTTCGATGATGAGAAATATCAAAAGCTTTTTCCTCTTTCTCTTTCTATCTCTTCCAACATCACAACCTGTAATCCACTCACCACGAATGGATCCGCCAAATGGTCTCTCAGGTTCTCCAGCGGCGACTTGCCCGTGCACATTGCCTGCACGAAGAAGCCGAGCATCGAAAACATCGCGAGGCGCCCGTTCTTGATCTCTTTGACCTTGAGCTCGGCCAGCGAGTCCGGGTCGTCCGCCAGACCGAAAGGATCAAACGCCTCCCCGGGGTACAGCGGGTCGAGCCCCTCGCCCACGGGGCCCCCGTTGATGCGGTAGCCCTCAATGAGAGACACCAGCACGACCTGCACGGCCGCCGTCGCGATGATCGACTGCGCGTGGATCAGGGAGCTGTTCCCCAAATAGTTGAGCCCTCCCTCGCCGAAGATGGCGGCTCCGGCCCTGAACCAAACTGCAGCGTCCTTGGAGAACGGCACGCCAAAGGCGTTCCTGAGGATCTCGGTCGTGACGCAGCCGAGCGCGCCGAGCATGGCCCAGCGGGCGTGGATGACCTCGATCTCGCGGTAGCGGGCAAACGTCTCCGGGTCGGCAGAGAGGCCCGCGGTGTCCCAGCCGTAGTCGCCCGGGTACTCCCCGTTTAGGTGGGAAGGGATGGAGGTGAAGGGCCCTAGGAAGGTGGCACGGTTGGGACCGTAGAACTCGGCCGCGGCGCGGGCCCTGGTGGATGTGGCGGCGACGCGGGGCTGTTGGAAGGTTTTGGGGAAGAAGAAGGGAAGAGGAAGGAAGAAGGTTCAGGAAGATTTTCCGTCGAGCGAAGCATTGTCGAACAAAGGAAAGAATTCGTTCTCTTCTGTTCCCCAACCCGCGAACCGGAACGCGCAACTTTCCGCATTTCTCACTCCAGATGGCTTGATCTTGATTTCCAAGAGCATCGCAGGAGGAACACCGAGATAAATGCGCGGCGGCAGAGCGAGGACGCGTCGAATCAAATGCAGTCGTCTTCGCCGCGAAAAAAAAGTTATCGACTCGGACTTCGTGGTGGGACGAATTTCTCCGCTCGATTTCTTTCGCTCTCTTTCTCTTTCCAGTCGCGACGCTCTCGCTCATTGCAGCCCACATCGCTGAGGGAGTGCCTCTTACCTTAAGGGCCGCGCCAATGGAGCGGGAGGCGAGAGCCGAGGACATTGTGGGTGCCGTTTGCGCGGGTGAGAGAAGAGGAAAGGGAGGAAGTTCTTTCCAGAAAGGGAGCGCTTTTTCCTCTCGCGTGAACTTTTGTTTTTGACCTCTCCCTTTGTTCCCACTTCATTTCCTTCGGCCAACCGCCTTTTCTCCGTTGTTTGGCACGACTGTTGCGCGTAGTGTCTTTGTGTTACAATCGAGGCGGGCACGCGCGTGCAAACCTCCCTTTAAAACTCGTCCTCGCTGTCCCCGATAACCCTGTTCCTCGCAGCTGCCTCCTCCTCCTCACGCTGCTGCTCGCTGCGCCGCCTCTCGGCCACGGCGCCCGCCAGCGCCTTGCTCGCCGCGGCCGAGGCGGCGAGCCTGGGCCTCTTCGGGACCACGAGCAGGTCCCGCACGACGAAGACGGGCTCGGCCCCGGGCGAAGAAGAATGGAAAGAGGAAGAAAAGGCCTCGCCGTCGTCGTCGAAGAGAGCCGCCTTTGCCGTCCCAGCTCCTCTCCCCCCGCCTCCTCCGCCTCCGCTCCCCGTTGCCCTCCTCCCCCCCCGCATCATCGCCGTCGCGTGCGCCACAAACACCTCCCCTCCGCCGGGGCGCTTCACCACGGCGTCGGCGGGCGCCCACCTCGAAGGGTGCGCCGCCTCGTGCGGCAGCGCCGCGCTGCCGCCGCCGCCGCCGCGCGGCCCCCGCCAGCGCGGGTCCTCGCGCCAGCTGGAGGGCACGGCGTCCGTGGCCACGGTGTACACGTGCAGGTCGCCGTTGCGCGCGACGCGCAGCCTGGTGAAGCCCTTGTGCTCGCGGACGCGCAGGGCCGAGAACGCCTCGTCGTGGTGGACGCCGAGCCAGTTGCAGCACGCGTACAGGTAGCAGCCGAAGAGCACGCCGACGACGGGCGTCGCGAGCAGCCAGAAGTAGGCGAGCATGCCGCCGTAGAAGCCGAGGGCCTGCGCCCGCGAGAGGGCGATCGAGGCGGCCGAGGAGACGGTCATCTGGCGCAGCGGCGGCGCGGCGGCGTCGAGGAAGGGCGGGGAGGAGGGCGAGAAGGGCGGAGACGCCACGCCGCCGGGCTCGAGGGCCGCCGAGGCAGCAGCAGAGGCCGACGCCATGGCCCCCGCCGCCGCGGCCGCTGCCCCCCTCCTCGCCCTCCCGAGCACCGAGCAGATCGACCCCCGCCCGACGGCGACGGCCTCCGGCACGTCGTACAGAGCCATCGCGACCTTCAAGGCCCCGGGGTAGACGCCCCAGGTCGCAGACCGCAGCGCGCGGCGGAGGCCCGCCGGGTCCGGGAAGCGCTGCTCCTCAAAGCGCTCGTACCAGCGGAACAGCGAGTGGTAGCGGCTGCCGCTGCCCCCTGCCGCCGCCGCGCCTGCCCCGCCGTCGCCGCCCTCGAAGAGGCTCGCGTGCCTGGCAACGGTCTCGACGCCCACATCGAGGGCCACGGCGAGCACGAGCGCCGCGCAGAGGTGCGCCCCGGCGTGGGCTCCGGCGAACAGCAGCTGCGTCGCGAGCCCGCCCGACCGCGCCCGGAGCGAGAGGAGCTCGGCGAGGGTCCGGCGCCTCCGCCGCCTCCGCCGCTGGTGCTGCTGTCGGAAAGGAGGAGGAGGAGGAGCGGGAGAAGGGTCGCTCGGGGAAGCGGCCGTCGGGTCTGCAGAAGAAGGGCGAGAAGAAGAAGAGGAGGTCTTCGCTCCTTGCCCTCCTCCGCTGCCGCCGCCGCCGCCGCCGCCGCTGCCGCCGACTGAAGCCTCCGCCGTCGAGCCGCTCCTCCTCCCGGCCGCCTCCGCCGCCTCCCCGGACTCGAAGGCCCCGACGCCCCCCGCCCGGGCGAGGGTGAGGCAGAGCGTCAGCAGTCCCAACAGAGCCAGCAGGGAAAGCGTCGACTCCGCGAATACGTCGGTGGCGGCGCCCGCGACGGCCGCGGCAAAGGCCGCCGCGGCCTCGCGGGGAGACCTGGCGTCGAGGACCGCCTCGGAGCCGCCAAGCCCTCCGCCCTCGCGCGGCCCGCCGCTTCCGCAGCGCGGCACGACGGACACCACGAGCGCGAAGTAGAGCGCCCCGCCGATGACGTCGAAGCGCGTGTTGAGCAGCCGGAAGTTGAGCGCGTTGCGGCGCCCGAGCTCCAGCGTGCGCGAGGGCGGCGGGTAGGCGGCCGCGCAGCAGTACTCGCCGCCCTGCGACACGCGGGGAGGGACCGGCGGGGGCCTGAAGTGGGGGAAGTCGACGGGCTGCGCTTCTTCTCCTCCTTCGGGCGAGGCCGAGGCTGCTGCTGCCGCTGCTGCTGCTGCGGCCGCGGCGGCCGCGGCAGCCTGGGCGGCAGCGGCGTGCGCCGCTGCGGCCGCCGCCGCGCCGTGCCTCGCGCCGCCTCCGGCCATAGAGGGAACTCCGAAGACGGACCCGGCGAACGTGTGCGTCGGATGCAAGAAAGCGCCGCCCAGGCCGTTCACGATGAGGTGCTCCGGCGGGGAGACGAGCCTCGGAGAAGCGGTCGAGGAGTGTTGGTGTTGAGAAGGGGCGCCGCCTCCGCCTCCGTTGGCGGTGTTGTTTTCGCCGGCCGCAGCAGCTTCTTCCTTTGCCTTGTTCTCTTTCTCTCTCTCGTCCCTCTCCATGCCCTCGCCGGCGTCGTCAGGCACGAAGCTGTGCCTCATGTAGAAGTGGAGGTCGCCGCTCAGGCAGACGCGGGCCCTGCCGGCGAGGTGCCTCCTGTTGTGTTGTGCGGGGGAAAGAGAAGATAACAATGTTTGAAGAAGATCAAGTGAGCTTTTTTTCTTCTGTCGAAAAAAAAAGAAAATGAAAAACCAAGTGAAAAGAAACGCACCCGACAAGAGCAGCGACGTTGGCCCCGGCCTTCTCCCCGATGTGCCACTCCACCAGCCACCCTGGCGCGTGCGTCACCACGATCGCCGCGTCTTCGGGCCCCATCCTCTCGGACGCGACCCTGCCGAAATAGCGGAGCTGCGCCGCGTCGATGTCGCCGTTCAGGGCGGTGTCGAGGGCCAAGAGCCACCAGCCCTGCGGGAGCCTGAGGGAGAAGTAGGAGCGTTCTTGGGGCAGGGCCCAGCCTCCGAGCCAGCCCCGGCCGAGCACGAGGGCGTCATACGTCTCGAGGCCGTCGATCCAGTCTGGAGTTTTTTTGTGAGTTTGTTTTTGAAGAGTGAAGGAAAGAGTGAGTTTTTTTGGACTTTCTTCCGTTGTTCATCTTCTCTTGCTTCTCTCTCTCTCTCGCTTCTCTCTCGAACAAACTCGACAGGAGAAGACTGACCGTGGTTCCCGGGCAGGGCAAACACAGCCGGACCGGCGTGCGGAGGTGGAGAAAGGTTCATCGTTAACGACGAGCTCGAGCCCGAACCGCTGCTGTTGGGCTGCCCCCTCAGCCTGGGCTTGGCCAGCACGACGCCGCCCCCGCCGTCGGCCGCCGCCGCGCCAGGCGGTGGCGGCAGCGCCGCCTCGAAGGGGACAAGCAGCCGCCGGACGTAGGTCTCCGACGAGGGGTGCGGGTACGCGAGGTCCCCGCCGATGACGAGGACGTCACCTCGCGGGAGGACGCGCGTCTCGAGGTCGGCGGAGGCCAGCGGAGGAGAAGAAGAGGCCGCCGCCGGCGCAGACCCCGCCGACGCGGACGCCGACACCGACACCGACGCCGCCGCAGCGAGCGCGGCGGCCGAGCGCCTCGGCAGCCGCGCCGCCAGCGCGGGGGGGACGGCCACGGCCAGGCGCGGCGCCGCCAGCGCGCGCGCCACGGCGTAGGTCGAGTCGCCGCCGTCGCCCGTGTCGGCGATGAAGTCGAGCCAGATCGAGTCTCGCGAGGCGAGGTGCTCAAACGTCAGGCCGTCGCCATCGGCCGGCGGCGGCGAGGCGCTGTTGAAGCAGCCGCACGAAGGGCAGCCGGAGCCCCCGGCCGCGGCGGCAGCGCAGCCCCCCCCGGAAGAGACCACGGCCCGCGCCCCGGCGCCGCCGCCGAGCGCGGCGTGCAGCGCCCTCAGGTCGAACCTGCCCAGGAACACCTTGAGCGAGACGATCATCCCGAAGAGCGTGTGGACGAGGTCGGCCGAGGTGCCCGAGTACCAGGGGAACATCGGCAGGAAGGCGGGCCGCGCGCCGGGGTCCGCGGGGGGGACGCAGGCCTGGGCCGCGGCGGAGGCGGCCGCTGCTGCCGCTGCTGCTGCGGCGGCCGCCGGCGTGGGTTGCTGCTGCTGCTGCTGCTGCTGCTGCTGCTGGTGGAGAGGTCGAGGCTGCCGTTGTTGCGGCATCGCCGCTTGCCTCTGGAACAGGTCGAATGACGCCCGCCTGGGATCGGCCGCGGTTCCCGGGTTCGCGGCCGCCTCCGCCGCCTCCGCCGCGGCCTCCGCCGCGGCCGCCTCCGCCGCCGCCGCGGCGGCCGCGGCGGCGCGCTGCGTGCCCAGGAATAGGTCCCCCGCCGAGCCCCCGACGCCCTTTCTGAGAAGCAGGTCGAGCGAGATCCGAGGGAAGGAGGGGAAGGCCGAGGGCAGAGGGGAGGCAGGGGGAGGCGAGGGCCCGCTCTCGCCGTCGCCGCTGCTGTTGAACGCCGAGGACGAGAGGCGGCGGCGGATCGCTCCGCCGGCGCCGGCGCCGCCGCCGCCGCCGCCGAGTGCCGTCGGCGGCGTCTTCGATCCCGCGAGGGGGCTGCTCCCGCCGCCGCTCCCAACGCCCCCCCCGCTGCTGCTCGTTCTCCGCGGCGGGGACAGGCCGCGCAGGCGCTCCCTCAGCGAGGACCCGGGCCTCGACGAGCCGCTCCGCGGGGGCCTTTCCGAGGCCCCTGCTCTCGTCGCGGCGGCGCTGTCTGCGCCGCCGCTGTCGCCGCCGTTCGGGCCGTTGCGTCGCTCGAGCGGCGGCGGCGGCGGCGGCGGCGGCGGGGGCGGGGGAGGAGCGACCTCTCCCGCCTCCGCCGCCGCAGCGTTTCCGTCTCCCTGCTGCCTCTTGGCCGGCGCGAGCCCGCGGACTCTCCTCGAGCTCGCAAACTACTCCGCGTGCTGCTGCGCCGCGGCGGAGGCGGCGGAGGAGGCGCTCGCCGTCGCTGCCGCAGTGCCCCTGCCTCGGCCTCCTCCTCCGCCCGGCTTCCCTTTCCCGGTACCTCCGTCGCAGCTCGAGCCCAGCCGCATCGCGCGCGCCGCTGGCGCCGCCGCCGTCGCCGCCGCGGCGTAGTCCCCCGCGGCGTTGGCAACGTACATCAGTAAGAGAGTGCACCACAGAGTGAAGATGGGGTTGATCGTTGACGACGGCGGCGAAGGCGACACGAGAGGCGACGATGCCGGGGACAGCGCGGACGAGAGCGCCTCGGCCGCCGCGTCAAAGGCCGAGGAGGTCCCACTGCTCCCGCCGTTGCTGTTAACGCCCTCGCCGTAGAGGACCCACTGAGCAAAGGCCGGGTGCGAGGCCGCGGGAAGCGGCGCGAGCCACCGGCCGCAGACGGCGCCGCGGAAGCCCAGCGACGACGACGAAAAAGCGGTTCCGTTCCCTGCTGCCGCTGCTGCTGCCGCTGCTGCCGCGGGGGTGCTGCAGAAGGCGTAATACGAGGAGCACGCCAGCGCGACATTGGCGGCGTTGAGAGCGATTATGGGGTAGAGGGCAGCGGCCGAGCGCCCGCCGAAGTCGTAGTAGGAGGAAGAAGAAGAAGAGGCAGCAGCAGCTGTTGGTGTGGCTACCTTGGCCGCCGCCTCCCTCCTCCTGCCGCTCCTGCTCCTCCTCCGAGCAGCCTCGCCTCCGCTCTCGGAGGCCGCCGCGATTCTCGCATTATTCAAAGAATCCCTCGAGCTCGGCAGCTGCGGCGGCAGCGGCAGCAGCGTCGGCGCCGCGGCCCCTAGCAGCACCGCTGCGGCGTGCAGCGCATGGCCCGCGGCCAGCACCGCCGCAGAGAGCAGGAACGTCGCCAAAGCCAGCGAAACGTCGGCCCTGACGTCCACGCCCAGGGCCGCCGGGCTCGGGAGGTGAACGGCGACGGCAGAGAGGAGCCAGGCGGCGTAGAGGGTGGTGAGGTTGACGTAGCCTCTGAAAAAGAGAGAGAGAG
>Ga0315291_10010940_pt1 | contig 11071 bp, 10 predicted proteins | sample YL17G12_20_MG_FD_203070 | JGI IMG/M metagenome (GOLD analysis project Ga0315291, IMG submission 203070) | Sediment microbial communities from Yellowstone Lake, YNP, Wyoming, USA - YL17G12_20 | ecosystem: Environmental > Aquatic > Freshwater > Lake > Sediment | place: USA: Wyoming | collected... | reverse complement strand
TAAGTATAGCAAATAGTTCTGGTTTAGTTGATATAAGCCATAATTTGAACGTTAATGGAACATTTCATTCAGATGGTAATATGACAACTAGTGGGACTTGTGCCTCAGATGGCTTTCTTGCACATACTACTGCTGGAACTTATTTAAAGGAAAAAGGCGGTAAGGGTATAAGTATAGCAAATAGTTCTGGAAATATATCCATTAGTAGTGGTTCTACTTTTAAAACAGGTTCAAGTGTAATTTCGTTATCTATAAGCACTGCGGACCGTGGGGCATCTGGAGCTAGTGGAGTTGTAGGAACTTTAATTATAGCGGCGAATGGTATTTCGTTTCAGAATACTACGACTCATAGAAAACTTATTAATTGGTTAAATTAAATATTAGACATTAATTTTAATATAGACAATGCACAGGTGATTAGGGTCACCTGTGCTTGTCTAATAAAAAATAATAAAGAAAAGGAGAAGAAGTGGAAAAGATTTATAAAATATCAGATGTTGATGTAAATAGGATTTTAAAGGCAAGAAAGATATTTGAACAAAATTGTAATAAATGTAATTCTTATAATAATTTTTTATTATTTCAAAATTTAATAGTTGAAACCTATCAAGTTGAAGAAGATAAGGATTTTAAAATAGTAGAGATTAATTTAATAACAAAAGAGGCGAAAGCTATTTCGAAATATTTACTAAATACCGCTCCTATAAAATTAGAAAATAAGGTAAATAATAATTAATGGATACGCAAGAATTAGATATAATCATACAAAGATATACTCAGTTAAATACTGAAAAATCTAATTGGGATTCGTTTTATTCTAATTTAAGCATAGCTTTTTTAAATAGAAAATTATTAGAAAATAAACAATATACTAATGCTAAAATAGGTAAATTTTTAGACGAACACACATATTCAAGTTATGGGCAGTGGGCGGCTTGCACATTATCTTCTATTCTTTTTGGGACTATATGGGGTTATGGTATGAATGCTATAACTTTAAAACCAATAGATATTTTTTCTTTATTTGGAGAAGAAATTTTAGCTGAAGTTACAAAATATATAAATATGTGTAATAGTTTATTAAAATTTTATATAGAACGTCCTAATTCTAATTTGATACCAACATTAACAGAATATTTTTTAAATTTAAGTATTTTTGGAACGGGAATAATTGGTATAAATAAAACACAATCAATTACAACTCCAATAAAATTTGTAAGTTATTCTGTATTTAATGTAGTTCTGGATCAAAACAACAATCACGATATAGACACTATTTTTATCAAAAAAGAATTTAATATTTTACAATTAGTAGAAGAATACGGGTATGATACTTTACCGCAAAGACTGCAAAAAGAATATACTGCGGATAAATTTTCAAACTCTAAGTATATGGTAATTCACGCAGTATATCCTAGAAACGAATTTATAGAAAATACAAAAACAAAAAAATCAAAATATAAATCAATTCATTTTTTATTAACTGAAAAAACAGTATTAAGAGAAAGTGGTTTTTTTAGTTTTCCTTTTATAATAGGTAGATTTTATAAAACGGATAGTGAGGTTATGGGTAGATCACCTTCAATGACCGCATATCCTGAGCAGAATAATATTAACGGGCTAAGTAAGGCTACGGTTAAAGGTTCTGAATTGCAAATAGACCCTCCGATAACTTACGATGAAACGGTAGATGTAGAAAATATTAATATGTCTGCTGGATCGAAAATACCTATTAATTCTTATGGTTCTACTTCTAATAGACCTCCAATAGTTCCGTTAAATGTAACTGGCGATTTTAATAGCACTTTAAAATTAAGAGAGATGTCAAGAGAAGAAATAAATAAATTATTTTATCTTGATATTTTACTTGATTTTAATAATCAATTTCAAATGACTGCTTATGAAACTAATTTAAGAAATCAATTAAAAGCAAAAATATTTAGTTCGTTTTATTTAAGGCAGAATGTTGAGTTTTTATATCCTTTTATACAAAGATGTTATAGAATGTTATGGGAAAATGGATTAATGGGTTCGTTTGAACAAATGGATTCTGAAGATAAAACAGGATTTGTTATACCTGAATTTTTAAAAAGATTTATATTAGAAGAAGAATTATTTTTTGATATAATTACAACTTCATCTTCAAGTCAATTATTAAAACAAGATGAATTATCTGCAATAGAACAATCAATCGCTTTTGCAATACAATTAGCACAAGCCGGAGGATTAGATAATATAAATATAGATAATGCTATTAGACAATATATTTCATTAAAGGGATTGAGTGGTATTTTATTAAATAATATGGAAGAAGTAATTCAAAAAAGACAGATACAACAACAAATGATGGCACAGCAACAACAATTAGAATTAGAAAAGACGAAAGCGGCTTCTAATCAAATGAACGCTCAGGCGGTTCAATCAATGTCTAAAAGTAATGAATCTTTCGTAAACACACAACAACAAACTAATAATGAAGATTTTTTAAAACAATGGTTAGGAAATTCTCAAAATGAATTGCCTACGGGGGTATTAAATGGTCAATGATTTAATAAAAATTACAAATTTATTACAAGACAATAATAATTTTTTATTATTTTTAAATGAATTAGAAAATTATTGTGGGTATACTAGAACTTCAATAACTATATCAGATAATAATAAAATTAGTATAGAAAATACTATTTTTAACGAGGGTAAAAGAATGGTATTTTTACATTTTAGACAATTTTTTTCTAGAGCATTAATTAACAAATTAGAGGAAATAAGGAGTAAAAATAATGGAAGTAGTGAATAAAGAACAAGAAATAGTTAATAAAGACGAACCGGTAACAGAACAAGATACTAATATTAGAGATAATATTTTAAATTCTACGGAACAAGAAAAAGAAGTTATAGAAAAAGATTTTAGTATACCAGAGGAATATAAAGATAAAAAATATTTAAAAGATGTAAAAAGTTTAAAAGATATATATAAAAAACTTGACGGAGCAGAACAATTATTGGGTAGACGCCCACAAGGAATACCAGAAGTAAATGCACCTCAAGAAGAATGGGAAAAATTTTATTCTTATATTAGACCGAAAGAAACTAACGGTTATAAATTAGACAATATAAAAAATGAAAATTATAAAAATTTTTTATCAAATGCTTTTTTTGAAAGTGGATTATCTATTCAACAGGCAGAAAAATTACAAAAAAATATAGATAATATGTTTAAACCCTTCTTAGAAGAAGCTAAACTTAAAACTGAAAAAGAATTTTCTGCTATACTGAATAAGACTTACGGTAATAATGTAAAACAAGTAGAAACGGTAGCAAGAGATATGATAAATAAATTTTCATCAAAAGAATTAAAACCTATGTTAACTAATTTAGATAATAATTCTTTAATGATAATGGTTGATGTATTAAATAACGTATATAAAGAATATATAAATGAAGATACGGTTAATATGAAAGCAACTGGTTCTATGCAAATATCGGCAGAACAATTAAGAGAAGAAGCACGAAAATTAATATGCATTAAAGAAAAAATGAAGGTAGGTAGTGCAGAAAGAATAGAATTAGAGGATAAAATACATAAAATGTATAAAGAAATAGCAAAAGGATAAAACAGATACTAATATTTTATATTACCTGTATATTCCTTTAGGATTGTCCGATGAGTATTTCGGGTATCAATCCGATAAAAATTTAATAATTTAAATATGGAGCTTTAAAAAAATGGCTGATCAAAACACAAACTGGAGTTGGCTTGAATATTCTGATACTGTTATAGAATTAGCAAGACAAAAAAAATCTAAACTTGAAATGTATTGTATTCACGATACAATGACTTCTGATGTAAAAGGAATTCCTTCGTACACTGCGAACATTGATGTAACAGAAAAAACGGCATTAAATCAAAGAATAGTTCCTACACAGTCTCAACAGACACGAAGAAAATTAACTGCAAAGACTTATTATATTGCTATGGCTTATGATTTAGACGCTATAGGTGAGTTAAAACTTGATCCATCAAGTTATGATGTTACTTATATGCTTGAAGCAATAGCGAGAAAAAAAGATAAATCTATAGCTGATAGTCTATATGCTACTGTATATGAAGGTGAGGCAATGGATTCTTCAGTATCTTTTGCGACAGATGGCGGAAAAACTGTAGATGCAACTTCTGGTTTAACTTACGAAAAGTTTCTTGAAATTACAAGAAACTTTAATAGCGTTAATATTGGATTAGATAATAAAGAGTTTATAGGTCTTGGTATAACAGAACAAGAGCATTCAGACTTAATGCAAGAATTAGAATTTACATCTCACGATTTTACAAGACTAAATGCAATAGACGAAAACGGATATGAACGATTAAATGGATATAGTTTAATTAAATTTGCATCCGCAGAAACTCCATATCCAATTTTACCAGTAGCTAGCTCAACAAGAGATTGTTTTGCTTTTGCCAATGGTTTTATGCGTCTTGCAACTAAAATCGCATTGAGAACAAAAGAAGAATCAATACCATTAACTCTTAATTCAAAAATGGTTACTTATTCTTTATCTTACGGGTGTGTAAGACAAGATGGTAGAAAAATACAAAAAGTTCAAACAACTGCAATATAATAAAATTTTATAAGGAGATTAAATAAATGAGTGCTGTAGATAAATATTGTCAACCTTATGTAGAAGATCCAAGACCTTCGAGAGTAAAGGCTATAACAGAAACGGGCGTCCCTATTGTAATGGCAGTAATTACAGTTACAATCGCATCGGGTGATAGTGATAATTCTGTTTATAGATTAATTAAAGATTTACCTTCTTCAGCTCAAATTATAGACATAAAAGTAGGTAATACCGCTATTACTTCTGGCACTGATTATGATATTGGTTTTCACGGTGTTAATTATGGAACGGTAGTAGATAAAGATATTTTAGCTGATGGGCTAAATTTATCTTCTGCACACGCAGGAGGAGCGGAATTATCAGGCATAGGAAAGGTAACCGCCGATATAAGATATAAACGAGTATTTGAGCTATTAGGTTGCACATTAGCAAATCGTCAAGCTAATTATGATTTAACTTTAACCGCTAATACAGTTGGTTCGGCTGATGGAACCGTGGTGGTTATAGTTACATACGCTGAACCATCTATGTAAAATACCCCTTCCTCTCTTTGTTTATGGGGCTAAATGGATATATTTAGCCCCACGTAATAATAGGATAAATATATGAGTGATAAAGCAATTTCTAAAATAGATATATGTAATATGGCTATAGATAAAATAGGTGGACAGACCATTAGTTCATTTGAAGATAAAAATGTTCCTAATGCTGAATTTTGTAAGAGATGGTATGATAATTTAAGAATAGCTTTATTAAGAATACATAATTGGAATTTTGCTAAAAAATATATAACATTAACTCCCAACTCTGAAACTCCAATAATTAATTATTCATATTGTTATGATTTACCTACAGATTATATTAAAACCGTTAATATATTCACTACTACAGATACTTTATTAGCTAAATATGATATAGTAGGTAGAAAATTGTATTGTAATTACGATGGTTTATATATGATTTATATTTCGGATATAGACAATATAAGTCAATTCGACCCTTTATTTATCGACACGCTGACGATTATGTTGGCAAAATCTTTGGCTTTTAAAACAAATTTAAAATCAGATATAAAAAGTATTTTACAAGCTGAATATATGAGTGCGTTAAAAATGGCTCAATATATTGATAATAAAGAAACACCATTACAAATGAAATTTATAGATCAATATAGACAAACAACTTCTGATTCTATTAATCTTCTTATAGATGAAAGTATTTATGGCTGATATAAACATAACATTAAATAATTTTACTTCCGGCGAGATATCCCCAAAATTAAGAGGAAGAATTGATCTTAATTTATATAATAATGGATGTGAACAAATTACAAATTTTATAACAAACATTCAGGGAAGTTTGACTTATAGAAGTGGAACGAGTTTTATACATTCAACGAGAAGAAATTTAGAATCAAGATTAATACCGTTTGAATATGGTAATGGTAATGGTTATATATTAGAATTAACGCCTAATACCAATAGCGATTATAGTTTTATAAGATTTTATAAAAATGAAGAATTAATATTATTACCTGAACAAACTATAACAGGTATAACTAACGCTACTAAATGTGAAATAGGTTGTATTTCTCACGGGTTATCAAATAATGATGAAATTTTTATATACGACTGTGAGGGATTAACTGAACTTAATAATAGATGGTTTTGTGTATCAAGAGCTGAATATGATACAGATAAATTTACTTTAAATGATTTAGAAACCAACGAAGAAATTAATAGCACTAATTTTGGAATATGGACTTCGGGGGGTAAATTTAAAAAAGTATTTGAAGTTTTAGCACCTTATAAGACTTACGAAGAAATAGTTGAAATTCAATATTCTCAAAATGAAAATACAATGTATTTAGTGCATAAAGATTATGACGTAAGAGAATTAATTTGTTCTGGTGATACTTCTTGGGCATTTGATACCCAGTCAAGAACTTCTGACCCTTTTACTTCTGGAAAATATCCGAGTGTAGTCTCGTTATACGAAAGTAGATTAATATTAGGTTCAACTTCTGAAAAACCAAATACTTTATGGTTTAGTCAAGCCCCGACTACTGCGTCTGGTGTTACTAATTATGATAATTTTACTACAGGAGCAGATGACGATAACGCATTAATTTTTACTTTATCAGGAATAACGAAAATAAATTGGATAGGGGCTACTGTAAATTTTTTATTAGTAGGGGCAAATAATAGTCTTTATAAAATTACGGGAGCGGGGACTGATGAACCGATTAGCCCTTCTAGTATTTTAATAAAACCAATTAAATCTTTTGGTTGTTCTGATATATCACCTTGTATATCAAAAGAAATAATTGCTTTTATTGAAATAGGTAATACAAGAATACGAACATTTGAATATAATTTAGAACAAGATGCGTACACTGGAATTAATAGAACAATATTATCAGATCATATAACTGGAAATGGAGTTACTCAAATAGTATTTCAAGCTGGTAAAGATTTTGATATATTATGGAGTATTAGAGAAGACGGGTATTTAATAGGATTGACCTACGATATAAACGAAAAAATAGCTAGTTGGCATAAACATAAATTTGAGGGGGGGGAAGTTGAAGGTATAGGGGTTTTAACTCAAACAAACGGATCGGATAGATTATATTTAATTATAAAAAGAACTTTAAATGGATATACAAAAAGATATATTGAGTATTTAGAAGACTATATTATCGTTCCTGAAATAGAAGATTATTTTTTTAATAATAATACCATTAACGAAGAAGAAATAGATACTAGATGGTTTTTAGATGAGATGTATAATTTACAAAAAACATATAGTTTTTTAGATAGTAATTTAAAATATAATGGGTATGATAGAACAGAAAATATAATATTAAAACCAAATGCTATTTCTGGTTCTGATGTTGATTTTTCTGCGTCATCTGCTGTTTTTATTTCTTCTGATTTAGGAAAAGAAATTTGGAAAAAAAATAAATATTATTCTACTTTTGGAAAAGCTATAATAACAGAAGTTACTAATTCTACTACTTGTAAATGTAGAATTATAGAAGAATTTGACAGTGACGCTTATATTAATGGTGATGATTGGGCTATAGCAACTAATACTATATCTGGTTTAGAACACTTAAGAAATGAAGTAGTATATATAGTAGTAGATGGTTCTTATTATGGGAATGAAGTGGTATCTAATGACGGGACGGTAGGTTTAAAAAAATGTTATTCTTGTATAATCGTAGGATTAAAATATATCGGAATAATAAAAACTAATGGGTTAATATTTCAAGATTCCGAGGGGGTTTCGGTTTCAAAAAATAAAAGAGTATCTAATATAGGAATTAAACTATTAAATTCTTTAGGCGGTAAAATAGGAACTTCTATATTTAGATTAGAACCTATTTTAGATTGGAGTAATAGTAATTTATCTGATAGACCTGCACCTTTATTTAGTGGTATAAAAGTTATTGATTATTCAAAAGATTTTTGGAATATAAATAAAAATGTTATTATATTACAAGATTTACCCTTACCATTTAATTTACAATTAATTGATATTTATATAGAAGTGGAAGGGGCGAAATGAATGGGTTAGATGTATTTAAAAAATACGATTTAAAGGTGGCTATATTTGAAGATTTAGATAAGTTGGAATTTACAGAGGAAGAAAAGTTAGAACAAATTTTTTGTTACGGAGAAGAATATAAAAAGTATTTAATTGAATTAATACGACATAGTGTTAATTGTATGAGGTTAAAGTATGAAAATAATACTATATTTATAGCAGGGGCTTTACCGATAAGAAATAAGATTTACGAATTATGGTTATTACCGTCTAAACTTTTTTATACTCATAAACTTATTAGTATAAGAATTTTACTTAATTTATTATATTTATTTGAAAAAGAAATTGAATGGAATAGATTACAGATATATTGTAAAAATACATTTATAAAATTTACAAGTCTTTTTAATTTTCAACCTGAAGGTGTATTAAGACAATATGGAAGAAATAGAGAAGACTTTTTTATTATGGGAAAAATAAGATGGACCCGATAAGTTTAAGTTTAATAATGGCTGGATCACAAATAGGTTTAGGGACTATGTCTGCTATAAAACAGAAAGAAGCGGCAGAGCAACAACAAGACATAACTAAGCAACAGGCGAGTTTGTATAGACAGCAAGGTGATTTAGCTAGACAAGATTACGAGTTACAAGCTAAACAAAAAGAAGAAGAAGTTAAGCGATTTGAAACAAGACAGAGACTTTCTTTTTTAAAAAACGGGGTGTTATTAGAAGGGTCTCCAATAATGACATTAAATGAAACTATTAGTAAAGGACAAGAAGAAATTCAAGCATTAATAAATAAAGGTATTTCAACTCAGGGTTTATATAATCAACAATCTACTATTACTTTAGAACAGGGTAGATGGCAAGAAAAACAAATTAAATCACAAGCTAATTCTATGTTAATGGGGACGATAATGAGTGCAGGCGGGGGATTAGCTAGTGCGGGGGCGTTTGGTGGTGGGGCTAATCAGCAGTATAGTGATTTATTAGCGTATAATACGAAAAAATATGGAACGGAAGAAGGAACTACATTAACTAAATTGCAGTATGGTAGTAAAACTTCTTATGTAACTAAAGCATATTCTAAGGGATATTAAAATGCCTCAAATACGAAGATATCAACAAGAAAAATTAGAAAGTAAAACAACAGGAGTTCCAATTTTACATAAAAGTAAAGCTGAATCTAAGTTAAAAGAGGCGGAACAATTACAAACCATAGCTAGTAATATTCCTAAATTATTAAATATTGCCTTACCGCAAGAAAATATTTCTTTAAATCAAGCTAAAATTCAAGATATACAACAAGAATATAATATTAAACAATTAGAACTTAAAAGAGCGGTAGAAGAAAAGCAAAATCAAATTGATGCTATTAATACTACAAACTCTATTGCAGATATTAGTTTTAAATTAAATAATTACCTTAATTTTTTTCAAAAAGAAGATTTTTCAAATAATCAAGGATATGCTATATTTCAAAAATATTTATCAACGATTACTCCTGAAGCTTTAATAAAAACACTTAATACTGAAGGGTATAGTGATAAAGTAAAAACAAATATTTTAATACATTCAAGGGAATTATCAGATAATACTAAATTAAAATTAAATGAAATATATAATGATAAAGAATTAGACCATAAATTAACACAAGTAAAAACTAATATAGATAAAACAATGGAAACGCTTTCTAATTTAAAAACAGATAGGGACTTAAAAGATACATTAAAAACCGTTGAATTGGGTTTAAACTCCGTAAAACCTTTTTTAAGCGAATCTAAATATTATGAATTAAAAACTAAAACATTAAAACAAATAGCACTTGAAGGTTCTAATTCTTTAATGAATACTAATATTTTTGATACAGAAATAAAAAAGGAAGGTAAGAATTTTATATTAAAAAGTGGGAGTTATGGAATAGATTTAAGCGAATATCATTTAACATCAGAGGATATAAATAATTTACAAATAGACCAAATAAAAACTTTAAATAGAAAATACGAATCTACTAATAAATTGGGATTAAAAAATTTAGTTGAAAATTATTCTTCTATTTTAAGTAAGGTATATTCAGGACAAAATAGCGTAGTATCGCTTATAGGATTAAGAGATGATTTGGAAGCTCAAAATAAAACAGATACTACTTTGTTAAATAGTTTATCGGAATACATAAGACTTAAAACCCAAGAATATACCCCGTTTATAGAAAATAAAAACAGTCCCATTATGAGTGAAATCTATAAAAGGAACATATCCAGTAATAACGTATTGAGAGAAAAAAGGGCTAATGATATAATAAAAAGAAAAAATATGTTAAATGCGTTAGACGATATAATATCTAATGAAAAAAACAAAGCAAGTAATAAGATAGCATACGACGACTATCTATTAAAACAAAAATATGATTTTGCGGGAATGTTAGATAAATATTTTGTAAAAACCACAAAAGAAATAAGGATAAAAAATACATTAAATGATACATCACAGGAATTTTTAATTGAAGCGGGTAAAACAATACAACTTGGTATTAATAAAGGACATTTAACACCGGAAGACGCTAATAACTATATTAAGGCGTATGTGGGCGCTTTAGACTCTCAATTATCTAAACCAGAAGAACAAAGAGTAGATTTTATGAAGTATGGATTACTTCAGTTTAAAACATTACAAGATATATTTAAAATGAAATATCCGGGTGATACAACGGAATTATCTACTTACAGTAAAGCCGAAAATAATATTCCGGAATTAAATAATCAAAATGCTCTTTATCCTAGCGACTTAAATAAAATACAATTTAATGCTATGATAAACTATTTCAATACAATACAAAATATAAATAAACGGGATATTACAAGAAGACAAGGCGATACTGCGTTATCAGGAGAACTCGA
>Ga0315291_10010938_pt1 | contig 11071 bp, 16 predicted proteins | sample YL17G12_20_MG_FD_203070 | JGI IMG/M metagenome (GOLD analysis project Ga0315291, IMG submission 203070) | Sediment microbial communities from Yellowstone Lake, YNP, Wyoming, USA - YL17G12_20 | ecosystem: Environmental > Aquatic > Freshwater > Lake > Sediment | place: USA: Wyoming | collected... | reverse complement strand
GACTGGCTACTCGGATAAGGCCGTCAGTGAAATACTGAAATGGTACAAGGACAACAATTCCAATAGGAGAGCCTGAAAGGCACCTGCGCCCCGGTAATCTCGGTAGGCAAACGCATCACCACTGTGATTGGTGCCTGCTTTGAGCTTCTCAATCAGAAGGGCATTCATGCGCGACTGTTATCTTTGCTCCGCGAAGGCTGTGGCTCCAAAACCTGCCTACTTGAGAAGCGCGGCGTAAAGGTTTAATCTTGTTCTGTCTCAACTTAACTACAAAGGTGTGTCCAGTTGAGGGAACCTTTTGCCGAGTTTGTCAAAACTGAGTTAGGGTCCGGGACGCTACTGATTACCTGTGGGCTCCCAGGAACTTGGAAAACGGAGACCTCAGAGGAGACCTCGAAAATCAAGGGATACCCCGTCCTTCGAAGCGATTTGATTAGGTTAGAGGTTCTCAGGAATGAAGATGTCTTTGACGAGAAGGTTGCGTCAAATATGAGCAAGCGGCTGTCTGTTTACGATGAGTTGTTTCGCCGAGCAGAGGATCTTGTACAGAAGAGCAGGAAAGGCGTAATTCTGGATGCTACGTTTGTCACGCAGGAACTGCGAAGGCGTGCCGCTGAGATTGCTGCAAAGCACGACATGGCTTTTGTCATACTTCAAACTCACTGCTCTGAGGAAGCGTCATTCGCGAGGATTTTGAGGAGAACTAAAGAGAATTATGAGTCAAACGCCTTAACCAAGGAAGCTTACCTTAGCAACAAGAAAAAGTTTGAACCTGTTGACTTGGGCGACTTAGAAAAGAGGTATCCGCAGCTCAAAATGATGCACTTGACAGTCGACACAGAGCATGATGCTCCTGAGGATTGGTACATAATCGAGATGGAAAAAAGGTAGCTGGGCACTGTTTTGTCATGATAATAGATTTGCATATTCATTCAAAGAGTTGTTCTGACGGAAACTTGACAGTTGAGGAAATCGTTAGAGAAGCCAAGACTAGAGGAATTGGGTTAATGTCGATTACAGATCACGATTCAATTGGCTGTCAAGAGCAAGGTATGGCTTTGGCAAGGCAAAATGGAATCCGCTATATTTCTGGGGTTGAGTTGAACGTAACCTTTTCGCATCCCAGATGTCGCGAGGGCAAATCAATATCGCTGGATTTCTTGGGTTATCAGTTTGACGTAAAGAACAGGGGGTTAAAGGACAAACTTCAACAAATGGCGAAGTACCGAGAGGAAAGAGCAGCAAAGATCTTGGATAAGATTAATGCAGAATTTGAAGAAGAAGAAATCGAAAAGCTAACGAAGAATGATATGAAGAAGATTCAGGATGCCGCTGACGGAGTGCTTGGAAGACCTCACATAGCAGACTATTTGGTGGAAAAAGGAATTGTCAGAACCAAGCAGGAAGCTTTTGATAAGTATCTTGTGAAATGTGATGTGCCCAAATATCCGCTTTACATTGAAGAGGCGTCGAGACTGGTGAGAAATGCTGGAGGGATAATAGTCTTGGCTCATCCTAACGATCCTCACGGGACCTCACTTGTTAGTCTAACTAAATCGCTGCCTGAACAGACAGAGATGATCGAGGAATCATTTTTAAGATACATTGACGGCGTAGAGTGTTGGCACTCCAGAAATGACCTCCAAACAACGAAGCATTATGTGGAGTTTGCAGAAAAACATGAACTGATCATGACTGGGGGAAGCGATTGCCATCAGAAGCCGATCCTCATGGGAGCGGTGAAGGTCCCCGAGTATGTAGCTAAGCAATTCAAACTTTGAATGAATCTTTCCTGATCAAAGAGTCTTCGCATATGTGGAGGCTAGTTTGAAGTATGCTTTTGCCTCTGTCATCGCTGCGCTCTTTTCCTCACTGCCTTCGCTAGGATCTTCAAGTTTGAAGCTGGTGACTTTTCCACGTACGTAGGCTCGGTAGCATTTGTAGAAAGGAAGAAGTTCCGCCAACTCTTGGTCTCCAGAATATTTAACATATCTATCGACAAAGAAACTAGACAGGTCGGTTCGTTCTTTGAAGTCTAAGTCCATGGCTAAGAAGGCAATGTCGGAGGCAACGTCAGAATACCTGAATCTTTCGTTGAATTCTATTGCGTCGAAAATGTAGATTCGGTCTGCAACAAATATGTTACCCGAATGAATGTCTCCGTGACAATCTCTGACTCGGCCCTCCGCCATCCTCTTCTCAAAAAAGGACACATTTCTCCTCATGAAATCGTCGATTCTTTCTCGGATTAGCTTGAAATCCTTCATTGATATGGTTTTGCGGACAAACTCCCTGGTCTGGTCGAAATTCTCGTTCCAATTGGTTTCCAATATCGCCAAGGAGCCGAACTCGCTTATCCTCCGGTTCGTTTCCGCCTTTGAATGGAATTCCGCGATAATCTTCGCTATTTCGTCAATGAGCTTGCTGTCCACCTTGTTCTCTTCGAGGAGGTTGGTCATTATCTTTTCCTGAGGCATTCTCTTCATCTTCACAGCGTACTCAACGGTTCGTCCTTTGCCTTTTACCTTGAAAGCGTTTGATCTGTTGATGGGAACAGCCTCGAGGTACATGTCTCCGCACAGTCGTCTGTTGAGTTCTAACTCTTTTTCGCAGAAGAAACGTCTCTTTTCGAGGGTTGTGAAGTCTAGAAACCCGAGGTCTACAGCCTTCTTCACCTTGTAGACAAAGTTTGTGGTCAGAAAGACGAAGGATATGTGGGTCTGGGTCAGTTCAATTCTGCCTGTTTCCTCGTCATAGGCTTCAGGCTTCATTAGAGCTTCCACGACTTGCTTCTGAACCGACATTTATCGAATCTGCTTCCTTCAGAGCGCTCGGCAGCTTTCTGTTATGGATGGAACTTCAATGAGCAATATAGAGATATCCCTGCGAGGAACCCCAAACCTTAGGGTAATCGTGGACTCAGACAGACTGAGTGTCTTCCTCTTTGAACTTTCTGATGTAATCCAAAACGGCATGGGCTTGCTCCTTGGAGATTAGCTTGCTTTGCAGCAGACGGTCAACTAATTCGGAGATCTTGGCCAGTGCGTGCACTTTGTAGCCTAGCCGTTCAAGGTTTTCTCTGCCGCCCTGCTCCCTGTCCACGACAACCATGATATGCACGACATCGGCCCCAAGCTGTTCTAAGGATCTTATTCCTTCAAGCTTGGACAGTCCTTCGCTGACGACGTCATCAAAGAAAAGTATGTGCTCACCCTTGGCCACTTCCGCGCCGGCGATTCTGCCAGTCACGCCGTAAGCCTTCTCTTCCTTCCTCACCACAACACACGGCAGATTCACTTCGCAGCCTATGCTGGGCAAGATCAGCACACCTTTCAACTCAATCGAAGCCAACTTGTCTATCCTCTCAACTGCCATGAGGTTCTTTATTTCGCAAGCAGCGATCACCGCAATCTTGCATAGTTCCTTCGGGGAAGAAAGCAGACAAGCAAGATCAATGTAATACGGACTCAAAGCCCCGGACTTGATGCGGAAACTCCCAAACTTCAAACAACCAGAACGGTAGAGCGCACTCGCAACCTCAGATACAATGTCGCCCATTTCAAACCCCAAAATGACTATGCTTTTCAAAATTTAACACTTGCCAGAGACAAATCGCAAACTGGACAAGCCTGTCCCGTCACTCCCGAAGTTCAATCTATATATAGAGGAGGGGTAGGTGTCTCCGAGACGCGTAGGGATAACATCAGCTGGCTGCGGGGACCTAGAAGAGGCGAGTCCCGAAAACCTATCAAAAACGATGGAATGATTAGCAGCCACAGTTACAGGTTGAGCCGAAAAAGCGACGGTAACGTTTATAACTTATTGTTCTCATTCCTAGAAGACACGAAGCGGAAAAACGATGGGACATCGCAAAACCCACGCACCTAAACATGGTTCTCTCGCATACTTACCTAGGAAACGCTCCACACACTTACTGGCCAGAATACGCTTTTGGCCGAAAATACAGGCAGAAACGCCTCGGCTTCTCGGCTTCGTGGGCTTCAAGGCCGGCATGACCCACGTATTCACGATTGAGGATAGAAAACGTTCACCAGACTTCGGCAAAGAAGTCGTACGACCTGCCACAGTTTTGGAAACACCCCCAATCCTCGTGTGTGCCGTGAAAGCTTACACAAAGAACGCTTACGGCATGCGCACCCTGAACGAGGCATGGATGAAAGACCCGCCAGACGACCTAGAACGGGTGTTCACTCTTCCAGAAAACTTCAACACGGAAGAGGCCCTCAAGAAAATCGAGGAGAACCTGCCTAAAACAGTGAAAATCCGCGTCATCGCCATCAACCAACCCAGACAAACTAGTCTGTCAAAGAAAAAACCTGACATGACCGAAATAGAATTGGGCGGCGGCACAATCCAACAGCAACTCGAATACGCCAAAAACCTGCTGGGAAAAACCATAACGCTCCCAGAAATCTTCAAGGAAGGCCAGTTCGTGGACGTAGCCGCCATATCAACTGGAAAAGGCTTCCAAGGACCAGTGAAACGCTGGGGAGTAACCATTCTTCAAGCCAAAGGAAGAAAGACCAAAAGAGGCGTTGCCACCCTAGGCCCGTGGAACCCGCACCACGTGATGTACAGCGTACCAAGAGCTGGACAAATGGGCTACCACCAAAGAACAGAATACAACAAACGCATCCTCAAAATGGGTGCAGACGGCAAAGAAATCACACCGAAAGGGGGCTTCATAAGATACGGCGAAATCCGCGGATCATACACGCTTCTGGCAGGCAGCATAGCAGGGACGGAAAAGCGCCCAATCCGGCTGCGTTATCCGGCACGCCCACCGAGAGATGTTGCTGAAGAACCTCCGCAGATCACGCAGATATCTCTCGAATCGCCGCAGGGAAGGTAATCGGTGAAGGCAGATGGCTAAGAAAACAGTGAAAGTCTTCAACCTCGAAGGAAAATCAACCCGCAAGATAGAACTGCCGCCTGTTTTCGCCACGCCACTAAGACCAGACGTCATAAAGCGAGCCGTTCTGGCAATACAATCATCCAGATTCCAGCCGCAGGGAAGAGACCCGATGGCTGGAAAAAGAACCTCAGCCGAATCCAGAGGCACAGGCTTCGCCATGGCCAGAATACCCAGATTGAAAGGGCAATCAGGACGAGCAGCGTTCGCACCTGGAACAGTCGGCGGCAGACAATCACATCCGCCAGTTTCTGAAAAGAGAATAGTCAAACGAATCCCGAAGAAAGAAAAACGCTTAGCCCTGCTTTCAGCGATAGCTGCTACCGCCTCGAAAGAAGTTGTAGCTGCAAGGGGCCACTCAGTTGTTGACGTTCTCGAAATCCCCTTGGTAGTAACCAACGACTTGGAAGCATTAAAGAAGACAAGAGACGTTGAAGAGACCCTCATACGCTTAGGCGTTTTGTCCGACATCTACCGAGTGGAAGGAAGCAGAAAAGTCCGCGCTGGAAAAGGCAAGAGCCGAGGCAGAAAAATGAAGCAGTCAGTCGGCCCGCTCATAGTCGTAGCCGAAGACAAAGGAATAATGGAGGCCGCAAGAAACATACCAGGCGTAAATGTTGCCCGCGTCAGCAGTTTGAACGCTGAAATGCTTGCTCCCGGCACGCATCCGGGAAGATTGACAATCTGGACAGACAGCGCCCTTGAAAGGCTGAATGAACTCTACGGCGGGGGAAAACAGGCATAATGGACCCTTATGATGTTATCCTTTATCCCTTGATGACTGAGGCGGCAAGCCTCATGGTTGAAAAGGAAAACAAACTGGTCTTCATGGTCAGCTTGAAAGCGGCAAAAAGCGACGTGAAGAAAGCGGTTGAAGAGCTGTACGAGGTTAAGGTAGAGAAAGTCAACCTCCTAGTTACACCTCAAGGAGAAAAGAAAGCCTTCGTCACACTCCACCCAGACTTCAAGGCAGCTGACGTCGCAATCAAACTTGGAATGCTGTAGAATCATCGAAAGAGGAATAGTCAATGGGAAAGCGAATTCGTGTTCAAAGACGCGGGCGCGGAGCCCCCACATTCCGAGCCTCAACCAACAAACGCGTAGCCCCCTCACGGTACCCCTTATCAGCTACAACGAAGGAATATCTTGAAAAAGCGGTCAACGGCGTTGTTGAGGACCTCGTGCATGACCCTGGACGAGGGGCCCCACTTGCCTTGATAAAATTCGAAAACGGGAAAACATGCTACACCGTTGTTCCCGAAGGAATATGCTCAGGCCAGCAAATCCAGATAGGCGGAAAAGCCTCAGTGGAAATCGGCAACATCCTCCCACTCGGCAAAATCCCCGAAGGCACCATGGTCTGCAACATAGAGCTCCAGCCTGGAGACGGTGGCAAAATCGCGAGAAGCTCAGGAGCCTACGCCACCGTTGTCGGACACACCCCTCAAGGAACAATCATCAAGCTTCCGTCAAAGAAGAAGAAATACATAGCTGACAACTGCAAAGCGACAATAGGCGTTGTCTCAGGAGCAGGCAGAACCGACAAACCCATGCTGAAAGCCGGCTCCATGTTCCATCTCATGAAAGCAAAAGGCCACAAATACCCGAGAACCCGCGGAAGAGCAATGGGCGCTTATGTGCATCCTTACGGCAGCAGCAAGAGAAGCGCCCGAAGAGGCACTACCACATCGCACGGTGCGCCGCCTGGGCAGAAGGTCGGATTGATCGCCGCCAGAGGTGCAGGTCGAAAGGGGAAAAGTGCACGCTCCGCCGCCATAGCAGAAGGTTTATAGCATTTCAAGTTAGCAGTAGGGTGAGGGAAAATGCCAAAGGAATTCGCTTACCGTGGATATTCGCTTGAACAACTGCAAGGCATGTCCATGGACGAGTTCATCAACCTGCTTCCGTCAAGACAGAGAAGAACGCTTCACCGCGGCTTGAAATCCGACCAGAGAATACTTCTGGAAAATCTTAGAAAGGCAAGAGAAGCTCTCAGAAGCGGAGGCGACGCCTCAGTTAAGACACACGTTCGCAACATGATCATCCTCCCCGAAATGGTAGGCATCAAAATCCTCATCCACAACGGGAAGGAGTTTGTGGCTGTGGAAATGAAGGCTGAAATGATCGGGCACTCTCTCGGCGAGTTTGCAATCACAAACAAACCTGTAAGGCATGGCACTCCAGGCATCGGCGCCTCTCGTTCTTCAATGTACGTACCATTAAAGTAGCTCGCTTTCCAAACCAGTCTTAGGCGCTGTAATCCATACCTGCAGGTTTCTTGTCGGTTGGTTTACCTGCCTCTGGTATCTGCGGCAGAGGAATCGGGGGCGGAATGTTCAGCGTTCTGGAAATCAGAACAGATTCGATGAAGGCAATATTTGACACTGACTGCACTATGATAGGTGGCGGCGGCTTCTTCTCCTCGTAATCCTTGTAAACCTTGTCAGTCTCGTCTTTCTCACCAACCACAAAAGCCCTTCCCTTCATGCTTATCTGCGCTATGGAAGGGTTGTAGCTAATCGTCAAAACAAACGGAACTTCCAAGGAATCATCCGGCTTCTTTTCCATACCTGTCAAGTTGAGGTTAGTGTTTATCTGAATCGGCGGAATGGGCTTCCTAAAATCCAAGTAACGCTCAGCAGAAACACTAGAAATAGAAACATTAACCCTTATCATTCAAACCATCAGAAAGCATCTAAGCGTTGCCCAATTTAAAGCTGCTCATTTCTCAGCAGGCTTGTACCGCGTGAAACCACAGTGCCCACAAGTGTATCTGTTGCCGTGGTCTGCCATGAAATATCCAGGTCCGCAACGCTCACAAACCGGGCGCAGCCTCTGAACCTTGTCGTTTTCCAGCTTGTACAACGTGTGGATGCGTTTTTCTTTCTTCTTTTTCTTCTCAGGTTTCGGAGCCTTTTGAGCCTTCTCAGGCTTTGCCTCTTCCGCAGGCGCCTCTTTCGGCGCTTCTTTCGGTGCCTCTGCTACCTTCTCACCTTTCTTCAACTCTTTCTTCGGCGGTTCTGCCTCTTTTGCTTTCTTAGACATTGCCTACTTCTGCTCCTTTGCTTCTTCTTTGGGCTTTTCAGGCGGGATGTTTCTCTTGACGATGTATTCGGGTTCAATAAGCTTGGCTTGCTCAACAGAATCGTAAACATGGGCTATTCCCGAGGCAGAGTGAGTTCCTGTCTTAGTTGCAAACCTCTTAAGAAAAACCAAGTTTGCATCCGCTTTCAGCGCGGTGGCAACTGCTTTTCTAACCTCTAACCTTGGCGGTGTGCTCCCTGCTTGGGCATGTTCCAGCTCGAACTGGACCTCGGTACGTCTGAGCAGTGGGTTTTTCGTCTCTGATGTCACTTTGACTTCCATGACGTTTCCCTGCGTGCGGTGTTGACTTGATACAATGCCTTCCTATTTAGCTTTTCGAGCATCTTCCATAGCTTTGAGAATTTCAGCAATCTTTGCCCTTTTCTCGGGCGTGACCTTGACGACAACGATGCCCTCATACGGCTGTCCATACAGGACAAAGGAGTTTTCTGGCGCATACATCACAGCGATGAGCGTTAAGAGGTCTTCTTCTCCATCAACAACTATTTTGACGCTGCCACTGCTCCTTAGAGAATCTTGGATTGCCTTGATGGCCTCTTCTGTTATCGTTGCTTGCGGATTCTCGACATGAACAGTTCTGTCCGTCGCAAGGTCGACGGGCTGCGTACTCTTTCTCATGCATTTGTTGTCCACTATTGACAGCTGGGGAGGCATGCGACTTTTGGTAAGGTTCCTTGTGACTGTATCGCCGACAGCGATTATTCGAGGTGGTTTTTCCCTCTCCATCATTTGCCTAAACCTGTTCATCGTGTCGATAAATGAGCCTTGAATAAGCGTGCCGATGGGTTCCTTCAGTCTTGCTCGCAGTTCGGGCGTGAGACGGTAGGCAATGCCCATGCTATCTGACCTTTAGTGCGTACCGTCCTTTCTCTTTGATGTTCATCGCTTTCGCGATGGCTGAACCTTCAGGGTCAAAAACTATCAGTATCCCACTGAAATCGTCGCTCAAACTTGATGTTTTACATTTTGGGCAAACATTTTCCTTTGTTATGAAGTGACACGTTGAGCAAGCTTTCTCAATCATCTAATCACCGTCTGTTTCTTGGCTGCCTCCGCTTTCTCAAGCGGTTTCTTTTCGCTTGCCTCTTTAAGTTTCTGTACGTCGTGATCGATCCATTCCAGCTTGCCTAGGAAAGGCTGTCTGGCGGTTACTCCTATTTTCCCCGAGCTTCCTGCCCTTCCGAGCGAGACTGCTGTGATTCTGACGCGCACTTGGTCTCCACTCATCAGCTTCTTTTTTGTTTCTTTTCCCAACAAAACGCCCTGCTTCTCGTCATAAGAGATGAAATCGTCTATGAGCTGAGAGACATGAAGCAAAGCGTCAATGGGTCCTATGCGCACGAAGGCTCCGAAGTCGGCGATTTCAACGACTTCACCTTCTACTATTTCCTGGATTTTAGGATAGAACGCTAACAGAGAGAAAGCTACCTTGTGGTAGGTGGCTCCGTCGCCTGGAATTATCTTTCCAATCTGGCTCACATTTACCTTGGTCACAGCTATAACGTACCCGAGTTCTTCGTCAACAACGCCTTCGTATTTCGCCTTGACCTGCTCGAGACCTACCGCCTCTAAGGGTTTGCCGAAAGTCTCAGGTGGAATGCGAATCGTGTCCTCCAGAGTTATAAGCTTAAACAAAGATTACAGCCTCCCGTCAACCTCTAGGCGTGACTTTTGTCTCACATAAATCACTGGCACATTTATATCTCTTAGCCTCTTTCTAAGCTGCCTATCATTCGTAAAGACAGGGCAGCCCCATTTGCGGGCCACTTCCACAATGACGTCGTCGGGAAGAACCCCCTGCTCTTCTTCAATCTCGACCAACCTGCATTTCTCGACTAGCTTTAGGGCGTACGACGCATTTCTCTTGACTTGTGGTGAGGCTTCTGTTGCAAGCCTCTCAATTTCTTGGCGAACTGGTGAAAGCAAAACTGGCTCAAACTTAGCATTTAGAAGTTTGCCCAGTTCTTCGAAAATGTCTATTTTGAACTGAAGCGGAACAAACAAAGCGTTTGAGTCCAATACTATTTTCATCGCTTTCTTCGTTTGATTGGGCTCTTCTTTCATCTTATCTTATCATTCCGTATCCTATGAGTCTCCATCTTCCAGCCAATTTTCTGCTCAACGCGACTCTTGAACCTGCTTGTGCACAGACAGGTCGGGTGAGCTTCAATGTGACCTTGTCTTTTCTTACTGAAGAGACTTTTCCGACAGTTATTGCTGCACCCGCGTGCAATAGCAGAGTCTCGTTCATGCTGACTTCCTCGATTTGAGCAAGTTCTTTCGTACCTACTGCCCGGTCAAGAATCTGCGTTTCCAACGTCAACTCCGATAGTGTTGGCGGAAGCATGCCTGCTTTTCCAATAATGTTCCCCGTTAGGCCATCCGCTTTTGAGTATGATGGGTCTAAGAGTGTTCCTATCCCTACAAGCCCGCCGCAACACGCTTCGTCCACTTTTAGTCCGCCTGCTTGCAGGCTGACAACTTCGCTGAACAGAGGATTGTAGGCGTTTCTTCCCTCTTTCTCTATAGCTATTCCCGGGCGGATTTCCAGTTCTTCGCCGATTTTGAACTTGCCCTGCAGTATTGTGCCTCCGATAACGCCTCCTTCCATTTTCTCAATAATAGTGCCCGGTTTGTTGATGTCAAATGAACGTACTATGTACATCAACGGCGGCTTGGTTTCATCTCTTTTCGGCGTCGGTATGAATTCTTCAATTGCTTGGAGAAGTACGTCAATGTTTACTCCGCGCTGTGCGGACACAGGTATTATGGGTGCGTCTTCGGCGACGGTTCCCTTGACAAAATTCTTTATCTCCTCGTAGCTTTTGCGTGCTCTCTTCTCGTCGACGATGTCGATTTTGTTCTGAACGACAATAATGTTCTTTATGCCAATGGCATCTGCCGCTGCCAAATGCTCCCTTGTTTGTGGTTGCGGACACAGCTCATCTGCTGCTACCACAAGGATTGCGCCGTCCATTATGGCGGCTCCTGAAAGCATAGTGGCCATCAACGCTTCGTGGCCTGGAGCGTCCA
>Ga0315291_10010937_pt1 | contig 11072 bp, 8 predicted proteins | sample YL17G12_20_MG_FD_203070 | JGI IMG/M metagenome (GOLD analysis project Ga0315291, IMG submission 203070) | Sediment microbial communities from Yellowstone Lake, YNP, Wyoming, USA - YL17G12_20 | ecosystem: Environmental > Aquatic > Freshwater > Lake > Sediment | place: USA: Wyoming | collected... | reverse complement strand
TTGAGCCGTAGGTTTTCATATGAGCCCGGGCGCTGGATGCATAGAAGTCCATGAATGCCGAATGACCATCCAACTCCTCTCCACGAGGCTGAGTAGCTCGCCTCCTCATCTCATCGACATCAACTGCCGCTGAGAAGCTCCGCATTACCTTATTACGATCTGTATCATGCTGTTTTTCAGCGCCAACAGCGAGGACACAATCATAGATTCCCGCCTTTACTGCAGTCCATGCCCCATGAAGGGCGGTACTGGCGCTAGCGCAGGCATTCTCCACATTAGTTATTGGGATACCCTGAAGTCCGTTCGCGGTCAGGGCTACCTGGCCGCGGATTGCGTGCTGAAAGGAATACAAGCCCCACATAGTATTGGAAAACCAGGCAGCATTGATGTCGTTTGGTGTAAGGTTACAGTCCTTGAGGACATTATCAAGGACCTGCCCCGTCATGTCCTTGATGCTCCGCTCAAGGAATTTGCCAAACTTTATCATTCCTACGCCGATTATATACACATCATTGCTCATTACTCTTTCCCTCTTGCTTAATTCAACACTTCAATTTAAAGCCCAAGCATTTCGTTTTCCTTCGCTGGGAATTCTCCTTCTCTGGCTGCCTGAATCTGGCGGTTTATTTTGGGGGGAATATTGAGACCAAGTTGTTTAAATCGCTTCTCCGTCCATCTGCCAATGGTACGCGGATCCTTGTAGTAGTCTGGTTGGGGTGACAGAGTAGGTTCACCTGCTTCCTCCAGTATGTCGCTTGCCGACCGGTGGTAGGCGAAGGTAGACACCAGCCGTTCAACCCTACCGCAGCCACACTCCGGACAGGTGTGAGATGGCGAGACGGAATAGGTGCGAACAAGGATACTGAACGCCCTATCACACCCTTTACAGCGAAACTCATATATAGGCATGGATATTCTCCTCCCTTATCGTAATCTTTCTGCGCCTTCAAGGGCTAACGTTTCATTCACTCCGTCTTCGATCATAGAAGCACGGGCGTCCCGAAACAACTTTTCCACAAGGAAATCTTTGCTCACGCCGTAGCCACCAAACAGCTGGATGGCCATGCTGGCCACGCGGAATGCTGTCTCGGTGCCCAATATCTTGACGGCAATAGAATACTGAAGAGCCCCGGGCGGATTGGCAGCGTTGTACGCAGATACACGCCGGCTCAGCGAACGCGCCGCTTCGACCTGGATGAACATATCGAACAGTCTTGCTTTTACGCTCTGATGCTCAAAGATGGTTTTCCCACCCTGCACTCTTTGCTGACAATATTGGTATGCTTCATCGAATGCAGCCTGTGCGCAGCCTATTGCCGGCGTGCCGGTGGCTGCGGTCGTAGATGTGAACAGTGATTCGAACCGTGCCTGGTACGTTTTTGGGTCAGCCCACACCATATATTCTTGAGGTATATGCACGTCATCAAAGAAAATCTCGCCCTGGTTCAGTGACCTCTGACCCATCTTGTTTAGCGGCTTACCGCGTGAGACCCCTGGCCTGTTTATAGGTACGATTGCCACGCCACAATTTGTGAGACCCATCGCAGGTTCAAGGGCGACAAATAGCAAGGCGTGACTGGCTAGTGTCCCATTGCTCACCCAGGCAGATTTCTGGCCGTTGATGATGTATTCCCTACCATATTTAACTGCACGAACTTGAGGTGTAACCTTGGGGCTGGAGGCCTCTTCCGAAAGATTGTACAGCCAGTCTGAACCGTGGTCCGGTTCAGTGATAGCCCAGCACCCGGTGAATTTCGCCTCGTTGTCTGCAATATAGCGCATGCCAAGCTCCCTTAATTCCGGGACACCTGACCCCAGTCCAAATGAGAATGGCATACCGTGGCATCCAAGACTAATGCAAAGGCCAAGATCGGCATAGCCCATCTCTTCAGTCAGAATGTTGCTAGTTAGCGGATCAAGTGCCAGTCCACCGACCGACTTGGGGTAACCTCTTCGGTGGTATCCCTGCCGGTAAGACTCACGCATCACGTCCCAATAAATAGAATCCGCGGCGATAACATCCTTTGGATCTGCCATCCTGTCCAGTTTGATACCCGCCGGTCTCCACACCTCTTTGAAAAATTTCTTTGCCTCCCGGCGAATTGCTTTCTGCTCATCTGTTAGATTAACGTTCAATTCCAGCAATCCCATATTTCCCTCCTCACAAATGCTTTGATTGACGCGCGCGAACATTGTCCAGGAGAATGGTAGCGGCAACTATTTTTAATAGCTGTTCATTTTATCGAGCTATAGTCTAGCCTCATGTATTCGTGTTGTCAAATGAAAATCTTATGGACAAAATCATATGAATACCTCCCAAGCCAGCCAGTAAGACACCGAAAATACTGCTCTGAATGTAAATCTAAAGGAAAACGAGAACGGTAAAAGAGGTTAAGGCAGCTGGCAAAGGACCTCAGACCAGGTGATCACGTCTTTGTCGCCCAGCTGACCCGCGGTGGTGAAAAGCGACCGCTGGGCGAGGACGGCATGTCGCAGCTCGTCGGCAGACTGTTCAGGAGAGCTGGAATCGAGGGCTTTACAGGTCATGACCTGCGCCGCACTTTTGCCACGCTCGTGACTACGGCAAGCAAGGACGAATTTCTGGCGATGCGGTTAATCCGCGACTCGGTGCCGGGGTTGAGTAACCGATATATCAAGTATCCGATGGGTCAATTAGCGGACGCCCTTAAAAAGTACTCCCCCGTCATCCTGGCGGGGGAGAGCGAAAAAAATGCGGAGTCACGAGACTGTAATTGAGTTGGTGGAGACGGGGGAGAGTTAAGCTCTCCCAGAAACACGATATATCGTGAAATGGCTGAATAGTTACTTTGAGTATAAAACTCCTCAAACCGCTTGTATCGGATAATTCGAATCACGCCGAGTTATCAATAGGAAGTACCACTAAAGACTTCGATTTGACCTTTGGTCTGAGTTATGATCACCCTGACTCAGGTGCTGGGGAATAAAGCCAAAAAGCCTCCATATGGGAGCAATATAGGGTCAACCTTTTGCTTTAGGTCGACCCCTGTATTTTAGCGTCATATTAGTGAAGTTATTTTGATACTTTACTAAGCTTTATGCCCATAGCTTTAGCGACGCCTTCACCATAAGCTTTATCAGCTTTGAGACAGTTAGCAATATGCTTGATTTTACTCTCTCTTGGTGCACTGCTTATATCGCTAGCTGTGTTTTCAAACAGCAGTTTCTGTTGTGCCGGTTTCATAAGGCGGAAGAGCTTCCCTGGCTGTGTATAGTAATCATAGTCATCCTCACGGAAATTCCAGCGGTCAGCAGCTCCTTCCAACTTGAGAGGCGGTTCAGCAAAATCCGGTTGCTCTTGCCAATTACCGTAGCTGTTAGGTTCGTAACCCGGAGTACTCCCTTGATTGCCGTCAACCCGCATGAGACCGTCGCGGTGGAAGCTGTTAATAGGGCTGCGTGGAGCATTAACCGGTATGAGATGATGATTAACCCCAAGCCTGTAACGCTGGGCATCACCGTATGAGAAGAGGCGGCCTTGCAACATCTTATCAGGTGAGAAACCGATACCCGGCACAATATTAGCCGGATTAAAGGCAGCCTGCTCAACGTCAGCAAAATAGTTTTCGGGATTGCGGTTAAGTTCAAGAACACCCACTTCAATCAAGGGGTAATCCCCATGATACCAGACCTTGGTCAGGTCGAAGGGGTTATAAGGCATCTTGGCAGCATCTTTTTCTGGCATGATCTGGAAATACATTGTCCAGCGGGGGTAATCGTCCTTCTCAATGCTTTCATACAGGTCGCGCTGGTGGCTCTCCCTGTCCTTGGCGACGATTGCATGGGCTTCTTCGTCAGTCAGGTTCTTAATACCCTGTTGAGTTTTTAGGTGAAACTTGACCCAGAACCTTTGATTCTTAGTATTGATGAGGCTAAAGGTATGGCTGCCAAACCCATGCATATGTCGGTAAGAGTAAGGAATACCGCGGTCGCTCATGACGATTGTCACCTGATGCAGTGCTTCTGGAAGGGATGTGAAGAAGTCCCACTGGTTACGAGCACTCCTCATATTAGTTCGGGGATCTCTTTTTACAGCATGATTGAGGTCAGGAAATTTAAGCGGGTCGCGCAGGAAGAAAACGGGCGTATTATTACCGACCAGGTCCCAATTACCTTCTTCTGTGTAGAACTTGATGGCGAAACCCCGGATATCACGCTCAGCATCGGCAGCTCCGCGTTCCCCCGCCACGGTAGAAAAACGAACAAAAAGGTCAGTCTTTTTACCCACAGCGGAAAAGACTTTGGCTTTGGTGTAACGGGTGACATCATGGGTGACAGTAAATGTCCCAAAGGCTCCGGAACCTTTGGCATGCATACGACGCTCAGGTATGACCTCACGGTCAAAATGGCCTAGTTTTTCCAGGTACCAGACATCCTGCAAGAGAGCAGGACCTCGGGGACCGGCAGTCATCGTGTTTTGATTGTCTACGACTGGAGCTCCGGCGGCAGTGGTCAATTTCTTTTTCGTTTCGTCCTTTTTAGCCATTTCATCTTCCTTATAAATCATAATTTAGGATATCATTTCTTTTTCGCATTCTATCACTAATATAGCAGAGAATCTTGTCTCTTTCTATTGATTTAGATATGAAAAAGTTAGAATGGGCAGCCGGTGCTTTATATTCAATGTGCGTTCCTACGTTGAGTACCAGGCTAAAGACATTCGAATGATCCAATCCCTGTTGAAAATGCTCATGCGTGTGTTCAGGAACAGCCTCTAGATTTTGTAGTAGTTCTCAAGCCTGAGCGAAGTTGCTTCAAGAAGAAACCGAAGGCCACGGGAAGGTTATTGAAAAGATTCCCGGCCATTCATTCTTGGTTTGCCGAGGAGTTTTAGGTATTGGCCTCATTGGAGAATAAACGAGACAGTCGAACTCTCCCTGAAACACGATATATCGCAAGGTGGATGAGCAGTTTCCTTGAATCCAGGCTGCTTGGGTAAGATAGTTCGAATCACTTTAGTTTACATAAACTACTATTAACCTTTAAAGAACATTAAGCCTTGAGTATCTCCTTATGCTTCAATGCCTTCTGCAGTGAAGGCTGCATTTAAGAGACCTAGAGGGTCGTAGAACTGGTCAACCAAATCGTCTCCAGTTGTTGACTACGACGCCGAGAAGACTGCGAATTCAGGTTGTCGATCCTGAGAGATTCGTCTATAATGGTGGCGACGGCGCAGTCAACCCGACTCAGGGATTGGATACGGGGTTATCACTTACCGCTTCATGATTTGCGGGATGGCATAAGCCGACATATCGAACTCGAGAAGTAATTAGTTATGGGATACCTACAATCAAACAAAACTATTTCAGTAGTTTCCGTTTTATGATTTTTAGTTACTCTAAGACATACTAATTAACGTGGGCGGCTCAGATGAAAAAATGGCGAATAATCACCGTCTTTCTGGTCCTGTTTATTCAACTCGCTTTGGTCAGATCGGTGTGTCAAGCGCAAATTCAAGCGCAAACGACTACTCAGACTAAAGATCTGGCTTTTGTTTTTCTACACGGCATGGGTGGGAACCCCGGGACTTTTCAATTACTTTCCGATTCAATTGTTGACAAGCTACCTGCTTATGTAAGGGGATTTGAACAAAAGAACCCGGATGTTATTATTCTTGCTGCAGATGAAACTTTGATTCGACAATATCCTAACTATGTAGACATTGATACCTGGGCGAACAATATTGCTACTAGTATAAACAAGTACTTTCCTTATAAAAATTTAGTGCTTGTCGGGCACAGTATGGGTGGCAAAGCAGCCCTTTACATGACAGCGCATAATATCGGCAACATTTCAGACCGCATCGCCGCGGTAGTCACTATCAATAGTCCTGTCAAGAAACTATCCGGATACTACACCATTGGCGGGGCTAATTTTTTCCAGGAGAAGTTTTTACTTACCCAGGACCGTGGCGTTATCAAATCACTCGAGACTTACGATGCCAGCGCCGATGGAAAATGGGTTGCCGAACACAAGCACTGGCTTGCTCTTTGTTCATCTGAGAGCTCACCGATGGGCAGCAAGTTTAATACCAGTGGCGTCGACCCTTTGCCATGGGACATGGATGACACAATCGTTCCAATTTCAGCACAATATGCCGATGGAGCGGACGTTGTTTATTACGGGGAGCATTACCACAGCGAATTCGGTGATGATCCCGCATTATCTTCAGCCCTTGCGGACAATATATTGAAATACGTTTTCGGAGATGACATTGATTTGTCCGTACTGTCATTAAGTGGTTCGGTCAAATATGACGCAGGCATCTTTCCTTTCCAGTACAATTTCAAAGCAATTCTCGGAGAAGAACAACTCGCCACGGGGACTTTTACTTATAACAACGACTCTTGGTGGTGGCAAGGGCAGACTTTTGTTGTCGGGGAAGCTAATCTTAACGGTATACGTAGCTCATTCGATATAAAGACTCAATGCATTCCAATAATATCCGGTCTTAGCCAAGCGAATTGGCTGAAAAGTGATGAAGGCGATTCACGACTGGTCGTACGGGTCAGGGCAGCGCCGCGTTCGAGGGTAATAGTCACCTGGTCTATTGTCGGATATCAACCGAAGGACATGGCACGCGACCGTTATGAAGTCAGCGTAAGTACTGGCACTCCGTTTTCCGCAGTCTCTAATGTGACGTGGGCGGGCAAAGAAACCAGCGACTATAGATTGCAGTTGAGTTCTCAAGCGCAGGGGCCGCTGCGATGGCTAGCTATTGAGTGGAAAGTATACGCTAAAGTCAGGGGTTCCGGTAATGTCATTGATGGATTGCAGGTCTCGAGCGTAATCGCCAGTCCATGAAAAATGATTTTTACTGCCTCGAACTTGTAAGAAATCGTAAGTCTCGTCTGAGCGCTGCAAGATGTAAAAGTTCATCTTTATCTATTAAGCCTATCATCTTGTTTTCTTTGACAACCGGTGTTTGAGTAACATCCATGTCCAACATCCGCTCGAGTATGTCTGCGGCAGATTGCTCGATACTGGAATAGTCTATTTTTTCAATGGGAGTTCCGATAGATTCCAGTGTCTTAGAATTCCAAAGTTTTCTTCGAACTTTCATGATATCAGTCAAAGCAACACGATTGATTGCATTATCATGGTCATCGACAGTAATAAAAAAATAATTACCTTTAAGCAAAACGTAATTGCTAACTAACTCCATAATAGTCATTTTAGGATTTACACGCGGAGAATCCCTCGATATTCTGACTTCAGTTAAATCTGTGCCCAAGAGATACTGGCGTAAACGCATTGTCCGCAAGGTTTCATTGGCTGCAATAAGATTTGTAATCCCAACTAATATCAGAGCAGCAACGAGAAACCAGGGTTGACCCGTATAGATTAAAAAAAGCCCAACCGCAATGATCGTTAGAGCCATAATTCGGCCTGAATTGCCTGTAATGCGCGTCGTACGGTCATAGTCCTTGGTAACCTTCCAGAGGAGGGCACGCAGCATTCTTCCCCCAGCCATTGGTAAACCTGGCAACAGCTGCAAAAGATTGTACAATGCCATCAAATATATGAGCTGCATCATCAGGTTTCCGAAGACGTTGTAATTTTTAATAACAAGATAAATATAGATTGCGTAGAAAACTATCAATCCTCCAATATTGACTGAAACCCCGAATATGCCTAACCAAAATTCAGTAGATGGTGAAGTGTACAATCGTGGTATTCCCGGCACCCCACCGGTTACATACAAAACCACTTTTCTCAATGGAATGCCACGGCTTCTTATCAGGAAGTTTATAATTGTCTGCCGGATTATCATGAAAATCATTAGAGCCAATGTTATGCCGAACCCCATGCCAAGACGGATCCACATAGAAATTGTTGTCTGGACATTTGTCGCTACAATGAATGTAAGAAATATGAAGGCAAACCACCAGGTGTAATGCAATCGCATTTTAATTGTAAAAACGCTACCTCGGTGAGAAATGCTATTGATCAACTTTCTCGCATACATACACCACTCCAAACAGTCGGAATGGGGAACAGATATTTCAGCATCAATACCCATCTCCGTATTATTTTCTGTAGTTTTTTCACTTTATTTACTAACTGTTCCCAAGGCGGAACGGGTAACGGTAATGTAGGGGTAAATTCGGGATTTTCAGCCTGGCAGTTCGGGCATTTCATGGTGAGTACCTCTCGCCAGAAATTGCGCTTTGAGTATAAGTTAGTCGTGCACGGATGTCAAGAAGTGAATTATTGTTTCATGATGCTTTGATTAAATGCTCCAAAACGGTTACCTTTTGGTGGAGACGGAGGGTTACGTTGATACTCCTGGCAGTTCAACGGAGAGTAAAATGGCAAGAGGTCAAAAAAGCCCTTAAATACGGCTTGAATCCTTTGATTTTACTATTGTTACTGGTGGTCATGTTGTAACAGATGACGGTAAAGGAATCAAGTGCAGCCGGAGTGCTCATTTCTAAGATGCAGTCGATAGGCTTGCCTTCTTTGCTGATGTTGGTTGGGCTGCCGTTGTTGATCGGAATCGCGATTGGATATGGACCCGCGATTGCAGGCATTGCTTTGCCTTTATTAGTACCATACATTGTTACCTGTTCCGGTCTTCAAAGCCAGGCTTTATTGGTCGCTTACGTCAGTGGTACAGTAGGGCAATTACTTTCCCCAGCGCACCTGTGCTTCTGTCTTTCCGTGGAATATTTTAAAACCACTTTGGGCAGGGTTTATCGCTATACCATCCCGATCCTGGTGATTATGGAAGCAACTGTAATAATTGTTTTTCTGTTTGTCAAATAATTGTACCGGGTGGGCAAGAATGTTATCTATTAATGATATTAGTAGAGCTGAGATATCAATAACTAACATGATCTTATTTTGAGCTTACCAATGAACGAAAATCGGGATGATATGAGCATCGATAGGCATATACCTTTTAACTTCAAAGTGACAGCTGATGCTCTCAGGTAATCATAGGCATAGAAGTAATCCAACAACCGGAGTAAAGTACCTGTGAATGACTCGGAATTCACTCTATTCACGGGTAATGCTACCTCTTATGATGGTCTTTGCTTAGATCCCTTGTACAACTATAGAAGTTGGCACGTGGTTACTTTATGATCTGAGCCCAAAACGCACCTATTCAGAGCCTTCAAATCTCTGAAAAAGTGAGGGATAGTCACCGATTCGTTCTGCTATCTTTTCTGGGCCACCTGTGAAAAACCACCCTTGACCTGCAAAGGTTCGGCGATGTAGAGGTAGCGGTCAGTCGCTTCTTCATAAGGTGGCCAAGTGATTATGCCTTTCACATTAGGTTCTCCCGTCTTCGCAAACTGGGTCCACATGGTCATCATGGCCTCGGAGACGTTTCTCTCGGCCTCTGTTATCAGAGGTGCGGGCGATTTGGCGCCACCTGAGCGGTAGAGAAAGCGAAGGACTTTCCATGGGTTAGGGTCATCCACTTCGCCAAAAACGTAATGCAATTCCATGCCGTGTGAGGACCCGCCGCCCTCCTGCCTCCAGTTACCCGGCACCTGATCGAAGATGCCGGCATAGCCTTTGACTCCAACCTTGCCCTCCCCGATTAGTAGATTGACGTAGCCCGGGATCATTTGCGATGCGACCACAACACCCGTGCCTGACAGCTCCCCGAGGTTGGCCAGAGTGATCAGAGGGATGGCATTCTGCTTGCCAGCCTTGAAAATGTTAGCCGGCGCATCGGGCATAAACCAGCCGTCTACCGCGATGTTCCATGGCCCCATAAACACGTAATCCTTGCCCATTTCCACATTCTGGGCTTGGTCAACCTCGATGACCTTCTCCCAACTTAAAGCTCTAGCTGCGGCCAGTGGGTCCTTTTCCTTATCGATATCGAGCTTAGCAAACAACCTCTCACCAAAGGATTCCATCTCTCTAACGTTCATAGGCCGGACAGTACTGCCGCCGCTTTGACAGATAGCACGGTGGAATAGACCTTTAGCCAGCGGTGAAGCCATGAGACTGATGACCTTCGTGCCACCGCCGGACTCACCGAATATCGTGATGTTGTCCGGATCCCCGCCGAAACCAGCAATGTTTTTCTTTATCCACTGAAGGGCGGCAATCAAGTCCAGAAACAAATAGTTCCCTGAAACGCCTGTGTTTGATTCTTTGGAGAGTAACGGGTGAGCCATCAATCCCATCACTCCATGCCGGCCGTTAACAGTTGCCAAAAAAACGCCATGTTCTGGAAGTCCTGGACCGTTGTACAGCGACCAGTTGCCGTTGCCGTATCTGAGGCCACCCCCATGGAAAAAGACCATGACCGGTAGTCTTGCGGTGGGGGATTTTGCAGGCGTGAGGATATTCAGGTAAAGACAATCTTCGCTGCATGGTATCCTTTGTGCAGTTGGCACATTGACATCAGGGTACTGTGAGGCCTGGATGCTGTAGGTGGTGCACTCGCGGATTCCTGTCCAGGATACCGCTTGCTGCGGTGGCTTCCAGCGCAGATCGCCTATGGGTGGAGCCGCATAAGGAATGCCGCGGTAGATCTGCATTTCCTTCCCGGGCTCACCCCTTACCCTCCCTGAGATTAGCCCATTGTCTGTCTTGATCGGTTCCATATTCATTCCTCCTTACTTCTTGCTACATTAGAGAAGCCGTGCCTTGCTTCAAAGTCCCAGGCGATGTATAGTTATCGGCCACTGGCTGACTCGTAGACGGGACATGTCATCAGGTCTTCCACATTGGGGTTACCTGTTCTGGCGAATTGGGTCCATATGGTCATCGTAGACTCTGAGACCTTTCGATCCACAACCGTCTTTCTAGGGTCGGAGGACTTCCCCCACCCATACCGTGTAATACCGAGCAGTGGAAGAACAGAACACACCGTCCAATTGTCACAGTTGCTTCCTCTTCCAATTACCCATCCGGAAATATAAGGCATAACTCAACGCCATCACGACTGTGCCGATTACAATTGCCCAGCGTGTTCCATATACTCCGAGACCAGTATGTTGTGATAAAAAGAAAGCTAGCGGTATTTGTACCACGAAGATACTCAATAAGACAACTAACATTGC
>Ga0315291_10010935_pt1 | contig 11072 bp, 8 predicted proteins | sample YL17G12_20_MG_FD_203070 | JGI IMG/M metagenome (GOLD analysis project Ga0315291, IMG submission 203070) | Sediment microbial communities from Yellowstone Lake, YNP, Wyoming, USA - YL17G12_20 | ecosystem: Environmental > Aquatic > Freshwater > Lake > Sediment | place: USA: Wyoming | collected... | reverse complement strand
GGGCATTCCATTGCCGATGAGCGTGCCTTCCAGAATCTTTTACCCGCCGCCGGACAGACAAATTTCTCGCTCCTCATCTTTCAGAATGTCTCCAATATGGTCTCCATGGCGATGAACCACTTCACCGGCGGGCTTTCTGCACAAAAGCGAGAACAGCTCCCCGCTTTTGACATCCTGAACAAATTCCAGACCGCCGGCATCAGCTATGCCTTCTGCAGTGACCAGTATGTGGATTTCCATATCAATGGCTCCACAGGCATGGATTTCAGCATGGGCGGGGCGCTGCCGCTTGTCGCCTATATGATGATGCCTCGCGTGCGCTATCATGATATTGAACATCAGGTGATTGCCACGAGGGAGAATCTGCGCATTGCTGATCTTGCCCTTGAGGCTTATCGTGTTGAACACAATCGATATCCGGCATCACTTGAAGAACTGGTAGCACCGGCAAAATATGTGGACAAGGTTCCTGAAGACCCCTTCTCAGAAAAGGGAGAGGCATTGAAATATATTGTCAACTCTGAGGGGAAAGAGTGCGTCATCTATAGTATTGGACCGGATGGAACTGACACACAGGCTGTGGATATCTATGACCCCACAAATGGGCTGAGTAGTGAAGGCGACATCCTGATTAAAAAGGGCACGGCTCAGGAGAATGCACAATAATTCCTTGAATATTCGCTCGGAAGAATATTATAAAATAATTCATGTTTCTTGAGTTGAAAAATCTGACAGTGCGATTTGGCAGGCATGTTATTCTGGACAGGCTTGACTGTTGCATGAATGGCTGCGCCGTCGGGCTTTTAGGTCCGAATGGCGCCGGCAAGAGCACCCTTCTGCGCACCCTGCTCGGTTTTATCAGACCCTTTTCAGGCACCGCCGGCATTTCCGGACTGGATATTATCAAAGACTCCCGCGCCATCCGTTCTATTGTCGGTTATATGCCGGAGCATGAAAGTTACATCCATGAACTGTCAGCGGTCCGACTTCTGCGCTTCATGGGTGAGCTCTGCGGTCTTTCCATAAGGGATGCCATGGAGCGGGCGCATGAGGTCTTGTTTTATGTCGGCCTTGGCGAGGAGCGCTATCGCAATGTGGAGACCTTTTCACTCGGGATGCAGCAGAAGGTAAAGCTTGCTCAGGCGCTCGTGCATGGACCCAAGCTGCTGATTCTGGACGAGCCGACCAATGCCCTTGACCCGGATGGAAGGCGGGAGATGATTTCCCTCATCCGCGATATTATCAAAAACAGCGGTTCTCACGTCATCCTCTGCTCCCACATCCTGAAGGACGTGGAGGAGTGCTGTGAGGATGTCCTTGTGCTGAATAAGGGAAGATGTATCATGGCGGGAAATATTGACAAACTGCGTCATGTGGATGAGCGGGTCTGTCACCTGAGAATCAAGGGAAATATTGACAGATTCATGGCGGAGCTTTCCGAGAGGGGCTGTGTCTGTTCAATGGGGGAGAAGGAGAGCATTCGTGTTGTTCTTCCCTCGGAGGAAAAGACTGAACTGCTGTTTGAGCTGGCGCAGAAAAATGATGTGCAGTTGCGTCATTTTTATTTCAAGCGCGATTCCTTAGAAGACCTCTTTCTTAATGCCCTTGAGGAAAGTGAACGGGGCGGCTCCTCTGAATATTCCAGCGTCTGAGAGTCTCCGGAGGCGGATATCATGCCGGTTTATGAAACAGGATACAGGACGCGCGACTGGGAGCCAAAGGGGATTTTTTACCGTCTGATGGCGTTTTCTCGTTACACCTATCTTCAACTGAAGGGCAAGCGACGCGTCCACACCCTTTATGTGATGTCATGGGTGACTTTTGTTGCGGCCCTTGCATTAATTTATGCCTGCGTGAACATAAGACTCATTGAGAGATTCGGGATTCCACCCCGCATACTCCCCAGCTTGAACGCCCGTTTTTTCATGGTCTATCTCCTCATACAGCTTTTCTTCGCCTTTTTCTTCACACTCGCTGTCGGACCGCCGCTCATCGCCAATGACATCCACCACAAGGCACTGCCGATGATACTTTCCAAACCGATAAGCAGGTGGGAATATCTCCTCGGGAAGTTCCTTGTGCTCTTTCTGCTCCTTTCAAGCATCACCTGGTTGCCGGGAACCATTCTATTTATCACAGGCACACTTATTCTTCCCGGGAGTAGTAACTGGAGCACGTTTTTCTGGAGTCAATCAATTTATGTTTTGCCGATAATGATAATTTTCTCATTCGTCATTATCATAACCATGAATCTCCTTGTGCTTCTCTTTTCCTCGCTCACGGAGAATTATCGGCTTGCCGGCGTGGAGCTTGTGATGTTTATATTCGGAACCTCAGCTGTGGCAAGGATTGCGACGATGGTATTTCATTCAAGGCGCTGGAATATGCTTTCGCCCATTAATAATATTATAAGCATTGCGGAATCACTTTTCAAGGTCGCAAACACAACATCCATACCGCCTGCGCTTGCGTGGCTTTATCTTCTACTTTTGTGGGGGGGATGTATCCTTGTGCTCTCAACGAGGGTTAAGGCATTCCATGTCTATAGAGAATAAATGATGCGGCTATTTAAAATCCTTACGTTACCCGTGAATATTGAGCCATGAACGGACAAACCACAATCCATAATTCCACACCGGTGATTGAGTTGAAAAATTTGTCCCGCTGGTATGGCGAGGTGCTTGGGGTGAACCGGATAACCGCCACAATTTATCCCGGAATCACCGGACTTCTCGGACCGAACGGCGCGGGAAAAACCACCCTCATGAATCTCATCTGCGGGCTGTTGCGCCCCAGTCAGGGAAGTGTCCGCATATTTGGCAAACCTGTCTGGAATAACCCGAAAATCTTAAGCCGTATCGCCTATTGCACACAGTATGACAGCTTTTATGAGCGCATGACGAGCTTTGAATTTCTCTACTTTCTCCTTTCCGTGCGCGGTTATGACAGGGCAACCGCAAAATTGCTTGCCGTGCAGGCGCTGGAAAGGCTGAAACTCCATGATGTCATGAATAAGCGTCTTGGCGGTTTTTCCAAAGGGATGCGCCAGCGGGTGAAGGTCGCCCTTGCCCTCGCAGATAACCCGGAAATACTTGTTCTGGATGAACCGCTGAACAGTCTGGATGTGGTAGGGCGGCATGAGATGATGGAGCTTATCAAATCATACGGGTGCGAGGGACGCAACGTCCTCATCTCAAGCCATATTCTGCACGAGATTGAGGAAATGACGGATAACATTCTTATGCTCTCGCACGGTTATCTTCTTGCGGAGGGCGATGTTCGGGAAGTGCGCGGGCTCCTGAAGCAGCACCCGCATAAGATTTATATACGCTGTGACGCACCGCGTCGTTTCGCCTCGCTCCTTTTTGAGATGAACGGGGCGCATAGTGTCCAGATTGACCCGGACAGTGAGGGATTGGTCGCCCAGACGTTCGACTTAGACACCTTTTGCCATCGCTTGAATGATATTGTATTGAATAATCACATACATGTGAGCCTTGTTACCGTATCGGATGAAAGCATCCGCGCCGTTTTCGAATATCTCACGGAGAGTGCTCATGTCTGAACTATCTCATAGCCTGAAGAATTCGGCGGACGAAAAAAATCGTCAGAGATTCCGACAGGCTTTGACCATCATCAATTTAAGCATCCGGCGATACCTCTTCACGCGGTATATGTGGCTGCTCATCTGTCTTGGTTTGACACCCTGTCTGTTCACAGGCATGATTGCCATCGCCAAAATAATACATGAGGGATATGGGAGACAGCCGCAAATTTCCGATATGAACCAGTTTATGCAGATGGCGTTTCGCCTGTTTTACATCCATTTCGTCATCTTTTTTGTGGCGAATATCTTTGGGTTTTTACTGCTTCGCAAAGAGGTGGACGACCGCACGCTTCATTACCTTTTTCTTCAGCCCGTCAGCAAGACGCTTGTCATTCTTTCCAAATTTGTGGCGTTTATAATAGTAACCTGGATTTTTCTCTCCGCAACATTTCTCCTCATGTATGTTATTATGTTCATCCCCTATGGCATTGGTGTGATGGCTAAGGATTTGTTTGAAAGCGGCAGGGCGGTATCTCTGGTAGAGGAAAGTTTTGTCATGCTTGTGGCGCTTGCGCTTTACGGCGCTATCTCCATGGTGATGGGGACGATTTTCAAGACCGTATGGTATGGGATGATTTTCTACCTGTGGGAGACGGCTCTGCCCTATCTGCCCTCCACGTTTAAATTTTTCACCGTTTCACACTATCTACAGGCTATGACGCCGGAGCGGGGCGCAATTCCGCCGCACATGTTTGAGCTTTATGGCGAGATGCCCGGACCATTGCATTGTTTCATAGCCATTGTCCTCATCCTCACCGTCTTTATTGGCATCACCGTTTTCCTTATCCGGCGTTACGAATGCCGGTATGCCGAATCTTGAGAAATCCCCCTGCAAATTTATTTTTAATCCATGTCAACTTTTTCTTGACACGCTCGTCATAAATAATAGATATTCTATAAAAATAGAATATATACTATTGAAATAGAAAGGGGAAAAAACAATGGGGCGCAGACCCAAAGAGATGAAGGGGGGAGTGGAAGAGCTGACACCTCTTGAATTCACCCTTATGCAGATTGTCTGGGTTCGGGGCAGCGCCACGGCGGCAGAAATCGCTGAAGCCCTGCGGAAATCCCGCCCTCTGGCTGATACCACAGTCCATACGATTCTTGCCAAACTCCGGAAAAAGGGGTACATCGAACCTGTTCCCACCATTGAACGGGCGATTCGTTTTGCACCGAGAGTTCCGAGGGAAAATGTGGCAAAACGCTCCCTGAGGCGCATCATCGGCGACTTTTTCGAGGGCTCTCCACGCCGCCTGATGGCGCATCTCATCGGTGAGGAGGCGGATGAGAGTGAACTTGAGGAAATTCGGAAACTCCTTAAACATTCAAAGAAAAAAGGGGGTAGAAATAAATGAATTTATCGTTATTCCTGAAAGGCGCTATGGACTCAGTCTTGCGAAATCATCTGTCCGCACGGCTTGTCATGGCGAGTATTGATTTTTTTCTGATAGCCGCATTTGTGGCGCTCCTGGTCAAGGTCTTTCGCATCAGCGCCCCGCGGTTCAAAGCCCTTTTGTGGCTTCTGGTTCTTGCCAAACCGATATTGGCGCTCTTGATTGGGGCTCCCTTGCCTGTTATTGGCGTCGGGCAGCCCGCCGTTGGGCTCGCTTCACTTTCGCCCGGCAATGGCAAATCGCTGGATGATTTTATGGCGGCGAAACTGGATGCGGAACGAATGAAAATGGCATCACAGCCGCCCGCTGCTGTTTCCTCCACTCAGATGACCCCGTCTTCTGAAAAAAGTCCCGCTTCACCCTTGAAAAAATCAACGGCTGTTCCTTACCATGCGCTCATCACGGCAGATATTTTTCTAATTGGCATCTGGTTTTTGGGAATTCTGCTGTTAATTATTCTGACCATACGCGACCATGTGCGCATTCGCGGCATCTTTGCGCGCTCTAAAATTCCGGACAATCAACTACAAATCCTGTTCAACAAGATAGCAGGGGAGATGGAAATCCGGCGCGTTCCAGCCCTGCGCCTTACGGATGTTCTCGAATCGCCTGCCATCGTGGGTATCTTGAACCCTGTTGTTCTGTTCCCGCGCTGGCTTGCTGAAAGCGCAAACGCAGACCAGCCGGAATGGATTCTGCGCCATGAGTTGATGCACTGGAAGATGAAAGACCCGCTGGCTCTGCTTCTACGGCGGATATCCGAAATCCTTTTCTATTTCCATCCTGCGGTGTGGTTTGCGGGAAAGCGCTGGGAGGAGGCAATGGAACTGGCATGTGACCGTGCGCTCTTGCAGAAAGAGCCTGACGCCCGCCATTATGCGGAACACCTGTATCATCTGCTTAAAAACCAGAATTCCAGACGTTGCTATCCCCTTGCCGCGGGCATCTTTGCAACGCGCACGCAGATTGGCAACCGCATTGCCGCCCTGCTTGCCAACCCGCTCCGCCACCCGGCTCGACTTGGCGTCTTTTCCATGATTTGCCTGCTTGGAGTGGCGCTTATCGGTTTTTCAACAGGCTTTGGCGTTCATGGGGTCTCTCAGGCGCAAAATGGCGCTGTCACACCAACTGTGAGTGTTCAGCAGGATATTCCACAACTTGTTGAGAGGACTCGAGCTGATTTGCGCTCCCTGAGAGTGGCGACGGAGGCCTATCAGGTGGATTTCAGAAGCCTTCCCGTGAACATGAGAGGACTCACCACCCCTATTGCTTATGTTGTGGCCGCCTTTCCGGACCCTTTTGCGCCTGACGATAATATCAAGATGTCCTCTTCAAAGGATTCGAAGGAAATTGCTTTTTACAGCGTCGGTCCGGATGAAATTGACCAGAAGGGCGCTCTGACTTATGACCCCACCAATGGCGTTAAAAGTCCGGGCGATATTCTGATTCGGGTTGCCAATGTTCAACCTGCAGCGGCCCCCGCCGCTCCTTCTTCTTCGTCCCATCCGGAATATTTGAACGATCCCGCCCTGAAGGAACTCCTCGAATTGCAAAAGAAGGAGGGACGCGACAATGCCTTTATTCATTACCAGAAGGCCGCTTTCCTGATGCCACCTCTGAATGACAACACCAAATTTAAACTGTGGGATGATGTCCTGAAACAGGGATGGACTCAGAACAGCGCGCCGCTTCTGCCTGTGTTTGACGCTTTTCAGCCGATGCTGGATGAAATCCGCAAGGGCGTGGCGCTAAATTATGCCAGGAATGTCGATTATAGAGGACCCTCCACGCCGGTGCCGAATTTCTTAGTTGCCCAGACAGCCGCTAAAATGCTCTGCGTTCAGGGGCGCTATCTGGAAAGCCAGGGCAAGTATGAAGATGCCCTGAATAATTATCTGACCGCCCTGAAAATGGGACGTGATTACAGCGCGCCCGGCGGGACATTGATCAGTAACCTGATATCCATTGCTGTGGAAAGCATCGCCCTGAAACAGATTTATCATGAGGTTACATCGAGTAATCTGGACCGTCCGCAGCTGGAGCACTGCCTGGTCGAATTGAAATCCGTGGAGGAGTCCCAGGGGTCAACCAGGGATGCCTTCCAGACGGAATCACAGTGCACGGTCTGGGCGTTAAAGCAAGTTCTTCTCGAGAATCCCGAGGAATATAAGAAAGCCGATCCGGATGCGTTTAAGATGATACAATTGCAACCCGGCCAAACTTACAAGGATTTATATGATTTGTTGGTCAGACAGAACAGGGAATTATGGGACTTTCATTTTGACCATTGGCAAACCCCATACTGGAAGCGAGATAATGCGGCATATAACAAAAAGATTGAAGAGATGCGAGCCTCTTTCCATCCAATCATGAACATTGCCATCCCCAATTTTATGGAGGCGGATATACGAATCCTGACTGTTAAATCTAAAATGCTCCAGACTCAGATTGCGACCGCGCTTGAAATCGCGCGCCTGCAGAATGGCAATTATCCCCGGAAACTCTTGGAACTTGTCCCCATTTATTTCGTGAAGCTTCCTATTGATCCTTTTTCGGGTAATGAGTTCACATACAATCTATCGCCTGATGCGGCGACTTATTTCCTGTTGGGAAGCGGTCCCACCCTGGCGGGCACCGGCGGTGCGGTTATGTATGACCCCACGAACGGCACCATCAGCGCCGGAGACCTGTTCTATAAATAAGATAAACCTCAATATTATTAACCATCCTTTTGCCTCACGGACAAAAAAATCCGTGAGGCTTTTTTATCTTCTTGCTATGAATTGATGGTCAACTTTAGGCTCTCATCATGATTTTTGACATGAAAATAAAATGTGCGGCGTTCACCCTTGTTGAACTTCTGATTGTCGTGGCGATTATTGCGATTCTTGCGGCGATTGCAGTGCCGAATTTTCTTGAGGCGCAAACTCGCTCCAAGGTTTCGCGCGCCATGGCGGACATGCGCACGGTCGCCAATGCCCTTGAGCAATACTCCCTTGAGCGGCTACACTATCCTACCATGCTGGAGCCCGGATTCACGGGCGGCGTTGCGCCACTTGCCGGCAGCAACCTGAAATGGTGGTATGTCCCCAATTCCCTAAGCACACCCGTCGCCTATATTGCCACTGCTCACATCCTCTGCCCTTTCGGGGGCGACAAGGCGCGCCGCAATGATTTTCCTGATGACATCTGGCGACGCTACAGTTATGAAAATATTCCCGAACTTGAAAAAAAATATCTTGATGGGTTTGCAGTTCTTGAGGCGAAATATGCGCCGGATAAAAAGGCTTCGGAGATCTGGGGCATGTGGCGTATCCTGTGCATAGGACCGGATATTGCCTGGAATCCCATGATTCCCTATGACCCCACGAATGGCACGGTCAGCATGGGAAATATCATGCGAACGCAGAAGGATGGCATAGTCCGATGAGGGAGGTTTTTTTAAAGATGAGTATGGTTTTTATGACGGGCATGAGCCTCGTCTCTTGCAGTCATGCTCCGGTGGCAGGCGTTTCTGACGTCCTGTTTGGAAAGGTTATCTGTCTTGACCCGGGTCATGGCGGAACGGCGCAGTCAGACCGTTTTCGTGTGGGTCGCGCCGGCGAGAGGGAGGAGTGGGTTGACCTGCGTGTGGCGCTCCATCTTCGGCAGATGCTGGAGAAAAGGGGAGCGCACGTCCTGATGACCCGCACGGAGGATGTGGATGTTTCATTAGAAGAGCGAGCACGTCTTGCGGTTAGCCAGCACGCCGATGTTTTTATTTCCATCCATCATAATGCCACAGCTGACCCGGATGTGAATTTCCCCGTGGTGTATTTTCACGGCAACGCCTCGGAGAATCAGGCGGGCGTGGCGCTGGCTCGGAGCCTTGCGCATCACCTGAGCCGGAATCTCTTCGGCGGTAAAGGGATGGCTGTCGTCTGTTCCGACCTTGTCATCTTTCCCGGACGGGGCACGGCTGTTCTGCGGCATTCTTACGGCATCCCCGGGGTTATTGGTGAGGCATCCTTCTTCACAAATCCGTCCGAAGAAGCGCGGCTGAAACAGGCTGATTACAATCGGTTAGAGGCGCGAGCCTATCTCATGGCGTTAGAGGACTTTTTTTCCCGCCCGCCATTTGCGATTCATGAGAAATACTCCGTCGTGAAACTGCCGCCCTTTACCGTCCTGCAGGAGGCGGAGCGGAAACAACCTGAGGCGTTGAACTGGATGCATGATTTCATTGAAGGTTCGGAGCTTGCCCGAAAGGATGATATTGCATCGCAGAAAAAAGCGTATGACTTGTTGACCCGCTCGGCGCGCTCATTTCCTGACTCGTATGTTGCCGGAAATTGTCATCGTCTGAGGGCGGAAATCCTCTCAAAATGGGGGATGAATGAAGAGGCAGTCATTGAAAAGCGTCGGGTGGAGGAACATTATCCCTTACTTGATTGATGGCAATTATTCATACCGTTTTACTTGAGCACAGATTATCTATGACAATATTGCTTAGAATACCATGATTCCCTATGACACCACGAACGGCATGGTCAGCATTGGAAATATCATGCGGACGCAGAGGAAAAGTCAGGTGCGATTAGTTGGCGGAGTTCAAGAGGAATATCCATCAGAGCCTTTTTATCGCCTAAGGAGTAACCCTGCGCGGCGCGTAATAAAGCAATAATAGGTTTCATCTCCGGAACATCACCAAATATGCTTTGCAGCGCCTGATATACTTTTCCCAATTTATCCGCTTTTTCGGGGGATAGTGGAATCTGCTTTTGAATCCATAACTGCAAGCCTTGTTGGAGAATTTTACAATTTTGAGGATCGAATATCGAGAAAAGATTATGTATGATCGTGTCATTTTCGATCCATTCTGATAGGAATGAAGCAAAAACATCAATTATTTTAGGATCATTCAAGGGCACGTTTGTTATAAAATTTTTTAAAGAACAGAATCCCTCATCATCCCGATGAAAATTGAATAATATATCAGCATATATCAATTTTGTACCATGTTCATTTGGTAAGAATTGCATCGCTTCCTCACAATGCTTCAATGCGTCCGACAGGTTCCCATTTTTCATTGAAATTGCTGATTTGCTTAATGAAACAGCATATTTTATTATTGATGGCATAAATTCCCGAAAGTCCAAACTTATCTTTTCATAAATATTAAATACTTCTTTCCAACGTTTGGTAATAAACATGATCATCATTTTAATTTTTAAAGCGATATTACATTTTGGATTAGTATTTAGTATATCTTCTAATATATTAAGGGATTCTGCGAATTTACTATTTTTAAATAATTCTATTGCCTTATCTATATTGGGAAGAACGTCTTCGATAGAAGGCTTGAGAGGCAATAAATCTGTTTGAAAAATTTTAAATTTAATCTGCTCTAATGCGGCTTGATAATATAAGCGCGCGGATTCGGGAGCGCAGGCTTCAAGTTGCCGCAATTCTTCCACATTATACCAGTTCTGCAAAAAATTCACAATGATAGGCAGTGGACGGTCGCGTCCCTGTTTGATGTCGAGAATAAGCCGCAGTAACGGCTCGTTGAGTTCATAATAGGATTCACGACCAATCGAATTTCGTCTCACATATCCTTCATGGAGAACGTCATGCAGCTGGCGGGATACAATTTGCGGCGATAGAAATATGCGGCTGGCAATGTCGTTGACCCTTAATGCCTGTCCATGTTGGTCGGCAATGAGTTGGATAATCTTGTATTGTTGGGGCGACAGGCGGTCGAGTCGTTGCTGGTAATAAGGGGTCAATTCGCGGTCTGCCATCTGGACAAAAGGGTCAACAAGTTCGGAAAGGCCGTTGACTGTCAGGAATGTACTGAGCATCGCCAGAAGTCTGTGATTACCGCCAGTGAGATGATAAATGGTTTTCAATCTATGCTGAGACGATTTTTCGCCGAGCGCCTTTGCCAATTTATGGTCGCTGTTTTCCTCGGCAAGCATTTTCAGATATTCCCCAGCCTCTTTTTCGTCAAGCGGTTGAAGGGGATGGATGAGAAAATAACCATAGAAAGGATGGTCGTTTTTGCTGCTATAAGGGTATAACCGGAC
>Ga0315291_10010934_pt1 | contig 11072 bp, 13 predicted proteins | sample YL17G12_20_MG_FD_203070 | JGI IMG/M metagenome (GOLD analysis project Ga0315291, IMG submission 203070) | Sediment microbial communities from Yellowstone Lake, YNP, Wyoming, USA - YL17G12_20 | ecosystem: Environmental > Aquatic > Freshwater > Lake > Sediment | place: USA: Wyoming | collected... | reverse complement strand
AAAGAAAGTCCTATCATTAATCCAGCACTTATGTAATCTACCATTTTATTTAAAACTTCACCTTAACATTTTCCCTTTCGTGTTCGCTAATTTTCAAATATTCTTTTGGTTGCTTGTTGTAAATCTTTGCAAAAAAGGCTCCAGGAAATGTCTTGCACAAATCATTATAAGATAAAATGCTGTCATTATAATATTGTCTTGAATAAGCAATTTTATCTTCTGTTGCAGAAAGCTCTCTCTGCAATTCCAAAAAGTTTGTATCTGCTTTCAAATTTGGATAATTTTCAGCAATAGCGAAAATAGTTTTCAGGGCAGATTGAAGTTTATTGTTTGCTTTTATTCTATCTTCTAATCCTTCTGCACCAACAAGTGCTTTTCTTGCATCAGTAACTTCTTTTATGATTGATTTTTCATGCTTAACATAACCCTTGACTATTTCAATAAGGTTAGGAATTAAGTCAGCTCTTCTTTTAAGTTGAACATCTATTTGAGATAAAGAACTTTCAATTCTGTTTCCTAAAGTTGCAAATCTGTTAAAATAAACAAAAAATACTAAAATTATTACAATAGGTATAACTGCAAATATCCATAATAACATAACAAGGAGGGAATAATTAAATTTATAAATTTAACTATACAAGATTTTCTATGACAAAAATAGATGAAAACCAATGTATTGGATGTGGCTTATGTGTTTCTTTATGCGATGAAGTTTTTCAAATGAAAGACAACAACAAGGCAGTTGTAAAAGCACAAAAAAAGAAACCCTGTGTTAAGGAAGCAATTAATTCTTGTCCTGTAAATGCCATATCCGAATAAAAATATTTATTAACTATATTTCACTTTTTAATTCATGAAAGAGGGAAAAATTGATTTTGTAAAATGGTTTTCAGAGATAAACAAAGATTCAGGATTAACTGCTGGTGGAAAAGGTGCAAACTTAGGAGAAATTTACAACTTAAAAGTTCCTGTCCCCCCGGGATTTGTTATTACTGCTCAAGCTTACGATTATTTTATTGAAAAGGCAGGAATAAAAGAAAAAATAAAAGAACTTCTTGCAAGCATAAGTTATGAAGATACATTACAATTAGAAGAAGTAACAAAAAAAATAAGAAAATTAATTGTAGAATCAGAATTTCCAAAAGAGATGAAAGATGAAATTCTTGAATCCTATAGTTATATGGATACAAAAGAATTAGAAAATCTAAAAGGAACTGCAATAGATATTCTAAAAAATGCTTCTGCAGATATTTTCGTAGCAGTTAGAAGCTCAGCAACAACAGAAGATTTAGCAGGAGCAAGTTTTGCAGGACAGCAAGAAACATTCTTGAATGTAAAGGGGAATAAAGAATTACTAATAAAAATAAAAGAATGTTTTGCTTCTCTCTTCACCGCAAGAGCAACATATTACAGAAATAAAAAAGGATTCGAGCATGAAGAAGCAAGTTTAGCTGTTGTTGTGCAAAAAATGATAGATTCAGACAAATCAGGGGTCATATTCTCAAAAGATCCTTCAAAGAAAAATGATAATGTGATAATAGAAGCTGTTTGGGGGTTAGGAGAAGGAATTGTTTCAGGAGCAATCACCCCAGATAGTTATATTGTTTCAGAAGGAAAAATAATTGAGAGAAAAATCAACGAAAAGAAGATAGCATATACAAGAAATTCGGGAGGAACAAAAGAAACAATAAAACTAACTCCTGATAAATCCAAACAGCAAGTTTTGAAAGATGGAGAAGTAAAAAAACTTGCTGAAATTTCATTGCAGTTAGAAAAACATTATCAAAAACCTCAAGATATTGAATTTGCAATTGAAGGAGGAAACATCTATATTGTTCAAACACGTCCAATAACAACTCTTGAAGGAAGAAAGGGAGAAATAAAAGAATTGAAAGGAGAAATAATCTTGGAAGGAATTGCTGCTTCTCCAGGAATTGGCTCTGGAAAAATAAAAATTATTGAAAAACTGGAAGATTTAAACAAGTTAAAACCAGGAGATATTCTCGTCACAAAAATGACTAATCCAGACATGGTTGTAACAATGCAGAAAGCAGCTGCAATAGTAACAGACGAGGGAGGCTTGACTGCTCATGCAGCAATTGTATCGAGAGAAATGGGCATTCCTGCTATTGTCGGAACACAAGAAGCAACAACAAAATTAAAGGAAGGAGAAATAATTACTGTTGATGGTTCTACTGGAAAAATCTACAAAGGAAAAATAGCAGAAACAACTCAAAAAGAAGTTCTTGCTGTTTCAGCTAAGACGAAAACAAAGATAAAATTAATCGTAGACTTGCCAACATTCGCAAAACGTGCTTCTCTCACAGGAATAAAGCAAGTTGGATTATTAAGAATAGAAGGAATTATTGCAGAATCAGGAAAACATCCAGAATATTTCTTGAAGAAAGATAAGACAGAAGACTATGAAGAAGTAATCTTCAAGGGAATAAAACAAATTGCAGAATACTTTGAAGAATTATGGGTAAGAACTTCTGATATAAGAAGTGATGAATATCAAAACTTAGAAGGCGCTCCAAAAGAGATTGAGGCAAATCCTATGTTGGGAATGCATGGAATAAGATATGGAATAAAAAATCTTAAAATCTTAAAAGCAGAATTGTCTGCATTGAAAAAAGTAGCAAAGTTAGGAAAAAAGATAGGAATAATGATGCCTCAAATTATAAGTGTAGAAGAAGTTCAAGAAGTAAAAAAAGTTTTGAAAGAAATTGGTTTCTCCGAAGCAAAAGTCGGCGTAATGATTGAAACACCTGCAGCAGTTCAAATAATAAAAGAATTATGCGAAGAAAAAATTGATTTTATCTCCTTTGGTACGAATGATTTGACTCAATATATGCTTGCTATTGACAGAGGAAATGAAAAAGTCCAGCATCTTTACAATGAAATGCATCCTGCTGTTTTATATCAGTTAGCTTATGTAATAAGAGTTTGCAAGAGATTCAAAGTTGAATCAAGCATTTGCGGGCAGTCTGCAAGCAGGAAAGAAATGGTGAAATATCTTGTTGAAAATGGGATAGACAGTTTAAGTGTGAATGCAGATGCAGCAAAAGAGATTTCAGATTATGTTGAAGAATTAGAAAAAGAATTAGTGAAAGGAACAGATAAAGAACCAAGAAAATATCAGCAAAAAGAAGATAAAAAACAAGAAGATTCAGTTTCCTCTTTAGAAGAATCTCCGAAAATAAATGGAATAGAAAGCATAAAATCCGAAAAGTTAGAATAAATTTATAAACAAAAAAGCCATATCATAACCATGACTAAAACAAAAAAGAGCGTTAATAAAAAAAGCAGTTCTATAGAAAAAACAATGCTTGAGAATTTTGTAGAAATACAAAAAGTAATGGTTGACTTGTCAGTTAAGCTAGGAGATTTAAGTTCTAAGATTTCAAGACTTCTTGATTTGTTTGAAAATACAGCAAGAAACATGTCAAAAAAAGATTTTGAAGGAGATAATAAAGAGATGATAAAAAGAATGGATTCTCTTGTTGAACAGAATAAAACAATTGCAAAGGGATTATCAATGATATATGAGAATGCGGCAGAACAACCAAAACCGATTCAGAGAGTATATCAACCTCCTGTTCAAAAAACACAAAGTTTTTCTTCAGACAGATTCAGGCAGTATCCTGAGAAATAGAATGTATCAAAAAAATTCAGAAAAGTTTTCAGACTTATTCAAAAAAAGGTTTCTAATAGAGTTCACAAAAGAACTAATTAAAAATTCTGTGACAGGAATTCAGTTTGAAGAAGAACAAAGAGATACAAAAATTCCAGAAAGAAGCATGCAAGTAAAGTTTCAAGACAGAAAAATATTCAGAGTTCCTTCTAGCCTTAGAATTCCAGAACCTATTATGCCTTCGACATTCCAATATCTTCATCCTTATCCAACTCAAAAAGAAATTGATTTAGGAAAATTAAATCCCTTATTAAGAGATAATCAAGTAAGAGTTATTGAATGCAACGGAGAAGATGAACCCATAGTAGTAGAAGGAACAATGGGAAGAAAAATTACTAAGATTTTTTTAAGCAAAGAAGAAATTGATGAAATAATAAAAAGATTTTCAGAAGAAGGAAAAATACCAATTCGTAACGGAATTCACAGAATTGTTGTTGGAAGATTAATATTTTCAGCGATAGTTTCTGAAATAGTAAGCACTAAGTTTTTGATAAGAAAAATGATGTTTCCTGTAAATCAGAAATAAACTATTAAGTAGTAGAATGCTGGCATTGTTCAAGAGTTTCCCAAATCAGATATTTGTCTCCTTTTTTTATTGAACTCTCAAAATTAAATCCAATGTTTCCTTTGTTAAAACCAGATACAGGAAACATATATCGTGCAATCAACAAGCAATCTTTTTCTTCACTTCCAGGAAAGTTTATGTAATATCCTTCATAACTTTTGGTTGTGGGCAAATCAGAACTTGCAAAATAAATGCCTACTCTTTCTGGCCAGACTTCTTCTACTGTCCCATTAAGAATTCCTGTTTCATTAACATTTAATCTATTGATTCCATTTTCATTTCTTTGTTCTTGTTGCCTTAAAACTAAACTGCTGATAATAAACCAAGTAAAACCAATAGCAATCATAGCAACACCAATTAGCATTATAATTGCAATTGTTGATATCCCCTTTTTCTTATTCATTATGTAAAATTTCCTATTTTATATTTGTGGCAAATATCCTATTTGCTCATCTAATAAGAAATAATTAGAAATTTATAAAGATTTAGAATTACTGAGTTGGTATTGTTTGTTGAGTTTGTTGTTGCAAGCAGTCAACCCAAATTAAATTCATTGTTTGATTTTGAAAAGTCAGGGGAACTTGCTGGCATTTTGATGCTTGTTGCATAATAGTAAAAATAGTGTATTGAACCCCTTCATTCTGTGATTTTATAGTATAACCATTTAATACTGGCTTGAGAACAAAAGCATAAGCAATAATCCCTAAAAGAACAACTATTACCAAGATTAAAATAATCATCAACCTATTTTTTTCTGCTTTCATAACAAACAAAATAAAAAGTCATATTTAAATATTTCTATTTTATAGTAAAATAATGGAAAATAAAATAACAAAAGAAAAAATAAAGAAGTACAAAACATTAACAAAAACAGCGTTAGAAAAAGCAAAAAAATCAATAATAAAGGGGAAAGAAGATTACGCAAAGGAAATAATTGAAATGGTTTCAAATTATCTTTCAGATGCAGAGCATTTTGAGAAAAAAGGGGATTTCATAAACGCTTTCGCTGCCCTCAATTATAGTCATGGCTGGCTTGATTCAGGAGTTAGTCTCGATGTCTTTGATGTTAACGATAATAAGTTATTTACGATAAAGTAATCTTTGGGGAAAGAAATGTTAATGAAATAATTGAAGTCTGTTGTAATCATTGTTCAACTCATAATCGACATTTTCAGATTAACATATTATCAATATCTGCGAAGCAGACAATTCTTCTTTTCGAAATTTTTATAAATCATTCTCTCGTATTATATAAATGAAAAAGGTGATAGTAATTAGTCTTGGCGGGAGCCTGATTATTCCGGATAATGTAGACACTAAATTCTTGAAAAAATTCAAAAAAACAATTCTAAAAAATACAAAAAAGTATAAATTTGTAATTGTTTGCGGGGGAGGAAGTATTGCAAGAAAATATATTTCTTCTCTTAGAGAAATAGGAATAAATGAAAAGTTACAGAGTTTTGCAGGAATTTCTGCAACAAGAATGAATGCTAGATTTATGAGTTATTTTTTTGATTTCAGTCAAGAAGAAGGCATTCCTCATACTCTAAAAGTTTTAAATAAATATGTAAAAAAACAAGACATCATTTTTTGCGGTGCATTGGAATACAAGCCAAATCAAACTTCAGACGCAACAGCAACAGAAATTGCAAAGCATTTCAAGACAATTTTTATCAATTTGACAAATGTACCAGGAGTTTATACTAAAAATCCAATGGAACATAGAGATGCTAAATTTATTCCTCAAATGTCTTGGTTAGAACTTTATAGAAAAACAAACAAGAATAAATACAAGCCAGGACAGCATTTGATTTTAGACCAAACAGCAACGAAAACAATTCTTAAAAGCAAGATAACAACATATGTTCTTGGAAAAAACATGAGAAATTTGGATAGGCTTCTAAATGGAAGGAAATTTAAAGGAACAATTATCTCTGGCTAATTAGATGAAAAACTATATTTTAATTCGAGAAAATAATTTTGAGAAAGCAAGAAAAGAAATTCGAGAAAACCAAAATAAAGGAAAAACAATAATATTTTCAAGCAATGATGAAGAGTTAGACAGAAAAATTCTTGAAAAAGAAAGTGTGGATATACTTCTGTTAAATCAATCAAACAAAAAAGACAAATTAAAGCAGAGAGATTCGGGGTTTAATCATGTCATGGCTAAAACAGCAAAAGAAAAAAACATCACAATAGGAATAAACCTCGATGAAATCATTCATTCTGATAAAAGGAATAGGGCAAAAATTTTAGGAAGAGTAAGGCAAAATATAGAACTCTGCAAGAAAGTCAAGCTAAAGATGATGTTCTTTTCAGAAAAAGAAAAAAGAAATTCAATTGAACTAAAAGCCTTAGGTTCTGTTTTAGGCATGCCGACGAATATGATTAAGGATTTTCAATAAAGTCCTTAAAATGCTTGTTCACTTCATTCACAAAATCGATAATTATGTTAATCTGAAACTATCGTCTTCAACTTGACAACATCTAAATTTATTACACATTAAAATATTCTTAGCGAAGAAATCTGGCAAAGCCGATTTCGTAACAATTAATCCATATCAACAGACTTCAATTATATATTATCTTTATTCAGAAAAATTTAATAATGAAAATCTCTCTCTTCTTTGATACAACATGTCAGACATAGAAAAAATAAAAGAATCATTAAGCAATCATGAAGTTCAAATTCTTCCTTACCTAGATGAAAATTTAGAGCAAATATGCAAGAAATCAGGATTAGATGAAACTTCTGTTTTAAGAGCATTGAGATATCTTGCTAACAAAAAAATAATTGATTTATCTTTTTCAAAAAAAGAAATCGTAGAAGTAGGAGTTAATGGAGCGCTATACAAGAAAAAGGGTTTGCCAGAAAGAAGACTTATTCATTTGCTTAGTGAAAAAAGAATATTAAAATTAGAAGATAGCCAAAAAGAAAGTTCTCTTTCAGATGATGAATTCAAAGCTTCTCTTGGAGTTTTAAAGAAAAAAGCCTTAATTGAATTAAAAAATGGGAAAATTTTATTATCTGGAAGTTTGAGTGAAGTTTCAAAAAAAATGCTTGAAGAAATATTCCTTGAATCTCTTCCCTTAGAAATCGCTTCATTAAAACCAGAACAATTATACGCATTAAAATCTCTTAGGAATAGAAAAGATGTAGTTCAGACAAAAGAAGAAAGAAGTGTTGACATAAAAATTACAGAACTTGGAAAAAAGCTAATGGACACGAAAATAAAAGCGCAAGAGATGATTGAACAATTAACTCCAGAAATGATTAAAAGAGATTTATGGAGAGGAAAAAAATTCAGGAGATATGATGTTGTTTCTCCTCTTCCAGAAATTTCAGGAGGAAAAAGACATTTTGTAAACCAAGCAACAGATTATGCAAGAAAAATATGGACAGATTTAGGTTTCAAGGAAATGACAGGAAACATGGTAGTAAGTTCGTTCTGGAATTTTGATACTCTATTCACTGCGCAAGATCACCCAGTAAGAGAAATGCAAGATACTTTTTTCTTGTTTGAAAAAAGAGAAGATTTCGATAAAAAATTGGTGAAATCAATAAAAAATGTTCATGAAAATGGAATTGCAGGAAGCAAGGGATGGAATTATGCCTGGAATGAAGAAGAAGCAAAAACATTAGTTCTTCGAACTCATACAACAGCAATATCTTCAAAAACATTGTCAGAGTTAAAAGAAAAAGATATTCCAGCAAAACTTTTTGCAATCGGAAAATGTTTCAGAAATGAAACAGTTGACTGGAGTCATGGTTTTGAATTCAATCAAACCGAAGGAATTGTAGTTGATAAAAACGCAAATTTCAGGCATCTTCTTGGATACTTGAAAGAATTCTTCAAGAAAATGGGCTTTGAAAAAATAAGATTCCGTCCTTCATATTTTCCATACACAGAACCAAGTGTTGAAATAGAAGTCTTTCATCCAGAAAGAAAAATCTGGTTTGAATTAGGAGGAGCGGGAATTTTCCGTCCAGAAGTAACTATTCCTTTGTTCGGAGAAAATGTTAATGTTCTTGCTTGGGGCCCTGGCTTTGACAGGATATTAATGGATTATTATCAAATAAAAGATTTGCGTGAATTATATAGAAATGACATCACGCAATTAAGAAAAATGAAATTTTGGGTAAGATGACAATAAATAAACGAGCAAAGCGAGGCAATTACAATCTTGCAAACAGAAGTTTGCAACTTCGTCAAATTCAATGACACGATGGCAAGTGTAATATTAAACAAAAAAAAGTTTGAAAGAGAAATAGGAAAGTTAGATGAGAAAATGCAGGATAGAATTTCCTTATTTGGAACTCCTATTGAAAAAATAACAGATGATAATGTTGAACTGGAAATATTCCCAAATCGTCCCGATATGCTTTCTTATGAAGGATTCAAAAGAGCGTTTCTTGCTTTTCTTGATAAGAAAACAGGATTAAGAACATATAAATTAAACAAGCCTGAAAAAGATTACAAAGTTATAATTGAATCTTCTTTGAAGAATATTCGTCCTTATACTGCTTGCACAATTGTTAAAGGATTAAAATTAGATGATGAAAAAATAAAAGAGCTTGTTGAAATCCAAGAAAAATTGCATTTGACATTGGGAAGAAAAAGAAAAAAGGTTGCAATAGGAATTTATCCTCTTGAAAAAATAAAGCTTCCAATAACATTCAAGGCTTTGGAGCCTGATAAAATAAAATTCATTCCTTTGGAAACAGACAGAGAAATGTCCGGTCTTCAGATACTTCAAAAACATTCTGCAGGAAGAGAATATGCTCATTTGCTAGCTGGAAAAGAAAAATTCCCTATTTTCGTTGATTCAAATAATAACATCTTGAGTATGCCCCCAATAATTAATTCACAATTAACAGGAAAAATAACAAATGATACAAAAGAAGTTTTTGTAGAGTCTTCTGGATTTGATTATCCCACATTAAAAAAATGCCTTAATATAATTGTTACAATTCTTGCAGACATGGGCGGAGAAATTTATCAAATGGAAATACAATCAGATAAAAAGAACAAAGAAATAACTCCTGATTTGGAAACAGAAAAAATGAAAATTTCTATTGAAAATACAAACAAGCTTCTTGGCTTGGATTTGAATGAAAGGCAAATAAAAAAATTATTAGAAAGAATGGGTTATGATTACAATAACAAAATGGCAGAAATTCCTGCTTGGAGAGTTGATGTTCTCCATGAAGTTGATTTGATAGAAGATATTGCAATAGCATATGGATATGAAAATTTTGTTCCAGAAATTCCAAGCGATTTCACTTTCTCGCCCAAACATATGAGTGAAGTCGCGAGCATAAAAATAGCAACGACAGGAGAGGAAAATCCAAAAGAAATAATAAAAAGAAAAATTTCAGAAATTCTTTCAGGATTGGGTTTGTTAGAAACTTCCAGTTTCCATTTAACAATGAAAGAAAATCAGTTCAGAAAAATGGGCAATCAATCAGAGGAAGCAAGAGCAATTCTAATAAAAGAATCAAAAACAGATTATAATATCTTAAGAAATGATTTGTCTCATTATATGCTTAAAATATTTTCAGAGAATGTTGATTCAGAATATCCTCAAAGAACATTTGAAATAGGAAAAGTTTTTTCTTCTGAGAAAAATGATATAACTGAAAAAGAAAATTTAACAATAGCAATCACTCCAGGAAATTTCACAGAATTAAGGCAGATTCTAGAATATTTAGGAAGAATGATTGATAAAAAAATTAGTTTTAAAGAATCTTCTGAATTTCCGATGCATTTCACAGAAGGAAGAGTTGCTGAAATATTAATCAACAACAAGAAAGCAGGCTTCATTGGAGAAATTCATCCTAAGATATTAAAGAACTGGAAATTAAAGATGCCTACAGCCTTGCTTGAAATAAGTTTGGAAGAAGTTTTTGAATAATTACCCCAAATAACCAATACCATTCTTGCTCGACTTATTATCCCAATTCTTTTTTATTGTTCCGATAATTTCCAATAAATCTTTTTTGATTTCCTGCCAGATAGCATTTGAATTCTTTATATATTGAACTTCTTTTTCTTCTGAAAAACTTAAATCAAGTTCAACAATTTCAATCTCGTTTTTCACAAGTTTTTCATATATTTCAGAAAGTTTTTTCTTGTCGTCTTGTCCAATAGATTTAATCAAAGAAAAAATAGACATGGGTGCATTTACAGGATTAATAATCATTTCAACAAATTTCATGTAATTCGAAAGCTTTTCTGCAACAAATTTCCTTACTTCTCTTATCAAGATGTCTGTTTCATATTCTGCAATTTTCTCTATCTGAAAATCCTGATTCAACTCCCGAAAACTAGGAAGATTATATTTCCCTTGAATTTCAAGGTAATCTCTTTTTAGTTCAACTAATGTTTTTTCTGACATGTTCAAGAAGAATAATACAAGTTTATAAATATAATTAATTTTTAAAAAATGTATTGCCTGCGTAGCTCAGTTGGTTAGAGCGCAACATTGGTAATGTTGAGATCCTGAGTTCAATCCTCAGCACAGGCTTATTAATTTTAGAAATAAAATTATCTTCTTCTCTTCATTTTCACGCTTCTTAGTATCAGCATTACCAATAATACAATCAAGAAAGCAACACCCAAAAATACGAAGACAAACGCTAAGAATATCAGTAGATTTTTTAAAATTGCATTTCCCAATATAGAATATAAGATAAATGAAGCAAGAGCTAATGCTGAAAAAACTATTAGGTTCTTAAGAACCAATCCTATTCTAGTTCTTACTACTGGTTTTAATGTTCTTGTTTTCCTAGAAATTGCTTTTCTAGAAACA
>Ga0315291_10010933_pt1 | contig 11072 bp, 10 predicted proteins | sample YL17G12_20_MG_FD_203070 | JGI IMG/M metagenome (GOLD analysis project Ga0315291, IMG submission 203070) | Sediment microbial communities from Yellowstone Lake, YNP, Wyoming, USA - YL17G12_20 | ecosystem: Environmental > Aquatic > Freshwater > Lake > Sediment | place: USA: Wyoming | collected... | reverse complement strand
TATTCGATCTGCCGCGCTTGGCTCCGAAGCATCTCATCCAGGAGCCGGTTTTCCGGGACGGGGCGAGGACTTGCTCCTTGCGCCAGTCGCTCGGACACCCGCCGGCGATGAGCCTGGTGCAGGCGCGCCAGGTCGGTGAGGGCAGGGAGTTGCCGGACCTGGTGCCAGTCCGGTTGCTCGAACAGCCCGCTCACCTGGGCGTTGGAGGTGCACAGTTCCACCCCGTCCTCGAATCCAGTGCTGAATTCCAGCATCCGCGATCGCTCTTTGCCGGCCGCGAGCACGGTGGCGATCATGGAGGTCGCTTCTTCCGGGTTCAGGTAAAGCCGGTTCTCGTTGCCGCGGGCCAGGCCGGGCACCGTGAAATTCTCGAGCGGGCGGAAGCCCAGCTCCTGGGCCGCGGCATCGGTGTCCGCGAAGAGATGGACGGCGGCCTCGGTAAGCTCGGCGTCTTCCAGCTCCACCCAGCGGAGGACGCGGGGGATTTTCACCTGGCGGGTGATGGCCGGGATTCCGAAAATCACCAGGACCGCCACTACAATCGCGGCAAAGACCAAATACATGGTCATGTTATCCCTTGCCCTTTCCGGTCAGCGCGCCCTGGAGCTGGCCGCAGGCGGCCAGGATGTCGGCCCCCCGGCTTTGGCGGCGGAAGGCGTTGATGCCGCGCTCTTTCAAGGCCCGCTGAAACCGAAGCTCGACCTCTTCGGAAGGCGGCTGAAATTCGGAGCCGGGATGCCGGTTCATCGCGATCAGGTTCACCTTGGCCTTGAGCGGCTTAAGCAGTTTCGCCAGCTTCCGCGCCTGTTCCTCCGAGTCGTTCACGCCTCCGATCAGCACGTATTCAAAGGTGAGCCATTGCCGCCGCTGCATCGGGTAGCGCCGGCAGGCCGCGAGCAGCCCCGGGATCGGATACTTCTTGTTGACCGGCATCAGTTGCGAGCGGAGCCGGTCGTCCGGGGCATTCAGCGAAATGGCGAGATTGACCGGGACTTCCCGGCCCAGCTTCTCGATCATGGGCGCGATCCCCACGGTCGAGAGCGTGATCCGCCGCCGCGGGAAGGCCATGCCTCGGCCATGGGTGAGGATCTGGAGGGCTCTGACCACGTTCTCGAAATTATCCAGCGGCTCGCCCATGCCCATGAACACGAGCTGGCGCGCGGAGGCGCTTTCGCCGAGGAGGCGGTTGACCGCGACCACCTGGCCCACGATCTCATGGGGGGAGAGGTTGCGGCGGAAGCCGTGGGCGCCGGTCAAGCAGAAGGCGCAGCCGAAGCGGCAGCCGACCTGGGTGGAGACGCAGAGGGTGAGGCGTCCGGGTTCGGGGATGAGCACGGTCTCGATGGCCTGGCCGTCTTCCAGGTCGAAGAGGAACTTGCGGGTGCCGTCCTGGGAGAGCTGCTCCGAGCGGAGTTCGGGCAGGGCAAGGGAGTAGCGCTCGGCCAATTGCTCCCGCAGCTTCCGGGGCAGGTCGGTCATGGCGGCGAAAGAATCGGCGGATTTTTGATAAGCCCATTCCAGCATCTGGCGGCCGCGAAAGGCGGGCTGGCCCAGGCTCTTCAGTTCCTCTTCGACTGCCTCCGCGGTAAAATCGCGCAGATTTTCAAGCGGCGTCATCGGGCTTTATACAGGCGTGAAAGGAATTCCGCAGGACCAACAATGGGAATCCCCTGCCGCGCCGAAATGGGGAAATGGCGGAGATTCCCGGTGATCAAGGCGTCCGCCCGAATCGCAATGGCGGTTTCCAGAAAAGGAGCATCGTGCGGGTCCGGTAGGGACAGTTCCAGGGGAGGGGTAATCACGAATTGCCAATCCTTCTCGATAATTGAAAGCAATTGGAGCGACTTGTGAGCAATGCTGGAAAACTTGGGCCGCGAAAGCACGTCTTGATATTCTTGGAGCATCGCCGAGTTGTAAGCCGCGGGGAGCCATCTTTCGGTGGTCCTCTGTAAGATGACTCCCGGAGAACTCTCCGGGTGGAGCAAGCCCGAGACCAGGATATTGGTGTCCAGAACAACCATCACCGGGAAGGTCTCTTCCGCTTGCGGACCGCCTGGATCTCCCGGTTAATGTCCCCCAGGGTCATTTTGGATAAGCCGGATTTTTGGGCCTGCGCTTGAATCTCTTTGAGCAGACGAATGGCTCGGACCCGCCTCAGATCGCGCATCGTGGACTCCAGGTCCCCATCTTCAATGGCGTTCATTACCGCGATCGGCTTACCGCGCGAAGTGACCACGACATCGCTTTCCTCTTTTAGAATTTTCCAAACTTTCCCCGGATCCACCCGCAACTCCCGTTGGGTGACAAATTTCATCTTCGTTCCTCCTTGTAGATCAAATCGTAATCAAAATTATACCAATTGATCTACAAAAAGTCAACAGATTAGCCGACAATCTCCAGGACATTGAAGAAGTAACCGATCTCGAAGGCCGAGGTCTCGGGCCCGTCCGAGCCGTGGACCGCGTTGTTCTGCACGGTGCTGCCGTAGAGCCGGCGCAGGGTGCCTTCCGCGGCCTGGGCCGGGTCGGTCGCGCCCATCAATTCGCGGTTGCGCCGGATCGCGTCCTCCCCTTCCAGCACGGCGACGAGGCACGGGCCCGAGCTCATGAATTGGGTCAGGCTCTTGAAGAAGGGCCGCTCCTGGTGAACGGCGTAAAAGCCCTCGGCCGCTTTCAGGTCCAGGCGCACGAGCTTCATGGCCTTGATCTGGAAGCCGGCCTGGAGCCAGCGGGAAATGATCTCGCCGGCCACGCCCTTCTGCCAGGCGTCCGGCTTGATGATGGTCAAGGTCCGTTCTTTCATGGTTCACTACCTCCAGATTGATCCAGCGCCGCGTTTCGGGGAAGGAAAAAGGCATCGCCTCGCCTTCCTCCCCCTATCTCCTGCCTACTATCTACTACCTGCTCTCTCATTCACCGCCCGGATATCTTCGATCGGCAGCTTGGGCCGGCGGTCAAAAGTCATCAGCCCGTTCTGTTCCTGCTCCACGTCATAGGGCTGGGTGTAGCAATAGCCGACGATCCGGGGGAATTCGCCGATGGCCAGGGTGTAGTCGCGGAAATTGTCAAGCAGCGATTTCGCTTCCGTCTTGTAAAACCCGAACCCGCCGTATTCGCTGAGCAGGAGGGGCCGGCCCTGGTAGCGCTCCCCGGACCACAGCGGCGGGAAACTGAAAAGCCCGCGGCGGTAAAGACCGAGGCTTTTGCGGAACGGCCACTTTTCCCCCGGCTGAAGGGCGGTATAGACCTGATAAAGCTCCCGGGTCTTTTCGGCCGTGGGCAGGTATTGATGGAAGTCAAAAATGTCGGTATCAAAGTGCCAGCCGCCCGAATTGTCCACGACCAGACGGTTGCCGCCGATCGCGCGGGTGTGTTGCACGATCGCCCGCGCCCAGGGCATGGTGCTCGGCCGGTAAACCGCCTCCAAGAGGCCCCAGTTCTCGTTATAAAGCGTCCACACCACAATGCTCGGGTGGTTATAATCCCGCCGGATCACGTCCTCCCACTCGCGGTCAAAGCGCGCCTTGGCCTCCCGGCGGTTCCAGCGGATCAGCCAATGGTTCAGGGAAGGCATCTCCTCCCAGACCAAAAGCCCGAGCCGGTCGCACCAATAAAGAAAACGCGGGTCCTCCACCTTCTGGTGCTTGCGCAGGCCGTTGAAGCCCATGGCCTTATACAATTCGACATCGCGGCGGAGCTCTTCATCACTGGCCGCGGCATACCAGCCGCCGGGGAAATACCCCTGGTCGAGCAGTAACTTCTGGTAAAGCTCCCGGCCGTTGAGGTAAATCTTGCCGTCCCGGACTTCGATGGCGCGCAGTCCAAAATAGCTTTCCACCCGGTCGAGGACCGCGCCCTCGCTGTCCTGGAGCACCAGCGCGAGCTGGTAAAGATGAGGCGAATCCGGCGACCAGAGCCTGGGGGCAGGTTCGGTCCAGGCGATTTCCGCCAACCCCGGCGGCAGCACCGCCGCGGGGCCATGCACCTCGGCGGAAGCATTCTCTTCCGCTTTCACTTCGGCCTGGAGCAAAAGATTTTGGCCCGCTCCCTTCACCTGGCCCCGGATCCGGACCTGGTGGTTTTGGGGATCAAAGTCCACCTGGAAATTTTCCAGATAGGATCGGCCCACGCCTTCGAGCCAGACCGTTTGCCAGATCCCGGTGACCGCGGTGTAGAGGATCGCGTAAGGATTTTTCTTCCAGGTCTGCTTGCCCCGGACCTGGGAGCGGGACCGGGAATCAAACACCCGCACGGCCAGGAGGTTGTCGCCCGGCTTCAAGAGGCCGGTGACCTCGAAGGTGAAGGGCGAATAACCGCCCACGTGCTCGCCCAGCTTTTGGCCGTTGAGCCAGACCGTGGCCTGGTAGTCGGCCGCGCCGAAATGGAGGAGCTGGCGGGGAGCGGCCCGCACGGTCGGCGCCGGCTGAAAGCGGAGCCGGTACCAGTTGAGCTCCGGCGGGTTCGCGCGGGCCAGGCCGGAAAGCTCGGATTCAATCGGGTAGGGAACTTGAATCCGCTCGGGAAAGTCCAACTGCTGGTGCCATTTCCGGCGCTCGCCCAGACCTTGAGGATCCGCTTGAAATTCCCAGACGCCGTTCAAATTCTGCCAGGCCGGGCGGAAGCGGTCCGGCCGCGGGTGCTCCGGCCGGGGGATTTCCTGGGCCCCGACCGCGCCGGCGCTGAGCGTGACCGCCAAAGCGATAGCGAGCCAATCTTTCATGGTCCGGGGATTGCGAAGCACTATATCGAAAACGTGTTGGAAACTCAAGGGCCGAGCCTTGCGGGTTGGCTGGAGGCCGCCGCGATCCCGGGAACGGCGGAGGATGGCTCCCGGGGCCAAGTTTAAAAATGTTTTTGGAGTTGACGCTTCGGCAGCCGAGGCATATAATAAAATTTCAATTCGAAACGAGTGGGGGATAGCGTGAAAAAGAAAGAAACCTGCAAGATCGAGAACTGCAAACAGCCGGTCAAAGGCAAGGGCTACTGCCGCAAGCATTACCGCAAGTGGCGGCAGGGTGAGTATGGCAGTGCCCGGTACAAGATTTGCGGGGAAGAGGGTTGCCGCCAGCCTCGCTTTGCCAAGGGCTATTGCGAGGAGCACTATCGGACCGTGTTCCTGGGTCGAGCGGCCGGGTCCGAGGCCAAGCCGGAGAGCAGTGGCTCGGGAGAAGGGTCATGAGGCCTGTGATCGTGCGGGCCACGGCGGCGGCGCTGGCCGCGGGGCTTTTGCTCTGGCTTTGGGGAGGCGGATGCTCGAAGGAAGAGCCGAGCGGGACTCCGTTGCTCAAGGTCGCTGATACCACCATCACCCGGGAAATGGTGGACCATGCGTTTTTGGGTTTGGCCCAGGAGGAACAGGTCAAGTACCTGGACCGGGCGGGCCGGCGGCAGTTGGTGGACAACCTGGTGACGGTGGAGCTGCTTTACCAGGAAGCCCTGCGCCAGAACCTGGACCAGGAACCCCGGGTGCGCCTGAAGTTGGACGGGGCCCGGCGCCAGATCCTGGTGGACGAACTGATCAACCGCTCGATTATGCCCGCGGACCTGTATCGGATGTTCCAGGACCGGTTCATCAAGGTGCGCTCGCTGCTCATCGAGCTGCCGGAAACGCCTTCGGAAGCGGTCCAGGCCCGGGCCCAGGCCGCGGCGGAAAAACTGTATAGCGAACTGAGCCAGGGGGCCAAGTGGGAAGAGGTGGCGAGGAAAAAGCTGGCCGGGCCCCTGCTCCTGCATGACCAGGACTGGGGTTACATGAACCGGGACTGGCTGGGACAAGAGGTGGGCTTCGAGGCGGGGGAGGCGACCTTTTCCCTGAAGAAGCCGGGAGAGTTCACCCGACCGCTCCGGTTAGCGAAGGGCTATATCATCAGCCAGGTGCAGGAAACCCCGGGTAACCTCAACCCGGAGGGCTATACCCGCGAGTTGGCCGAGTATTTGCTGAACCAGAAGAAAGAGGAAGTCTATCGCGGTTACGTGACCGATCTGCGCGCGCGCCGCCAAAAAGACATTCAACCCAACACCGCCAACCTTGATGATTTCTTGAGCCTGGGCGACCGCGCCGCCGCCCCGGAAGAACCGGAGCCGGCAGCCGGCGCCAGCGCCCAGGCCGGGGATACCTCCGCCCTGCCCGCCGAGTGAGGCATGGGAAATCGAGGTTGGCGGCCCGGCGCCACGGTCTTGATCTGGGTGCTGGTTTCCGCCTGCCGGCCGGAGCCGGCGCTTCCCAGCCGGCCCCAGGTGCCGGTGGCCGTGGTCAACGGCGAGGCGATTGACCTCAATGATTTCAACCTCCGCTTCCAGCGGAGCTGGACCCAGACCCAGGCCGGAGAAGAGCCCCCGCTGGAAGTCAAGCTCTATTACCTCCGAGGGGAGATCGAAGAGTGCCTGGTGGTGCAGGAGGCCAAGCGCCTGGGCCTTTTGCTGAGCGAGGCCGAGTTCGAAAAAGCCTTTCAGGAGATCCGGAAAGATTACTCGGACCAGGACTTCGCCCAACTGCTGATTGATGAATACATTGACCTGGAGGAGTGGAAAGAATCGCTGCGCCGGCAACTGCTGATCCAGAAAGTGACCGACCAGGCCCTGGACGACCGGATCGAAATTTCCGCCGGCCAGGTGGCCGACTATTACCAGGCCCACGCCGAAGCGTTTTCGCAACCGGCCCAGGTCCACGCCCGCCAGGCGGTCTTGGTCTCTTTGGAAGAGGCCCAGGCCTTCCGGAGGAAAGTATTGGGCGGCGAGGACTTCTCCGCCCTGGCCCAGACCCAGTCGCAGGGGCCGGAGGCGGAAAAGGGCGGCGACCTTAATTGGCTCAGCCCGGGACAGATTCTGCGGCCGCTCGACCAGGTGCTTTTTGCCCTGCCGACCGGCAAGCTCTCCGACCCGGTCCGGACCGACTACGGGTTTCACGTGCTCCAGGTGCTGGAACGGCGGGAGGCCCGGACCCCGGCCTTGGCCGAGGTGGAGCCGATGATCCGCAAGCAACTGCGCGACCAGGAGCGCGAGCGGCTTTATCGGAAATGGATCCAGGAGCTAATGCTCCGCGCGAAAATCCGGATCAATTACCCCTTGCTCTAAGGCGGGAAAACATGAACCGAATCCAAGTGGCTTTTGCGACCCTGGTGTTAGCGGCGTGCCCGCCGGTGCACTCGTCCAAGACCCTGGACCGGGTGGTGGCGGTGGTGGGCGACAAGGCCATTACCCTCTACGAGCTGGAACAGGCCTACACCCAGGACCCTTACCTGAAGCAAGGCGCCCTCGGCGCGCCGGGAGCCGAGGGGGCCCCGGCCCAGATGACGCCCCGGGAGTTCCTGGGGCGGATGGTGGAGAGCATGCTGATCGAGCAGGAGGTGGAACGCCAGGGGATCAAGGTGGAGCCGATGGAGGTGGAAAAGGCGGTCGAGAACCAGCGCCAGAGGCTGGGGCTGAGCGAGGACCAGTTCCAGTTTGCCCTGGTCAAGGAAGGGATCGGCCTCGAGCAATACCGGGACAAGATCAAGCGCGACCTGATCGTGCTGCGCCTGGTGGGCAAGGAGGTGCGCTCGGAGATCGAGATCAGCGAGCCCGAGATGCGCACGTATTACCAGCAGCACCGGGACCAATTCACGGTGGCGGACAAGGTCTTCCTGGAAGCGGTGACCATCCCCTGGCCGGAAGGGGCCGCGGCCGTCGAGCGCCAGGCGTTGCGCCGGAAACTCTCCGAGTTCCACTTTGACACCCCGACCACCCAACCCTTGTCCGAGCTGGCGCAGCTCCTGACCCAGGCCGGGATCCCTCACCGGGACGCCGAATGGGGATGGTTTGCGCGAGGGGAACTCCGCCCCGAGTTTGAGGACCGCGTCCGGCCTCTGCCTGCGGGAGAGACCTCCCCCCTGTTCGAGACGCCGGAAGGCCTGTTCCTGCTCCTTCTCAAGGAGCGCGTCACCGGCGAAACCCTGCCCTTTGACCAGGTCCAGGACCAAATCCAGGAACGGCTCTACCAGCAGGAAGTGATGGAGCGATACGGGCAGTGGCTCGAGCGCCTGAAAGCCCGGTCCCATGTCGAGATCCGCCTGACCGATACGGACGCGAACTTCCCCTGAACCCTTCCGCGATGGCTGACTTTGCCCCTGCCGTCTTTCGCCTGGCCCTTACGCAAGGTGACCCCTGCGGCATCGGGCCGGAGATCGTGGTCAAGGCGCTTTTGAAGTGGCAAAGCGATCTTCCCTGCCCGCTCGTGCTCATCGGCGACCCCGCGGTCTTGCAAGAAGCCGGCCGGCGTTTTGCCTCCAAGAAAACCCAAAAATTCCTGGCTTCTGCCGCGACCATCGGGCCCGGAGATCCGTTGCCGGCGCCGGAGCAGGCCCCGCTGGTCATCCTCTCGGTCTCCCGGCTGGACCCGGCCCGCCTGAAGCCGGGCGCGCCTGGACCCGAAGAAGGCAAGGCCATGCGGGCCGCGATCGAGGCGGGTGTGAGGCTGTGCCGCAGCGGCGGCGCGGATGCGCTGGTGACCGGGCCGATCACCAAAGCGGCCATGCTCGCCGGCGGCAGCGCCCACGGCGGCCACACCGAGCTTTTGGCCGAACTGCTCGGGGTCGAGCGGCCGGTGATGATGCTGATGAACGACCGGCTGCGGGTGGTGCTTGCCACCACCCACCTGCCCCTGGCGGAAGTGCCGAAGCGATTGAGCGCGGAGGCGCTCTTGCATTTGCTCCGGGTGACCGATCAGGGCTTGCGCCAGGACCTGGGGATCGAAAAGCCGCGGCTTCTGGTGGCCGGGCTCAATCCTCATGCCGGGGAAGGCGGCCGCCTGGGCCGGGAAGACCAGGAGGTGATCGCGCCGGCGGTGGCGCGGGCGCGGGCGGAAGGCATTGCCGCGGAGGGACCCCTGGCCGCGGACTCGCTCTTTGCCCGGGCCCTGCGGGAGCGGGCCGACGCGGTGGTGTGCATGTATCACGACCAGGGCCTGGCCCCGCTCAAGATGCTGGATTTCGAGAACACGGTCCAGGTCACCCTCGGCCTGCCCATCGTGCGCACCTCGGTCGGCCACGGGAGCGCCCCGGATATCGCCGGGCAGGGCCGGGCCTCGCCCCAGAGCCTGCTGCGCGCGGTGGAGTGGGCCTTAAAAATTGCGAAACGGCGAAAGGGAACTAGAATAGTAGGCAGTAGACAGTAGGCAGTAGTCAGGTTCGGAAATCATCCTCATTTTCCCTGACTACTGACTACCGACTACTGACTACTGAGCAGGCATGGCCAGCGAACACATCGTCATTCGGGGCGCGCGCGAGCACAACCTCAAGAACATTGACCTCCTGATCCCCCGCGACCGGCTGGTGGTCATCACCGGGCTCTCCGGCTCGGGCAAGTCCTCCCTCGCCTTTGACACCATCTACGCCGAGGGTCAGCGCCGCTACGTGGAGTCCCTCTCCGCCTACGCCCGCCAGTTCCTGGAGCTGATGAGCAAGCCCGACGTGGACAGCATTGATGGGCTGTCGCCGGCGATCTCGATCGAGCAGCGCACCGCCAGCAAGAACCCGCGCTCGACCGTGGGCACGGTCACCGAGATTCACGACTACCTGCGCCTGCTCTTCGCGCGGGTGGGCCACCCACACTGCTGGCTATGCGGCAAGGAAATCCGGACCCAGACCGTCTCGCAGATGGTGGACACCCTGCTCGCGCTGCCGGCCGGGACCCGGGTCCACGTGCTGGCGCCGCTCGTCCGGGGCCGCAAGGGCGAATACCGCAAGGAGCTGGATGACCTGCGCAAGCAGGGCTTTGTCCGGGTCAAGGTGGACGGGGCGGTGCATGACCTGAGCGAGAAGATCGTGCTGGACAAGAACAAGAAGCACACCATTGAGGCGTTCGTGGACCGGCTTTTAGTCCAGCCGGGCAAGGTGGACAAGCGGCTGGCCGATTCGCTGGAGACCGCGCTGCGGGTGGCCGAGGGCCTGGTCAAGGTGGAACTCGCGGACAAGGGCGAGTCGCTGGTCTTTTCGGAAAAGTTCGCCTGCCCGGACTGCGGGGTCAGCTACCCGGAGATCTCGCCGCGCATGTTCTCTTTCAACAACCCTTACGGCGCCTGCGAGGAATGCTCCGGGCTCGGCACCAAGATGTATTTTGACCCGGACCTGATCGTGCCCAACCCCAACCTGTCGCTCCGCGAGGGCGCGATCGTGCCCTGGGAAAAGCGCCAGTCTTTTTTCTTCCACCAGGTGCTAAAATCCCTGGCCAAACATTACGGCTTTAACCTCAACACCCCGTTCGGCAAGCTGCCCAAAAAAATTCAGAAGGTGTTCCTCTCCGGGTCCGAAGGCGAGACCATCGAGTTCCGCTTCGAAGGCGAAGGGCCGCTCTCCATCACCCAGCGGCCGTTTGAAGGAGTGATCCCCAACCTGGACCGGCGCTTTCACGAGACCGACTCCGGGGCGGTGCGGGAAGACCTGGAGCGCTTCATGAACGTGCGGCCCTGCCCGGCCTGTCAGGGCAAAAGGCTCAAGCCCATGAGCCTGTTCGTGCGGGTGCAGGATAGGAACATCGCCGAGGTGTCGGCCCTGTCCATCCTCGAGGCCCGGGCCTTTTTCGAGGCCATCTCGCTCTCGGCCAAGGAGACCGAGATCGCCCGCCGCATTCTTAAGGAGATCCGGGAGCGGCTCCAGTTCCTGAACAATGTGGGGCTGAGCTACCTCACCCTGGACCGGGCCTCGGCCAGCCTGGCCGGGGGCGAGGCCCAGCGCATCCGGCTCGCCACCCAGATCGGCTCCGGCCTGATGGGCGTGCTCTACATCCTGGACGAGCCTTCGATCGGGCTGCACCAGCGCGACAACCGCAAGCTGCTCGACACGCTGCTCCGGCTGCGCGACCTGGGCAACACCATCCTGGTGGTGGAGCACGACGAAGAGACCATCCGCTCCGCGGACCACGTGATTGACATGGGTCCCGGGGCCGGGGTGCACGGCGGCCAGGTGGTGGCGCAGGGCACGCCGGAAGAAATCATGGCTTGCTCCGAGTCGCTCACCGGCGCTTATCTCTGCGGCCGGCTTTCCATCGCGGTTCCGGCCCGGCGCCGGCCGGGGAGCGGCAAGTGGCTTTTGGTGAAAG
>Ga0315291_10010932_pt1 | contig 11072 bp, 9 predicted proteins | sample YL17G12_20_MG_FD_203070 | JGI IMG/M metagenome (GOLD analysis project Ga0315291, IMG submission 203070) | Sediment microbial communities from Yellowstone Lake, YNP, Wyoming, USA - YL17G12_20 | ecosystem: Environmental > Aquatic > Freshwater > Lake > Sediment | place: USA: Wyoming | collected... | reverse complement strand
GGCGAGCCGGAGAACCGGAGAGCCGGGGAGGTAAGCCGGCGAGCCGGAGAACCGGAGAGCCGGGGAGGTAAGCCGGCGAGCCGGAGAACCGGAGAGCCGGGGAGGTAAGCCGGTGAGCCGGAGAACCGGAGAGCCGGGGAGGTAAGCCGGCGAGCCGGAGAACCGGTGAGCCGGGGAGGTAAGCCGGTGAGCCGGAGAACCGGTGAGCCGGGAACGGGGCCCGTCGCCGTTCCTCCGGCTTACCGGCTTACCGGCTCCCCGGCTCACCAGTTCAACCCATATCCAAATTGCTTTTATTCAAAGACAGCCATCCGGCGCTCATGCCCAAGGGCGCCAAGCTTGCGGAGAGGCTCGCCCGGTACACCAAATTGGCCCTGGAAATGGGCGCCGCCCACGCCGTGGCCATCCGGGCCTCGGACATCGTCCTGGACCCGCGCACCTACCTCAAGTGCATGTACGGCTGCAAGGACTGGGGCCGAAACTGGACCTGCCCGTCCGCGCCGGGCGCCATCAAGCCCAGGGACTTCAAAAACATTTTGAAACGGTACAGGTCGGCCATCCTCGTCCACTGCGCCGACAAGAAGCTTTCGCAGAAGATCTCCTACGCGCTCGAGCGGGAGGCCTTCCTCGACGGGCACTACTTCTCGTTCAGCCTGAGCGACTGCTCGCTCTGCGACGGGTGCGCCCACCCCGAGCCCTGCCGGCTCCCGAAGCAGGCCCGGCCGTCGATGCAGGCGCTGGGCATCGACGTGTACGCCACGGCAAAAAAGCAGAACCTGCCGCTGTTCCCGCTCAGGAACGAAAGCGAGCCCCAGAACTGGTACAGCCTTGTACTGGTGGAATGAAGGTGTGACGATGCAGGAGATAACGATCAAGGACCTGATAGAAAGCCACGATAAGATGCGCGCCGAGGGCCTGAACCTCATCCCGTCGGAGAACTGGCTGTCGCCGGCAGTGCGAGCGGCGCTCGCTTCGGACCTTGCGGGCCGGTACCACTCCAGCTGGTACGGAGGGACCGTACACATCCGCAGGCTTATCGAGGAGACCGAGAACCTGGCCAAGCGCCTTTTCCGGGCGCGCTTTGCCATGGTGACGCCGCTTTCGGGGCTCACCTGCAACCTCACGACGCTGCATGCGTTCACGAAGCCGGGCGACAAGGTCGCCATCCCGCCCTTCACGCGCGGCGGCTTCCCGTTGGGAATCGGCAAGTTCCACCGCCAGAGGGTCTTTCTGCCCGTGGACGAGGCGACCTACGTGCCGAATGCGGACAGGGCAAAGGCAGTCCTGACCGCGGAGATGCCGAAGCTGGCGTACCTCGGCTCGTCGTTCATCTTCTTCCCGCACCCCGTGAAAGAGGTCGCAGACCATGTCCGGGCCGCCAGCCTGCCGACGAAGGTCGTGTTCGACGGGGCCCATGTCCTGGGCCTCATCGCCACGGGCGAGTTCCAGGACCCGCTGCGCGAGGGCGCGGAAGTGCTCTTCGGGAGCACGCACAAGTCGCTCTACGGGCCGCAGGGCGGCATCATCCTGACCAACTCGAAAGAGGCAGACGAGCAGATGCGGTCTTTCCTGGATGTCGATGTCGAAAGCGGCATCGGATTGGTGGACAACCCCCACATGAACCGCGTCGCGGCGCTGGGCCTGGCGCTCGAAGAACTGTCCAAGGACCGCGGTTACGGCACGCAGGTCATAAAGAACGCCAAGGCCCTGGCGCGGGCACTGGAGGAGCAGGGAATCCCGGTCCGTTTCGGCGACCGCGGCTACACCGAGTCGCACCAGATACTGCTCAATATCAAGGCCACCCGGGCCGTGGAGCTCTGCCACCGAATGGAGAAGGCGGGCATATACTGCGACGAGGGCGGCCGCCTGGGCACCGCCGAGGTCACGCACCGGGGCATGCGCGAGGACGACATGACAGAGGTCGGGGCCGTTTTCGCGGAAGTCTACAAGCGGGGCGCAAGGGACGCCACCCACAAGGCGGTGCAGAAGATCGCGAGGAAGTTTGCGCATTAGGGAAACGGGTGAGCCGGCTAGCCGGCAAGCCGGCAAGCCGGGGAGGTGAGCCGGTAAGCCGGTAAGCCGGGGAGCCGGTAACGACGACGCCCATCCGGCTTGCCGGTTCCGTAGACGAGCTGCGCTCGTCTCGGCCTAAAAGACCGGCCCCGGGCCGGTCTTTTGCGGCCCCGGCTAACCGGCTTACCTCCCCGGCTCACCGGCTTCCCGGCTCCCCGGCTTACCGGTCCAGTTTAAGCCCCGTCTTCCTCGCCATTATCGCCACGACGGCATCGGCCACGGCCCGCAGGTTCTCGCAGTCGGCCCGATTGTAGTCGATCAGCAGTCGTAGCGCGTTCCCGCTCTCCTTGCGCTCCCAGATGCGCCACAGATAGACGGCGTCGTGGGAGCAGAGCATCTTTATTTCTCTGGCCCGCTGGATGCCGAGTATGCGCTCGACCTTCTTGAGGCCTCCACGAATTCCTGCCCGGGGCGCCAGGTGCCGGATATCGATGTGAGGCTGGTCCAGCTTCAGGCCGGGGAACGCCATCCGCAAGGCCGGCAGGTCGAACGAGCCGCCGTTGAATGTGACCAGTATCTTTGCCGGCCGGAGCGCCCGCTCGATGGCGTCCCTCGAGAGGTTCACGCCGCGCACCAGGGGCGTGTGGTCCCGGCCGAGCGTGATGCCCACGACCGTCACGGTGGCAGGCAGGTCCAGGCCCGTGGTCTCGATGTCGAGGAATGCCGCCCGGTCCCTGAAGTCGGGGTAAAGGCGCCATTTCTCTGACGCCGGCAGGGCGTTCGCCAGCGTCTCGGCGTCGCCGTGCTCGAGGCATTTCCCGAGCGCTTTCAGGTGGGCGTCCAGCGCCGCCTTGCGGGCCTTGCCGATTGAAGGAATCTCGCCGCTGGCCAGAAATGTCTTCCAGTCGACGACCCCGAGCGAGCGGAGCCGGCTCTCGGTCCGGCGGCCGATGCCGCGCAGGATGACGAAGGACTGGCGGAGCATCGGCGATAATAGTGATGGCCGGAATACTTAAGCCCTTCGGGGGGGCGGGTGAATGCGCCCGCGTCGCTAATGCGGCGGGAGCTCCTTGACAGTGCCGATGAGGTCGTTGTTTTTCATGATCTGGACCTTGAACCCATCCTGAATCTTGAGGTTGGGCTGGCCGTTGACGGTTCCCTTGAGCAGGATGGAATCGCCTGCATCCAGCTTCTTGTTGCCGCTCCGGTCTGTCCAGGTGAAATCCGGGTTGGAGGCCGTCCCTGACGAGACCTTCGCGAGGATGCTTGCCCTCCCCGTGGCGGGGTCGGTGACCTGGATATATACCTCGTTCGCGTCCCTGCTCCCGGCGGTGATGTTCATGAGCCAGTCCCCGCCCGGGAGGGCTTCGGTCTGGAGCCCTATGCCGATCCACAATCCATCTCCTCGATGCGGCGGCTCGGGATAGAGCGCCGCGGCGGAAGCCATCAGAATCACGATGGCCGCGACCGACGCGCCGATCGGGAGCCGCCACCTCGAAAACCTCGGCCGCGGGCGGGGGACCGCCAGCGCCACAAAAGCCAATATGCCGAAGACCCCGGAAAGGAGGGCCAGGTACCATCCCAAGGCCGGGTTCCAGGTACTTATCGTGTATAGTGTACCGTTGAGCGGTGCGGCATCGTCATCCTCGATTTTCTCTTCCCTCCAGAAATTGGAGACATTCTTCCCATCGCTCCCGTCAGGGAGGTTGGTCATGAAAAAGACGGGGATGAACAGGCACCAGACCGCCAGCGCCAGCGCAAGGGCGGCGGCAATTTCCCGCCTGCTCCAGCGTAGGGCCGCCAGGCAGGCGCCGACACTCGCGACAGAGAGCGAGATCCCGAAAATGACCAGATACAGCAGGTGCGTGTAGAGCAGTGCCCCGCTCGCCGAGTTGTTGTTCCTGGACCAGGCGGTGAAGCTCGTGGCATCATCCGCTCCGTTGTAATATTTGGTGCCGAACAGGGTGTAATCCCAGTAGGACGTGAAATCATTCCCGGCATAGTCCGGCCTGTCATGGAGGGTGTAGGTGTACCAGGGGACCACTAGCGAGGCGCAGACCGATGCCATTGCCAATATTGTGAAGACGAGCGGGAGATACCGTGTCCTGCGCGTGCGGACGGCGCCCGCCTTTATGACAGCAGATGACGGCCCTGTTCCTTCGGGCATCCCACGGTTATCATTGGCGGGGAGGCTATTAAACCCTGTTTCTCAAATCGGGAAACAAACCTGAAATACCCGAAACGGCCTTTTCCGTGGCCGTTCAGGCGGAGGCCCCGGTACCGGATGCCTGGAGATAGGTTCAAGGCGCGCAAGGAGCCAGCCGAGCGCCCGCCTTCTGAAAGGGAGCTTTTCCCGGCCATGCCCGAAAGCGGCGGCAGGGCCCCGTCGCCCAAGGGAGGCACCGCCCCTCCGCCCAAGGTCGTCGCCCGGCCGGCCCCGGCCGAAAAGGCGGAAAGCGCTCCCTCGCTGGAAGAGCTCGGCATTCCGGGCCGGTCCAGCCTTTTCCTGGGACATCCATCGCCGGAGCCCTGGCGGATGTTCCGCATGCTCTCTGGAGGGCGCAAGGCGCTGGTGCTCAGCGGCGCCCACCCGAAGCGGCTCCGGGAGAGGTTCGGGCTGGACGAAGCGGCCCTGGTATGGCTTTCCGCCCACGGTGGCTCCAAAGAGGAAACGCTCGCGCCACAGACGCTCGAGTACGAGATGGTGGGCCGCGTCTTAAGGCACTTCAAGGCCCACCGTTCGAGCATCCTGTTCCTGGACGATATCGAGTACCTCTCGTCCCAATGCGGTTTCGAGCCGGTGGTCCGGTTCCTCAAGAGCGTTAGCGATGCCGCCGCAGAGCTTCGGGGCACGTTATTGGCCAGCGCCGACCCGGATGCGTTCTCCAAACGGGAGCGGGCGGCCATTGCGTCCGTTTTCGATACCGTCCGCAAGATCGCCCCCGTCGAACCTCCAACGCTCCCGTCGCAAGGGCTGCCGCCCTCGGTCAACTGCCTGGTCTGCGGCCCGGCCGAGGGCGCGTTCCGCATGTTGGAGGCCGCGTCACGCAATCGCCGGGCGCTGTGCATCACCCCGAACGCGCCGCGCAAGCTCAAGGAGAGATACGACCTCTCGCGCGCCAATTTCCTGTGGCTCAGCGAGAGCGCCACGGGCGAGGGCGTCCTCAAGCCCCAGAAGTTCGCCTACGAGGGCCAGCGGGCCGCCCTGGTCCACCTGCGCTCCGGGCCGGGCGCGCTCGTGTTCCTCGACAGCCTCGAAAAACTCCGGCTCTACGGCCGCCTTCCCGAGGTCGTCCGGTTCGTCAAGGGCGTCTGCGACGCAGCGGCCGAGTGCGGCGGGACCGTGCTGGCCTCTTTAGCGCCCGGCGCGCTCGAATTGTCCGAGGAAGCCATGCTCGGAAAGCGCTTTGAGACCGTGTTCGGCTAGTCCTCTTTCCGCATGACTTCCCAGAGCTTTTCCTGGACGTTGAACTGGGTCTGGACCAGCCGCTGGATGTAGTTTATTATCTGCAAAACGGGGTCGAGGCCGTTGGCTTCGCAGTAGGCCCGGTACTTTTTGTAGAGCTCGGCGTCCATGCGGATGTTGAACTGGGCCTGGGGCGTTCTTTTCGCCACGCCGATGACTATGTTTTTTGTACTATTTAGTACTTTTGTCACAGAAACAGTACACAGCGTACATTATGTAGCAAACTATATAGTTTTGTACTTACATGGGGTTGGCGGAGGGAGAAACGGATGGGCAAGAAGAAGTGAGCAAAACCATGTCCTGCGGCATTCCGGCCGGCCGGGGTGCCGCTTTTTTTTTGATATCGGTTAAAGGGACGCAAGGGACGTTTTTGTCCTATCGGCCCAAAGGGACGTAAGGGACGTGTTGGTTCTATTGGTTCAAAGGGACGTAAGGGACGTGTTGGTTCTATTGGTTCAAAGGGACGTAAGGGACGTGTTGGTTCTATTGGTTCAAAGGGACGTAAGGGTCTGCGCGATTGGTGAAACGGACGAACGGGATGTTCCCGTCTCGTCCGTTTGAACCAACAGGACAGACCCTTACGTCCCTTAACCGATAGGACAAAACGTCCCTTTTCACCGATTGCAACGAACGTCCCTTACATCCCTTGAAAAGATAGCATTGCGTCGTCTTCAGATCGCCGGCGGCGGCGGCGGCAGCGGCGGCGGGGCCTTTTGCAGTATCGATTCCGGCTTCGGCTGCTCGGGCGCGCCGTAGCCCTGCGCAAAGGGCGATGTTTCCCCCGTTGCGGCCGGTATCTGCGTCCCGTAAAGCACGAGCCGGGCGTCGTTGATGACCTTCTCCGGATCCCTATAGTAACCGGAGATGACCTTGGCGAACTCCTGGTGGTTTTTGACGTTGGTCTTGACCATGTAGTTGAGCACGTCTATGCGCTTTTGGTACTCTTCCTTCATCTGGTCGTTGGTCAGGTTCTTGGCCGACATTATCTTTTCGAACAGGAAGCTGTGGCCGTTGTAGCTGAAAACGTCGGATGCAGGGCTCCACGAAAAGACCGTGTTCGTGATCAGTTCGTTGGTCTCGGGCTCGATGCCGACGATCTCTATGAGGCCCTTGACCCGCCGGGTCATCTGGCGGCCGACCTTGACCTGGCCCTGCAGGAGCACCAGGTTGAGCGACGAAAGCAAAAGCCGCGGCAGCTCGATGGGCGGGTTCTCAAGCCTGTGGACCATCGAACGGACTGAGTCGGCGTGGATCGTGGAGTATACGGTCTTCCCGGTCGCCATGGCCTGGAACAGCGTGTACGCCTCCTTGCCACGGACCTCGCCGACGATGAGGTACTGCGGGCGCTGGCGCATCGCCGCCCTCATGAGCTCGAACATGTCTATGTCGGACACGGTCTTGGTCCCGCCCTTTCCTCCGCCGCTTTGCCTGGTAAGGCCGGCTATCCAGTTCTCGTGGGGCAGATTTATCTCGCGGGTATCCTCGATGGAGACTATCTTGCTCTGGGGCGGGATGAAAAGGAAAAGCGCGTTGAGGGTGGTGGTCTTCCCGCTGGCCGTGCCACCGACGACGAACATGGACTCGCCGTGCTCTATCGCAAGCCAAAGGTACGCCACGATGTCCACCGACATCGTCTTCATCTTCATCATGTCGCAGGGGGTGAAGGGGTTGTCCCGGAACCGGCGTATGGTGAACGAAGTGCCGCGCGTCGTGACCTCGCGGGCCAGCGTCGCCTGCAGGCGCGACCCGTCGGGAATGGTGGCGTCCAGGAGCGGGTCCGCGACCGATATCGTCTTGCCGCATTTTTGGGCCAGCCCGATGATGAACGAGTCGGCCTCGTCGTCGTTTTTGAATATCAGGTTGGACCGCATCGACTGGAACTTTCTGTGGAATATGTATATCGGCACGCGCGTGCCGTCGCAGGAGACGTCCTCGATGGACGGGTCGGTCATCATCACGTCGATGAGGCCGTAGCCCACGAAGTCCCGTATCAGGTAGTACATTATCCGCTCGCGAGAGACCTCGCTGAGCTTGATGCCGCGGCTCAAGAGCAAAGAATCGATGCTCTTGCGGAGGTACTCCTCCTTGTCCTTCTTGGAGGCCTCGTCCAGCGTGTAGTCCAGCGTCTTGTTGACTGTGTCCTTCAGGAACCCGAGGACCTCCGTCTCCACCTCGTTGAGCTGGGGCTCTATGACCTCGTAGAGGTAGGCGTTGGTCTCCCGGTTGAGCGTTATCCTGACGTACGAGTACGGTTCCCGTATGGGGCGTATCTCTATCTCCTCCACCTTGGGGTCCATTATGCGGGGTATTACGGTCGGCGCCCTGTCCGACTCCTTGGTGTGGATCTCCATCTCGTCGATGGTGGCGGACTTGGAGACCATGACCTTGCGCGGCCGGCTCTTGACCAGGCTGTTGAGGAACCCGCCCTGGTTGGCGGCCTTGTCCGGTTTTTTTTCGGCAGTCTTCTCCATGTCGTCACCTCCTTCAGACCAAGAGGACCCTGAGCATGATGTACGCCAGAAACACCATTATGAAGCTGTGCCGCAGGCCATTGGCGACCTGCCCGTTCTCCAGCATCCCGGCCGTGATGCCGTCGCCCAGGCCGTGGACCAGCGCCGAGGCCAGGTAGATGAACCGCACCTCGGGGATGAGCTGCGCGTTGACGGTGGTGGCGCCTTGCTGGAGGGCGCTGTCCTCGCCGCCCTTGCCGCCGGCGTTCTGTATCTGCGGTATGAACACGGCGTTGAGTATGAGCACCGTCGCCAGGAACACGAAGAACGCCACGTAGATGACGACCATGTAGGCCGTCATGTTGAGCTCTTTTTCGGCGCGCTCCAGCTGCGTTTCTTTGATGTCGTTGGAGACCAGCGAGAGGATGTCGGCGACGTTGCCGCCGGCGTTGGCGGCCTTGATGATGATGCCGCAGGTGCGCCTGACCAGGGGCGTCTGGACGCGCTCCGAGAACAGCTTCAGCGCCTCGGTGGCGGATATGCCCCAGCCTATCTGGGCGGCCATGCGCTTTATCTCGGGCGTCAGGTCGCCGTAGCGTCCCTTCGCGGCCGAGCGGATGGACGAGGCGAGCGTCATGCCGAATTTGCCGGATTCGGCGACGTCGCGCAAAAACTCGGGCAGCTTGTCCTCCAGCGACCGCACCTTGTGGTAGCGGTGGTTCTCGGAGAAGCCGAACGGCCCGATGAAGGACAGCAGGGCGATGACGAGGAAGTCCATCGTCGTGAGGGTGCCCAGCTCCACCGCGCCGAACTGGATGAGCAGGGCGATGATGAAGTTGGCCATCGACACCACGCCCGCCGTGGCGTAGATCATGACGCGGTAGTTGGTCTTGTTCTCGATGCGCGGGGTGTACATCTCCTCGAGCGAAAGCTCCCGCTGCGGCTTCCAGAAGGCCAGCTCGGCCATGCTACTTCCCCTCCTGGGTCATCGACTGTATCGCCACTATGAACCCGAACTGCGAAAACGGTATCATGAGGAAGACTATCATGTAAAGGAACAGGATGGACGAGCCGGCCGTCTTGCCCACGAGGGCCATCAGCGACATCATCACAATAAGGAAAAGGGGCATCGCCACGACGACCGTCACGAAGCTTTCGGCCAGCATGCCCAGCGTCTCCTGATTCTGCTTGCTCTCGAGCTTGCCCAGCCGCTGGTACTGCTCCGACTTCATGATGAAGTAGGGCTTGAGATGGCCGCCGGAGAGCGTGGTGGTCACGACGCCCTGGAGGAAATCCTGGAACTTGACCGAGGGCGTGCGGGACGCGGCGTCCCTCAAGGACGTGAGCACGTCCTTGCCCAGGAGCTCGATGTCGCGGGTTATCCACTGGGCCTCGTTCTGTATCTCGCCATAGATCTTCTGCTTGGACAGCTCGCTGAATATGACATCGACCGTGACGTCGGCCGAGGCCAGCGTGGAGATGAAGTTCATGGCGTGCGGTATCCGCGTGTCGATGTCCTTGCGCCGGGAGCTGGCGGCGCTCGAGGGCATGTTCATGAGCACGAAGTAGCCTATGAGCGGGATGACGCCGAGGCCGAGGTATATCACCAGAAGTATCGCCGCCGAGAAATGGAGGGCCAGACCCACCGCGCCCAGCGCGATGCCGGCGACGACGGCCACGCCTATCATCACGAACACGGTGAACCAGACATAGGCCAGGTAGTCCTCGACCCGAAATTTCATGTGCGCCTTCGTGAGGTCCAGCTCCAGCTTGGAGCCCTCGCCGACGTCGGAGAAATAGCGCCGGACGAAGGGCGTCATCAGTATGCGTGCGGTCCTCTGGTACGGGGTGAGCGCCTCGTGGTAGGGGACAACGCCCTTGGTGAGCCGGACGGTGTGCGGGATCCGCCCCTTATCCAGGTCGGTCTGCTTGATTATCTTCTTGCGGGTGTAGTCCGAAAGCTCGGTGTCGAAGCGGCCGAACGCCGAGGTCGATTTCTGCCGGTCGTCCTTAGGCGCCATAGAGCTCGCTCCTCACCTTGCGTATGGTCGAGTCGGGGTCCTTGTAATAGCTGGCCACGATGTTGGCCACGTCGATGTAGTTTCTGACGTTGGCCTTGCCCATCCACTCGATTATCTCGACGCGGCGCTTGAACTCCTCCTTCATCTGGGCCGCGGTCATGTTCTTCATGGTCATTATGCGCTCGAAAAGGAAGCTGTGGCCGTTGTAGGTGAAGTTGTCGTCGGCCGAGTTCCAGACGTAGACCGTGTTGGTGATGAGCTCGTTCGTTTCCGGTTCTATGCCGACTATCTCGACGATGTTGCGGATGCGCCGGGCGATGCCCTTTCCGACCTTCACCTGGGCCTGGATGATGACTATATTGAGAGATGAAAGCAAAATGCGAGGCAGGTTGATGGGCGGGTTCTCCAGCCTGTAGACCATGCTTTTCACGGAATCGGCGTGCATGGTGCTGTACACCGTGTGGCCGGTGGCCATGGCCTGGAACATGGTGTAGGTTTCGACGCCGCGGACCTCGCCGACGATGAGGTACTGCGGCCGCTGGCGCAATGCCGCACGGAGCAGCTCGTACATGTCTATTTCGCCTGCGAGCTTCCCGTCGGAGTTGCGGGCGCCGAAGCCGCCGCGGGTGAGGCCGGCTATCCAGTTCTCGTGGGGCAGATTTATCTCGCGGGTGTCCTCGATGGTTATTATCTTCATGGCCGAGGGGATGAACAGAAGTATGGCGTTGAGCGTGGAGGTCTTGCCGCAGGCGGTGCCGCCGCAGATGACGATGGATTCGCCCTGCTCCACCGCCAGCCACAGGTAGGCCAGCATCTCGGCCGACATCGTCTTGACGCGCAGAAGGTCCGGCGGGGTGAACGGGTTGGCCCGGAAGCGCCGTATCGTGAACGACGAGCCGCGCGTCGTCACCTCGCGGGCCAGCGTCGCCTGCAGGCGGGAGCCGTCGGGGATGGTGGCGTCGAGCATGGGCTCCGCGACGGAGATGTGCTTGCCGCAGCGCTGGGCCAGGCCTATCACGAACGAGTCGAGCTCGTGGTCAGAACGGAAGACGATATTTGACCTCATCGATTCGTACTTTTTGTGGTAGATGAAAAGCGGTATGGATGGCCCGTCGCAGGATA
>Ga0315291_10010930_pt1 | contig 11073 bp, 7 predicted proteins | sample YL17G12_20_MG_FD_203070 | JGI IMG/M metagenome (GOLD analysis project Ga0315291, IMG submission 203070) | Sediment microbial communities from Yellowstone Lake, YNP, Wyoming, USA - YL17G12_20 | ecosystem: Environmental > Aquatic > Freshwater > Lake > Sediment | place: USA: Wyoming | collected... | reverse complement strand
TGACCTGGGATGGACAATATCTTTATTTAGCCGCACTATTCGAAGCCCGGATTCACAAGCTGACCACGGATGGTCAATTGGTCCAGACTATTCAGACCCCCCTGGAACAGGTGACCGGCTTAGCCTGGGACGGGACGAGCATCTGGGCTTGTGATCGTCCGGCAAGTTCGTCAAAGAGGAGTTTAGTCAGGTTTGACTCTGACTGGAACGTGGTGGAGACCATAGAGCTTACTTTTCCGGTGAATTTACTGGATGGATTAACCTGGGATGGCCAGAACTTCTTTATCTGCGATTGCTATGATGGTATGATTTACAAGCTGAACCGTCAGGGTGAGCTTTTATGGGCTTTTCCTGGTCCCGGGAGCAATGCTACTGAGTTAGAGTGGGATGGTCAATATCTCTGGGTAGCAGATATCGTGACTGATTATATTTACCAGGTAGATTTAAATCAGTTTCCAGACACTACCAGACTGTATGCTACTCCAAGCAGTCTCAACTTTATGGCGTTTTTTGGCGGACAAAACCTAGGAAGCAAATACCTTACTATAAAAAGCACAGGCAATCCCCTGGATTGGACCTTGTCTATTTCTAAGAGCTGGATAAGTGCAGTTCCGACCTCAGGCACCTCACCCACTGACTTGGAAGTCTCTGTGGATATAACCGATCTTTCTCCAGGACACTATGGGGGTCAGATTAACTTCATCCCCTCTGATCCAGGCATAGATCCGATAAGTGTCCCGGTCAACGTAACTGTGGATGTGGACAAATCGCAATTTTATGAGATTGTCAATTATTTTCAAGCACCAGGCTTCCCTGGCACCTGGGGCATAACCTGGGATGGAACCTATCTCTGGACTACCTCATGTGAATATGAAGGTCGTAATACTATCTATCATATGGATACTCAGGGAAACATCCTTTCCCAGTTCGAGTGGAATGGGGGTATAGTCAGTGGTATGACCTGGGATGGACAATATCTTTATTTAGCTGCACTATTTGAGGCCCGGATTCACAAGCTGACCCCGGATGGACAATTGGTCCAGACTATTCAGACTCCGCTGGAACAGGTGACCGGTTTAGCCTGGGACGGGACGAGCATCTGGGCTTGTGATCGTCCGGCAAGTTCGTCAAAGAGGAGTTTAGTCAGGTTTGACTCTGACTGGAACGTGGTGGAGACCATAGAACTGACTTTCCCTGTAAACCTGCTGGATGGGCTGACCTGGGATGGAGAGAGCTTCTTCATCTGCGATTGCTATAATGGTATGATTTACCAGTTGAATCGGCAGGGTGAGCTTTTGTGGGCATTTCCTGGTCCCGGGAGCAATGCTACTGAGTTAGAGTGGGATGGTCAATACCTCTGGGTATCTGATATCATCAACGACCAGATCTATCAGTTAAGGCTAACAGGTAATCCTCCGGATACTATTCCGATAATCTCAGTATCTCCCTCTTACTTCAACTTCACAGCAGAGATCGGAGGTCAGAATCCTTCGGATCAGATCCTTTCAATTAAAAACGCTGGAGTTGGTGAGTTGAACTGGACAGCAGTGGAGGATGCTGGTTGGCTGAGTATGAATCCAACTTCTAGCACAGCACCTTCCGATGTCACTTTATCAGCAGATATCACCGGATTAGAGGTTGGAGCGTATTCTACCTCCATTATCATAGAATCTCAAAGCGCCTGGAATAGTCCAAAAGCCATTCCAGTAACTTTGAGAGTTAAATCGAATGTCCCGACCATTGCCTTGAGTTCAAAAAGATTCGGCTTCAGCGCAGTTGAAGGTGGAAATAATCCCAATTCCCAGAAGCTTACTATAAGCAATTCCGGCGGAAGTATGCTTAACTGGACTGCCAGCAAGCAGGCATCCTGGCTCAGTTTGAGCGCTTATCAGGGTACAGCTCCATCTGATGTTCAACTGAGTGTGAATATAAACGGATTAAAAGCGAATAGTTATTATGACTACATAGTTATCTCATCCAATGAAGCCAACAATTCACCGGAAAGTATACTGGTGATTTTAGTCATAACCCCTTCAACCCCTTCAAGCGAGGATACGGTGAGAGTAGCTACAGTAGCTGCTCAGCCAGGTACTCAGGCCGTGGTTCCGGTTTACTTTTACAATAGTAAACCCGTGGCAGCAATTGTCGTTCCTTTGAAATACAACAGCTCAGATGTAGTCTGTGATTCGGTTTCATTCGCCGGTTCTCGGGCAGAGTATATAGAGCTGAAGTCCCAGAATATCAATGCCATAGAGAAGACTATCTTGATTGGAATTATTGCTCTGGTGGAGCCGCCTATCCCCCCGGGAAACGGGCTTTTGGTTAATCTGTACTTTAGCGTTAATAAAGATGCTCCACTGCAAACTGTGGAGATTGACACCTGTATGATTCCTCCAGTAAATCAACTGGTTTTCGTGGATGAAAACGCTATGGATATAAAACCTCACTTTATTCAGGGACATATAGTTATCGGAGATATGCTGAATGGGGATCCTAACAATGATCACAAAATCTCTGTTTCTGACGTGGTTTACTTGGTAAGTTATCTGTTTAAAGGAGGAGCACTGCCCCGACAATATTTTTCCGGTGATGTTAATTGTGATAATGTGGTGAACATAGAGGATGCAATCTATTTGATCAATTATTTATTCAAGTCAGGAATACCTCCATTAGGTTGAGAATTTTCATCCGGCTAAATCGAAAAAAGCCCTCATTTTTTGAGGGCTTTTTTTACTGATCCTAGCTTTTTTAGATCTTTTCTCACCTATTTAAAAAAACGTTGTCAGGTTTTTTTATCCAGATTTTTATTTCGGTATGGTCAAAGATTCCCTATTATGGGACGAGTTTCACAACTGGTTATATTATATGAAAGAGAGTAAGATAGGTCAAGGACTTTCCCATTTAGTAAAATAACATTTTTCTGGGGTCCCCAAATGGACGATTTTCGAATTTTTCTTGCAAGTTTAGAAGAGCTGATGCCTGATGCTTCGCTCCTATTAGCCTCTGTGTAAGCTTCGTAGAATCAAAGGATTATACAGTTCCCCGCCTATCCAAACAAGAACTGAGACGCCCATCATTGTGAGAGGTCAAGGGGGCTCTGATTACAAGAGATCAGGGGGAACTACGAACGCCTCTTCAGCATTAAGGTAAAGTAATCCCTTAAGAGATAGGGTAGCCACCATCTGCCACAAAGCCACTCAAGATAACAGGGACACGTAGAAGTTTTTCCCGAGTTTGGAAAGAGGGGTGACACCCGACACTGCGGGGGTCATGGCAAAGACCAAAAAGCCCAGTCACAATATAATGGAAACATTAGTTTAATAGGATAGTGTGAGACCACCTAGCCCCAAGACCCTTGTCGTAATACACAATTTGGAGCAATGAAAAATTAACTTGACCAGTTTCAATTTTTTAGTTGACTTAGCAGAGGGGATTGGCTAAATTAAATATGTTAATCGACTAACATCGTAGATTGGCGTTCTGTAAACGAGCGTTTAAAGAACGATTTTAGAGGGAGAAGGATTTATGTTTTGGGGAGATCTCGGACACGCAAACCTGCTCATTAATTCCTGCCTTTTTTGGAGGTTCTATGGGATGGTACGGGGAGTTCAAAGATGTCCCCTTACTGTGAACAAAATCTCTTTTTGGATTCTTCTGATATCTTCCCCTTTGAAAAGATTATGGTGGACGGAATGCTCAAAAAAAGCTACTGGATAAGGAGGAAGCCATGCCAGGAAAACCAACGAAGTATCAAGAAAGGATGAGAGTCTTGCGTGAGCAAGCAAGAAATGGCAATATGAGAGCCATGGAGGAGATGTACAAAAGATACCACGTAAATGAAATAATGATTAACAATGAACTCGTAAACCTAAAGGAAAAGTTTGCGTGATCTGTGACCAGTTAGTAATGAGGTAAAGAAGCTGGTGGTGGGTGACGGGATTCGAACCATTTGTGAGTCTGTGCCCAACCTTTTCAGTTTAAGTGCATTACGTTTATCCGACAAGACTTATTTATTTCCATTCGACCCGTAATAACCCATAAAAACCTAAGATATTTTTTCTATCATTTCCCTTCTTTTTCTGACTATCTTGAGTAATAATCACTTCACCCTTAGAGGGTCTTAAGAAACCAGCTAAGATCTTCAAAAGAGTAGTTTTACCAGAACCGTTCCTCCCTACAATCCCCAGGGATTTCCCACTTTTTAATTGAAAAATAAACCCCCTCGAAAACTTTTCTATAGCCGAAGCTTTTAGCTAAATCTTTTACCTCTAATGAAATCATATAATTATGCAAGAAAATAGTTAATCCTTTATCGTTTGTCAAGTCTTAATTAAGACTATTCTACTCCTCAATATCTATTCTATTTTAATTTAGGAGAAAATAATAAGTGCATAGTCAGCTACGATAGATGCAATCATATAGGTACACTCTAAAACTATCAGAACATATTCTGCCTTTATACTATAAATTATAGATATATTTTCCTTGACATATCAAGTTAATTAAATAGTATAGTAGATTGTATGCCTCAAATGCGAATTAAATCTCAGAGGAATAGACTCGGTTTCATCGATAGTGAGTGTTTGCCCTGTTCTTTTCAGATCTTTCTAAAAATAAAAACTTTCTAAATCCTAACCCATCTTAAGGAGGTGATGCAATGGAAAGTATTCTCATAAAAAAAACTGGGGGTAAATGTTCACAAAAAAAGTTTAACCCTTAAAGTACTGGAGTATGAAAATGATACTTAGAAAAATATCTTTTCTATCCACTTTAGTTCTCATTTTCGCTTTCACAACTTTGGTTTATGCCCAAATTCCCCAGATGATTAACTATCAGGGGAAGATAACTGACCCTAATGGGGCTCTAATTAATACCACAATCTCAATGACATTCACCATCTATGACGACAGCACCGATGGAACTACCTTATGGACTGAGACTCAACCATCAGTCAAAGTCGAATATGGGATTTTCAGCGTTTTATTAGGGAGTTCAAATCCCATTCCTGATTCAGTTTTTGATGGAAGCGTTAGATATTTAGGTTTAGAAGTTGGCAGTGATTCTGAAATGACTCCGAGAAAGGCAATTGTTAGTGTGGGATATGCTTATAAATCTTTAAAGTCAGATACTGCAGAGTATGCGAAAATTGCCATACCAATTCCTGATAACGACTGGATATACAATATAACTGACAGTGGTGATACTACACTTATGACAGGTGGAAGATGGGGCATTGCCCGATATGGCAATACCCTCTACGGTAATGCTGACTCCACCCATGTTAACCTTGGAGTGGCCTCCACTACAGGAACTGTTGGGATTGATATAAAATACTGTGCAGTTTCAGGTGGGCTGGGTAATACTGCCAGCGGCTCGTATGCAGCCGTAGGAGGTGGATATAGCAACACTGCTGATGATGATTATGCAACTGTAGGAGGTGGAAGAAATAACACTGCCAGCGGTGAGGTTGCAACTGTAGGAGGTGGAGAACTAAATAACGCCAGTTACTGGTATGCAACAGTAGGAGGTGGATACAACAATACTGCCAGCGCGAATATATTTGGTTGTCCAACCGTGGGAGGTGGAAATAACAACACTGCCAGCGAAGGGTTTGCAACTGTGGGGGGAGGTGCTAACAACACCGCCAGCGGGGGTGTAGCCACCGTGAGTGGTGGTGCAAATAACACTGCCAGCGGAGATAATGCAACTGTAAACGGGGGGACTTTGAACATCGCCAGTGGCTGGTATGCAACCGTAGCTGGTGGCCATGATAACACTGTTGACGGCGACTACTCCTTCGCGATCGGGAGACAAGTGAATCTTAATTCAACTGCTGATTACACATTTGCATTCGGTTATAACTTTACCACCTCTTCCTCTCATGCGGTCGTATTTTACGATTCACTAAGTCAGATAAAAGTTGGTATTCAGACTACCAGCCCCACAGCGAGATTGGACGTACAAGGTTCAACCGGATACAACCAGATCAGAATGAGAACTTCTTATACACCTACTGGGACAAATGATACAAATGGAAATGTAGGAGATGTAGCCTGGGATGATGATTACTTTTATGTAAAAACAAGTGCCGGCTGGAAAAGAGTATCATTGGGCACCTGGTAATGAATTATGATGTCTGATCAATTTAGAAGGTCAAGCATGTTCGCAGGACTGCTTGACAAAAAAGCTGGAATAAACCCAGACGCAATAAAAAATAAGCGTAGGGCAAGGCTTCAGCCTTGCAAAGAAACCAGCAAACCTAAAGGTTTGCCCTACGAAAATATCCGTAAGATAGGAGGTGTTAGAAAGTGTATAAATCTATTATCCTTAAATTTATGATGATTTTATTAATAGCTTTTTTTCTTTTTCCCTTTAACTCTTATGCTCAGTCCCGAAGCGAAAACTTCAAGTTATTCACCGATGTTTTAGATGAATTTGGCGGAAGGGCTTCATCTGCTAATTACCTTTTGAGGATTGGTACTGGTGGACAGCCAGGAGTGGTTGGTCTCTCCAAGGGTTCGAGCTTCTATGGCTGGCAGGGATATGTTCATACTGCATCTTTCAGACATGGAGACGATAATGCAGATGGTAAAGTCACTGTCTCAGATGTGGTCTATGAGATAAATTACCTTTTTAAAGGAGGCCCTCCACCCCTCCCACTTGAGACTGGGGATGTGAACTGCGATAATAAACCTACTGTTTCGGATGTAGTTTATTTGATTAACTATCTTTTTAAGGGTGGTCCGCTACCGTGCGACAGGTGAAACGTGTAGATGGAGCCAACGAAAAAAACTCGGGCAGGAGTACAACTCCTGCCCGGGATCAAAACACCTAGCAAATCAATATTATCAGGAGCAAGAGACTCCTGACCTATTTTATTATTTAATAATCTGCCCGATCCTATTCCATCTTACCCGTTGAGGGAAATGGATAATATTGTATATTATGTTCTTTGGGATAGAGAGAAGATCATCCCGGCTTACTGAAGGAGCATTCTGGTCTGGTTCCCAGGAGTAGTGAATAATCATAGCTTTGCCCAATACCAGCTTCCGATCCAGTGGTCCCCAGAACCTGCTGTCGTAGCTATTATCCCGATTATCTCCCATCATAAAAATATGCCCTTTTGGAACAACATATGGTCCAAAATTATCCCGATTACCTATTCCCCCAGGTAAAATACCCTTATCGGTAAATTTAGATGAAAGCGGATGATGGAATTCTTTCCCATTTACATATAGAACCTTGTCCTTGATCAATATTTCATCCCCAGCTAATGCTACACATCTTTTAATATAATTTACCCTCTGGTCCTGAGGATATTTAAAGATCACGATATCACCGGCCTTAGGTTCTCTCAGAGCTGGCAGATGAATGTTAGTAAAGGGTATAGGAAGCCTGGAGCCATAAATAAATTTATTAGCCAGTAAGAAATCTCCAATTAAAAGGGTATCCTCCATTGAGCCAGAAGGGATTTTATAAGCCTCCACCACTGAGGTCTTGATCATCAGGGCTAAGATCAAGGCTATGCCAAAAGACTCAATATATTCCCTCAAGATCGATTTCTTCTTTTTGGGCTTTTCTTTTTGTGATACTGGTCTCATCCTTTCCTCCCGAATATATTTGTCTCTTTATAGATTATACGATTTCACATAGATTCCGTTTCAAGATATTTTTATTCGTTAAACTCTACCTTTTCTCACCTCTTGGGATTTTCTCTGTCGAATAAAATATATGCCCTCTGGTAGACAATCTGCCTTGCTGATAGCACTTTCTTTAAATCAGGATTAGAATATCCATGCCTAAATTTTCGATTTTTAAAGGTGTTAGAAGAAATAAGATCGCATTAAATAGAAACATCTAATGAGCTTTTTAATTTTTAGAATCATCTTCTGTCTCTGAATCAGATTTTTCTTTAGCTTTTAACCTATCATATTCAGCTGGATGTTTTTCTTCTAATTCTTTTTCAGTTATCCTTCCGAAAATCATTCCGAGATTAATTGGATAGCTCTCCGGTTCAAAGAGCATAAAAAACATATGCCAGACTATAATGGCTGAGGTGGCTAAAATCGCTTCATAAAAGTGGACCGCTCTGAATATATTTAAAAGCCCGGTTGGCATAAATTTTAAAAAGAAATTCTCGAACCACATCGGAAATCCGGTTACTGCCATAACTATAGCTCCCCAGATCAATGCCCAGTACTCTGCCTTCTCGATATAAGCATAGCGATCGAATTTAGGTCCGTTCCTGGTCAGACCTAAATGATAATTTATGTTCTGAATTACCTGGAAGATGTCATCGGATGTGGGGAACAAAGCCCTGAGTTGAGCCCTACCTCTTTTGGTTAAAATGATATAACCGAGATGGTACAGGGAAACTAATATGAAAATCACTGCAGCTATTCTATGAAGATCACTTCGGAAATGTGCACCAGCCTCAGATCTAAGCATCCACTTAGCCCACCAGGCATCCGGGAACCTTAAAGCAAATCCGCTTATGACCAGAGTGGTAAAACTTAAAAAGAGTAGCAAATGTTGAATTATTTCACTCAGATTAAAGCGAATTATGGTTCCCTCTTTTGCTTCCCGGTATTTTTCCCTGACCTTTTTGAAAATTATCAGCGCATTGTGTAAAACCATTCCCCCGATAATAAGTATTATCAATAACGCATAAATCCTGCCGACTAAGTATACACCCTTCTCGCTTTTTGGAGATACCGCTAAATGGATTTTCCCTTTAGCGAAATTCTCTCCCGCATTAGGATGACATTTTCCACAGGTTTTAGGGAGATTAGCTGGATTAATGGAGGATTTAGGATCAGTTGAAGGTCTAACATCGTGATAGCCATGACAGCTGGCACAGTTTGCCACCTCATTTCTTCCGGCACGGCTATCCACTCCATGGTAGCTGTCTAAATATTTTGTCACTCTTTTTGTTACTAACCCGTATTTATCCGTGATCACTTCTGCTGAATGGCACCAGGGACATGTAGTTCTGGAGATAGTAGCCGGATAGACCGTAGAGGTCTTGACCCAGGGAGGTTGAATTGAATGTTCGCTGTGGCAGTCAGTACAGACAGGAGCTTCCGGGTTCTTTGCCAGAACTCCCTGGCCATGGACCGATTCGTTGAAAACCTGATAATCACCATAATGACACTTTCCGCAGGTTGATGGAACATTATAACGATAGATTAAAGAAGTAGTATCTGTAGCTTCTTTAAGCGAATGGCTCTCATGACAGTCATTACATACTGCAGCGCTGATTAATCCTTTTTCTCTAATTGCTTTTCCATGGATGCTTTCAGTATAAAGTTTATATGGGTTTTTAATTCGAAAATTATATTTTTTTGCCATACCGGTATCAGCATGACAATCACCACACATTTTTGGAATATTCAGACGATAAGTTAGAGATTTAGGGTCATCCTTTCCCCTTATATTGTGAGAGCCGTGGCAATCCTGACATAAAGGTGAATCTTGTATCCCTTCAAAATATTTTCTGCCATGAAAACTTTCTTTATATTCCAGAAGAGTTGCTTCATGACAATTACCGCATTGAACCTTCTCCGGTTTGACTGAATGAAATTCATCCCTAACCCCTGCATGGCAGTCAATGCAGGTAAAATCTTTGTGAATCGAACTTTTCATTGCAAAGGAGTCAACATATAGTGAAACCTCTTTCCCGGACTCATCTGTTTTTATTAAATCTTTTTCCCCATGGCAGGAAAGACACTCGACCTCTTTTCCCCAGGAAAAGATCGATAAGAGTAAAAGTATTAATACTGAAAGAAAAATTGTTCCCAAGTTTTTCACTAACATCTCCCTTAAGAGCTTATTTATGTGAATAATTTCACATTTCAGTTGGAAAAGATATTATTTCTATCTTATATGTCAAGTATTTTCGATAAAAAATGAGATTTCTCTATCTTAATATGTCATTATAACTCACATATATAATCAGAGCTAATAGAAAGGCCAGTCCGATCTGCTGGACAATAGCTTTCTGTTTAAGAGAAAGAGGTTTCCTTCTTATTTTCTCCATACCTAAGAAGAGGATATGACCTCCATCTAATACCGGAATCGGAAGAATATTAATAATCGACAGATTAACCGAAAGTAATGCTATAAAAGAGAAAAAACTCGCCAGTCCTAATTTCGCAGTCTCCCCGGCGGTTTTGGCAATAAAGATTGGACCACCTACCATTTTCAAGGAAGCTGCACCGGTGAAAAGTCCGACTACGAATTTAACTGACTCGACTGTTATAAAAATAGTCAATCCGACCCCTTCCAAAAATGACTGAAAAATATTCAGGCGAATAATGGTATACGTAGGGCTTACACCTATCTTCCCTACCTCCTTAGGTTTACCATCCTGATCTTCAACCTTTTCTTTAAAAGTAGTTACTTGAGTCTCATAAATCTGATCTCCTCTTCTCCATTTCAAAATCACCGGCTTTTCAACCTCTTTGTAGATAATCTCCGCCATGTCCATGAAATTTTTAACCTCAATCCCATTAACTGAAAGGATCTGGTCTCCGCTTTTAAGACCTGCCTTTTCTGCTGGAGAATCTTTACCTACTAATCCTATGGTGGTTTTATCATAATGCACTATCTCTTTTCCACTGAAAAAGACCACACCCCAGAATACAAAAATAGCCAAGAGAAAATTCATAAGCGGGCCGGCAAAGATTATCAAGCCTCTTTGCCAGGGTGGTTTGCCCATAAATTCATAGGACTCCCATTTATCCTTTTCCTCTTCTGGATTTTCTCCAGCCATCTTCACATAGCCGCCTAACGGTATCCAGGAGATACAATATTCTGTATCACCTATCTTCTTGCCTATCATCTTGGGTGGAAAGCCTAAAGAAAACCTTTCTACCTTAATCCCCATCCTTTTAGCTACAAAGAAATGTCCTAATTCATGCACGAAAACCAAAACCCCTAATACCCCTATGAAGGATATGATATTTATCATCTGATTTTCCTCTGAATAAAATTCAAGCTTTCCTTCCTTGCCCACCTGTCAGCCTCCAATATCTCTTTTAAACTCGGATTCTGCTTTACCTTATGATTTGA
>Ga0315291_10010929_pt1 | contig 11073 bp, 6 predicted proteins | sample YL17G12_20_MG_FD_203070 | JGI IMG/M metagenome (GOLD analysis project Ga0315291, IMG submission 203070) | Sediment microbial communities from Yellowstone Lake, YNP, Wyoming, USA - YL17G12_20 | ecosystem: Environmental > Aquatic > Freshwater > Lake > Sediment | place: USA: Wyoming | collected... | reverse complement strand
GAACATGCGGCCGCGGGACGACTGGAAGACGACCTTCTGGCCGTCGCGGGACCAGCCGACTGCCGTATCCTCGGCGCTGTTGTAAGTGAGGCGACGGGGCGCGCCGCCCGTGGCCTGCACCACGAACACGTCGTAATTGCCGTAGCGCTTCGACGAGAACGCGATCCAATGGCCGTCGGGCGAGAGCCGCGGATAGACGTCGCGGGCCCGGTTATCGGTGATCCGAACGGGGCTCGACCCGTCTTCGTTCACCACCCAGATGTCGCCCAGGTAGCTGAAGGCGATTTTCCCACTCTGGTAGCTGGGATGGCGCGCCAGCTTGATTTCGCCGGCGCTTGCGAGCGGGGCCAATAGAAACAGCACGAAAACCAGCAGGCAGAAACGACGGCGCATAGCAGACCTCGATGTGGGAATTTGCGGGAACAATTCAACCACAATCAAACCCAGACAGCAAGAGCGGAGTAGCGCGGGCGGTGGGCATATCAAGCGGCGGAATCGGCTGGTGCAGTGTCCCGCAGATGGCTTTACAACGCGGGCAATTGCGGATTTCGGATTTCGGATTGCGGATTTCAACCACTTGCTTGAAATCCGCAGAACTGTTCTTCAAATGGATCAAACAGCACCTGCGAATCAAGGCGTTTTACGGCACCAGCGAGAACGCCGTGAAGACCCAGATCTGGATTGCCGTTTCGATTTATGTACTCGTTGCCATCGTTCGGAAGCGTCTCGGCCTGGAGGCGAGCCTTTACCAAATTCTACAGATTCTCAGTATTACGCTTTTTGAAAAGGTGCCCATTTTGCAGGCCCTGGAAGCATCTGACTATCAGGACGATTTAGTCGCAGACACTGCTGTCCGGTTAACGCCTGGCCCACCGTTCGGAAATCATTGTGTCGCTTGGAGTTGCTTCTCACTTTGTCTTTGAACGATTGAAGAATCGGAAATTGTGCCGGCATTGATTCTAAAGATGTTTGGCTTGTGCCAGGCCGCGAAAGGGGCCGGATTTCTGCACATTTCTGCAGTTCCGGAAAGTACCGCCTACCTACTCGCAGGCCCATTTTACGCGGGTTCCGTTGTACAGGGTCCAAAGTCAGTTCAGTCGAAGTCGGCAAGCGCTTCAATCGACGGTGCTTATAACCGGACAGCAGTGAGTCGCAGATTGCAACCAGTTGATTCTGTTCGACTTCTAACGGGACAGTAGTGGAATTTCATGATCGAGACGCCCTGGGCCGACGAGTTGGATTTCTTGCTTGACACGGCTGTCGGAACCGAGGTATAAAGTTTCTTTGCTAAGCAAGAATCGCCTACCACTGGGTACCTTGGGTGTCTGGAGATCGTCAACTAAACTCGCCTAAGGAGGTTCCCAATGCGGACAATTCCAAGAAGCCTTTCTTTCTCGCTTGTCCTTGTTTTCCTCTTGTGCGTTCCCGCGCTGTCCCAAGAGAACATGCAACTGCTCGCCCCGAACACGGGCTGGACCCTCGCTGGGCAGCATCTCTACTGGACAACCGACGGAGGCGGTACCTGGAGGGATGTCACGCCGCCCCTGCCCTTTCGAGGTGCCCGCCTCAGTTCCGTATTCTTCAGAAACAGCTCGAATGGATGGGTGCTGCTTTCGGGCGAGGTTCCCGGGTCACCCGACCCGCGCTTCGATCTGGCAACGACGAACAATGGCGGACAAACGTGGTCGTTGGCTCAGGTAGACCTGTCGAGCTTCCAGATAAGGCCCGGCATACTTGCTCCGGGCGGTTCAGTCTATTTTATTGACTCCCTCCACGGCTGGTTGAACCTGAGCGTGACCAGCAGTTCCAATTTCCGCTCGGGATTGATGTTCAAGACGGACGACGGCGGCAACACTTGGAAACGCCCCCGGCAGGATCCCGAGATCGCGGGACACATGTTCTTTCTGACGCCCGAGATAGGTTGGCTGGCTGGCGGGCCCGGCGGTGAACGTTTGTATGTCACTCGGGACGGCGGAGGCAGTTGGCAGCAGGTGTCGTTGAATGCCCCGCCCCAGTTGAATGCCCCGGTTTACGCGGCAATTTACGGGCTCCCGCAATTTCAGGACGACAAGCGCGCTTTCTTGCCAGTGAGCTATTACGGAGGCCCGGAGGAATTGCCTGCCGCTCTGGCGGTATTCGAGACTGCCGACGGAGGCCTCACGTGGCAGCTCGACACGTTCGCGCCCGGGTTCCAGGCATATGGGGTCGGCGTCATGGTGCCGTCGGCTGTGGTGGACGGCGCACTTGTAACCGCTAGCCTATCCGCCCGCAGCCTCACGCTTGCGGTCACCTCATTACGCGCAGGGGCCGGCGCCACCCGCCAGGTGACCAGTACGCTGCGGGAGGGGATCAGGCTCTTTCCGCCGGTTTCCGAGTTGAGCTTTATTAGCCTTACTGAAGGCTGGCTCCGAGAGGCCGCGTTGCTCGCTACCTCCGACGGCGGAACCACCTGGACCGATATCTCGCCCCTCCGCGGAAAGGGGCCGCGGCTTCCCGACGCGCCGCAGCCTCACGCTCCTGGGGCTGCCCAGGAGAGCACAGGCTTTGCGCTTGCCCCGTCCGGCGCTGCAGGTGGCCCCACTTACCCGAACTATGCAAGCCTCCACATGGGATTTGACCAGTGCCAGGCGGGCACGAGCGGGAAGATGCAGACGTGGTGGACGTATAGCCCCTACTTCGACACCAACGTGTATATCGGCGGCGTCAACCGTGGCTGCTCACAACCTAATTTGAGCTCGACCTGGGTCAGGAAAGTCACAGGACAGGGTTGGGGGCTCATCCCAACGTGGGTGGGACCGCAGGCCCCGTGCTCGGACAGGCCCTTTGGCAATCAATTCAGCTCGACGCCGAGCGTGGCGGCGACGCAAGCGGTGTCGGAAGCCAATAGCGCAGCGAGCGCGGCTTCGAAACTAGGCCTTCGTCAAACCATCATCTATTACGATATGGAGAGCTACACCGCCTCCCAATGCGGCGATGCGGTAAATGCATTCGTCGATGCGTGGGTCAGCCGATTGCGGTCGAACGGCTACCTTGCTGGCGTCTACGGGAACACAGGGGATGCCGGCGATTGGTGGAGCCTAGCGAACCGGCCCGACGACGTCTGGATTGCGAGATACGACAGCAGGGCTACGATCTGGGGGCTTTCCCATGACCTGCCTTCATCAGCCCATAACATAGACGATACGATGTGGACGAACAACCAGAGAATCCACCAATACTACGCGGGCCCAAGCAGTGTTGGGCTCACCCAGATTTTCGGGGGCGTCTCCTTCACCATCGACCAGAACATCGAGGCTGCCACGGTAACCGGTGGACGTGGGACCAAGAGCTTCCTCAACTTCAGTTTCACAACCGTGGAGGGTCCCACGTATTGGCAGGCGACCGGGGTCGATGACATGGGTGGGGACCTCACGGCCTCGGCGGACCAGATCGTGGGTCCTCCTGGGTTCCTCGTTACAGCCGGCATTCTTTTCAACCCTATAGGCTGCCCTGGCGGGACAGTTCCGCTCGGGACGCAGATGGGGATCAACAACCGTGGTGTGATCGTCGGGAGCTGCCGCAGTGACGTGGACGGTTCCTACAGTGGCTTCATATACAGCGGCGGCACCTCAACGACGTTCAGCTTCCCCGGATTGGTTGTGGGCACGTGGGCGAACGGCATAAATGACGCCGGCCAGATCGTCGGGTCGTACAAAGATTCCCTCGCCTGTGTTCACGGCTACGTGTACAACTACGGTGGGGACGGCAGTTTCTTCTCGTTCGACTTCCCAGGGATGGGGGGGGCCCCCAATTACGTGACCTACCTAACCGGAATCAACGGTCAGGGCCAGGTCGTCGGCTACCATAGCGTTTACGGCTGGCCAGACTTCGGCTATGAGGGTTTCCTTTGGAACCGTTCGAGCGATGGCAGTCTTGTCCGGATCAACTACCCCGGATACCCGGATACGTACTTGTTGGGGGTGAACGCCAACGGCCAGATTGTAGGTCAGGGCGGCAGCAACTTCCTCTGGTCAAATGGCATCTCCACCCCGTTCCCCTCACCCCCGGGCTCCTACATGTCATGGCCGGTCGGCATAAACAATTACGGCCGCGTAGTCGGCTTCTGGACTGCCGACATGAACTCAACCCACACTCAGGGCTTCCGGGCCGTCCCAACGCCTTAGAGAGGACCGGGAAGTGGTGGAAATGGGGGAGAATAGGCAAATGGGAAACCGGGGAGGGGAGGCCCTGGGCCAAACGGGGACATTCATGATAAGTAATCGAAAGCGATCATCCGTTCCTCTCCAGCCACTCGTGCATCTTCTCGCGATTGGAAACATCTAGGCCCGGTGGTGGCCCGCCAGGCAGGGTAACCCAGCGAATCGGCCGTCGCTTGCGCTGTCTGCTCCCTGTCTTTTCCTCAAGCTCGCGGCGCAGGCTGCGCTCCATCACTTCGCGAAGCGTGGTCCGGGTTTCCGCCGCCCGTTTTTTCGCCGCGATCAGAAGGTCGTCCGGTAATTCAATCGTGGTTTTCATGCTTGCCGTCTTCCGGGTTTACCGTAGCTGCCAGGCGCCAAAACGTTAGTATCGAAAGCGATCATCCGTTGGCTTCCAACCATTCGTGCATCTTCTCGCGGTCAGAAATGTCAAGGCCGGGCGGAAGGCCACCTTTGCTGGTCACCCAGCGAATCTTCCGGCGCTTGCGGGGTTTTTCGTTCTGTTCCGTTTGCAGCTCGCGGCGCAGGCTGCGCTCCACCAGTTCGCGAAGCGTGGTCCGCGTTTCGGCCGCTCGTTTTTTGGCCGCGATCAGAAGGTCCTCCGGTAGGTCAACGGTGGTCTTCACAGGCCCATATTGCCATATCCCCATATTTATGGGCGCGGTCTCAAGGTTTTCGCGAAGAAGGCGCGAACTGCCGGCATCAGGTTGGCGTCCTGCTGGAAGCCCTGGCCGTGCCCGCCGCCCTTCACCGTGTACAAACTCACCGGCACGCCGGCTTTCTCCAGCGCATCCCGAAGCAGCTCGCTTTGGTGGTGGGGGACCAGCGGATCCGCGTCGCCGTGGACGATCAGGAACGGCGGCGCGTCCTTCCGGATATAGGTGATGGGATTGGCCCGGGCCACCTTCTCCTTGTTCTCCTGGATCGGCCCGCCGACCAACCTCGCTTCGGGCGAGCCCGGGCTGTCGTGGGCCAGCGCGGCGCCGGGCACGCGGTGCGCGTCCATCTGCAGGAAATCGGTCGGCCCGTAAAAATCGCATACGGCCTGCACCCGGCTGGACACTTGCAGGTTCTCCCCGACATCGAACTCCTTCACGCCGCCGGTGGTGCCCAGCATGGCCACCAGGTGCCCGCCCGCCGACGCGCCCCAGACTCCGAACCGGTTGGGGTCGATGCGGTATTTCCTGGCGTTGGCCCGCAGCCAGCGCACCGCCGCCTTGCAGTCCTCGATCTGCGCCGGAAACAGGGCGTGGCCGCTCAGGCGGTAGTTGATGCTGGCCAGCGCGTACCCCTCGCGCAGAAACGGCAAACCGGTCGGCCGTTCCTTGCTGCCGTTCTGCCAGCCGCCGCCGTGAATCCAGATGATCAGCGGCAGGTTGTCTCCCTCGGCCGGCAGGTAAAGGTCGAGCACGTGCCGCTCGTGCGCGTTCTTGGTCACGTACGCCAGGTCGCGGTGGACTACGGTCCCTTTCGGAAGCTGCGGCGCGGGCGGTTGCTGGGCGAACGCCGCCAGAGCCATCAACAAAGCGAGCAACAATGTCAGGCGCCTGAAAGCCATGGGGGAATTGAACCACAAAGGCACAAAGACACCAAGGCCGTTTCTCTTTGTGTTTCTTTGTGCCTTGGTGCCTTTGTGGTGAATCACCTACCGCGCAGTTCTTTGACGACGGCGTCGGCGCCGTAGATTTTCTCCAGCGCTTCGATGATGCCGGCCGAATGAACCGAGACGGCGCGGGCGATCTCGTCGGTAAACAGAAAGCGGTTGGGAAGCCCCTGGATATTGCTGTCGAAGATGATGCCCACCAGCTCGCCCGCCTTGTTCACCACCGGGCTGCCGGAGTTGCCGCCGATGATGTCGTTGGTGGAGGCGAAATTCAGCGGCACCGAAAGATTCAGCTTGGCCTTGTTAGCCAAATAGCGGTCCGGCAGCTTGTAGGGGTCCTTGCCGGTGGCGTGCTTGTACATGCCATCGAAGGTGGTGGTATAGGGAATCTTTTTGCCGCTTTCGACGTAGCCCTTCACGGCGCCGTAACTGAGGCGCAACGTCCCGGTGGCCTCCGGGTAGAGGGAGGTTCCTCGGAGCGCGAACAAGGCTTGGGCCAGCAGCGAGCCGTTCTTGCGCTCCAGGGCCTCCACTTCGTCCTCGTAGCGCTTGTTCAGTGTCCGGGCCTCACTATCGACCAGTTTGGCCAGGCGGATCATGGCGTCATCGGACTTGTCGATGGCGGCTTGGCCGCCGTCGGCCAGCCGGCGCCGCTCCTTTACGTCGGCCAGCTTGCTTCCGGTCACGTACCGCCGGGCGGCCTGCTCCGGGGTTTGTCCGGCCAGCGCCTGCTTCATCAAGGGGCTGCCGGCGCCCAGCGTCTGCTGCAACTCCGAAAGGATCTGGCCGAGCATCAAGATTTCGCGCGATTCGTAAATGGGGGCCGATGAGTAAAGCTGTTGCAGCAGCGATTCCAGGGCGCTCTCGCGATACTCGCGCAGGCGCTTCTCGTTGGGCTTAGCCTTCTCGGCCGGCAGGCGCACCAGGCGCCGCGCGATCTGGAACAGGCGCGACTGCGGCAGCCCGATGGCGCCGTCCAGCAACTGGTGTTGATGGTAAAAGGAGGCATAGGCGCGCTGGGCGCCGGCCAGCGCCTCCCAGACGCCGCCGTACTGTTTCTGCTTGTTGGGATCGGCGGCCACCTGCGCCTGCAGGTCTTTCTCCATGGCCGCGCGCCGGGCCATCAGCTTCTTGTCCAGCAACCCGGACTGGTAGCCGATGGTCCCCTTCTGCGAGTTCTCGTAACCGAAGATGATGTCGCGGGCGATGCGCGCCTGCTCGGCATTCGTGCGGGAATAGGCGAACAGTTTCGCCAGCCGCTCTTTGTATATTTTCAGCCGCGCCGGATAGGCCACGTCACGCAGGAACTCCAGTTGCGACATGGTCAGGTTGCGCCCGGTCGAGCCGGGATGGCCGCTGACGAACACCAGCTCGCCGTCCCGCGGGCCGGCCGCGCTCCACTTCAGATAGTGCTCCACCGGCGCCGGCTTGTTGTTCTCGTAGACGCGGAAGAAGGTGATGTCCAGGTCGTACCGCGGATAGGTGAAATTGTCGGGGTCGCCGCCGAAGAAGGCGATGGAAGCCTCGGGGGCGAACACCAGGCGCACGTCGGTGTACTTCTTGTAGCGATAGAGGTTGAAGGCGCCGCCTTCGTACAACACGACGACGTCGCAGCGCAGCCCGGTCTTGTCCCGGCATTCCTTCTCGAGGCGCGCGGTGGCGGCGCGCTGGGCGGCGTTGCGCGCCGCTGCGTCCATGTCCGGCTTTACCCCGGCGTTCACTTCGCCGGTCACGTCGGCGATCCCCGTCAGGACGTTGAGCTCCATTTGCGGGCAGCGCAGCTCTTTGTCCTGCGCCGGCGCGTAGTAGCCCGTTTCATTGAGGTTGCGCTCTGCCGTGCCCAAGTCCTGGATGCAGCGCTCGCCGACGTGGTGGTTCGTCATCACCAGCCCGTTGGGGCTGACGAAACTGCCCGAGGCCCCGCCAAAACGCACCGAGCTGAGCCGCAGGTGCTCCATCCAGGCGTCGGACGGCGTAAACCCGTAGGCCTTCTGCACTTTTTCGGTGGGGAAGTTGTTGTAGGTCCACATGCCCTCGTCGGCGAACGCCCCGACACCGGGGAGCAGTAGCACGACCACGAACACAACAATGCGCGGTGCAATCATGACCAACCTCCGATGACGAATTCTACGTGTCTTGGTGACTTGGTGGTTCATTCCACCCGCGGAACGAAACAGGATACCTCAGCCGGGCAGGATACGGCGCCGGATTCGATCTGGAAAACGGAATGAGCGATGGCGAAGCGCTCGCGAAGGACCTGCTGGCCGGCGGCGAGCAACTGCTCGCGGTTGACAGGCTCATCGACCACCAGATGGCAACTGAGGACCACGGCGTCCTGGCCCACAGACCAGACGTGCAGATCGTGCACCCGGCAGACGGACGGGATCTCCAGCAGCGCCCGCTCGACCTCCGCCACGGAAAGGTGCGGCGGCACCGACAGCATCAGCAGCGAGCTGCTGTGCCGCAGCAACTCCCAGCCGCTGGTCAGCAGCAGCACGGAGACCACGATGCTGGCGATGGGATCGAGCACGGTGGTCCCCAGCAGAAAGATGCCGGCGGCGGCCACCAGCGCGGCCAGCGACCCCAGGATGTCGCCGACGATGTGCAGGAAAGCGCCGCGCAGGTTGATGCTGGTGGACTGGCCGCGGTACAGGAGCGCCGCCGCCGCGACGTTTCCCGCCAGGCCGGCCAGCGTGGCGGCCAGCATCAGGTCCCCGCGCACCGGCTGGGGTGAGCGCAGGCGCAACAGCGCCTCCCAAACGATCCATACCGAGAGCGCCATGACGGTCAGCGCGTTCAGGAAGGCGGCGATGGTCTCGGCATGGCGATAGCCGTAGGTTTTGCGGGGCGTCGCCGGGCGCTCGGCCAGCCGCATGGCAAACAGGCTCAGCCCCAGCGACGCCAGGTCCACCAGCACGTGTCCCGCATCGGCCAGCAACGCCAGGCTGTTGGAAAGCAGCGCGCCGGCCACCTCGGCAATCAACACCAGGAAAGAAATGCCGGCGGCGGCCAGTAACCGGCGCCGGTTCCGCGCCCGGGGGTCGAGATGCGCGTGCCCATGGTCCTGGTGCTCCATCTGTTTTCATTTCATCATAAAACCTTTGGAATGGGACGCAGATGAACGCAGATAAACGCAGATCAAGTGCTAGGACGCCCGTGCCGACGCCGTTCCGCGAAGCAAATCTGCGTGCCCGCCGCGGCGGGCGTTTATCTGCGTCCCGTTCTGCCTGTTGCGGCGGCAGGCGGGCTGTGCTTTGATAGCGGTCATGAGTATGCGGCTGATAGGTGTGTTGTTCTGCCTGGCGGCCTGCTTGCCGGCGGGCGAAATACCCAAGGCGGCCTGGAGCCGGGTGATCGGCCAGCCGTTCGAAGGAGCCATGCGGGGCGGGGAAAAGCTGGACGACGGCTACTTCCAAGGCCTGCCGGTCGGGGGCCTTGGCGCGGGTAGTATCGGCCGCACCTACCGCGGCGATTTTGCCCGCTGGCACCTGGACGTCGGTGAGCACGCCTACCGGACCGCACCCGCCAACCAGTTCGCAGTGTTTGTGCAGCCCGAAGGCGGGCCGGCCGCCGCCCGCGTTCTTTCGGCGTGGAAACCCGAGGATGGCTCGCTTTCCGCGTGGGGGTGGGATGCGTCCGTGCGGCCCGGCAACCGCTACCACGCGCTTTTCCCGAAAGCCTGGTACGTGTACGAAGACACCGGCCTGCCAGGATTGACGCTGACCTGCGAGCAGTTTTCCCCCTTCTTGCCGCACAACTACCGGGAGCCGAGTTACCCGCTCGGCATTTTCCGCTGGACCGCGGTCAACCGCACAGCCAAGCCGATGACGGTGTCGCTGCTGTTCAGTTGGGAGAACATGCTGGGCTGGTTCGCCAACGCCGCCAAGAGCGCCGATCCGTTCGACGACGGGCCGAGCTACGAGATGCGCTGGGGAGCGAGCGAGGGCAACCACGCCGTTTTTCACAGCGACGGCGTCATGCGCGGGCTGGTGCTGGGCCGTGGCCAGGGCCCGGTCACCGAAGAGTGGGATGGGGAGTTCGCGCTGGCGGCGGAGGCGGCGCGCGGCGCGGAAGTTACTTACCTAGCCCGCTTCGATCCGGCCGGAGATGGCGCGGAGGTGTGGAAGCCGTTTGCTGCCACGGGCCGCCTGCCCGACACCGCCGATCCGCGCCCGGCGCGCAAAGGCCAGCGTGTCGCCGCGGCGCTGGCCGTGCGCTTCACCCTGGCGCCCGGCGGCGCCCGCACCGTCCCCATCGTGCTGGCCTGGGACCTGCCCATCATGGAGTTCGGGCCGGGCGTCAAGTGGTACAAGCGCTATACCGCTTTCTTCGGTGCTACCGGACACAATGCCTGGAAAATCGCCCGGGAGGGGCTTCAGAATCACGCCCGCTGGTCCGCTCAGATCGACGCCTGGATGCGCCCCTACCTGGAAGACCGGCGCACACCGGACTGGTACAAGACCGCCCTGTTCAACGAACTTTACTACTTACTGGATTCCGGGATGGCGTGGGAGAACGGGCAGCCCGGCAAGCCCGGCGGCACCGATTATCCGCCGTTGGGCCGTTTCTCTTACCTGGAATGCCCGGAATACCGCTTCTACTCCACGCTGGACGTGAACATTTACGGCTCGTTCGCCGTGCTGCACCTGTTTCCCGAGCTGGACAAGCAGGAGGCGAAACTGTTCGCCGACGCGGTGGCGCTCGAAGACACGTCGAAGCACCCCATCGGCTGGACCGAGGGCAAGCTCTGGAGCCCGCGCAAACTGCGCGGCGCGACGCCGATGGACCTGGGCGTGCCGTTCGAGGATCCCTGGCGCCGCACCAACTTCTACACCTGGCAGGATCCGAACACGCTCAAGGATGAATCCTCCGGCCTGGCTCTGAAAATCTGGCGCGACTACGTGTGGACCGGCAGGAAGGACACCGTGTTTCTGCACCACGTCTGGCAGCCGCTGCGCCAGACCCTGGACTACATGAAGCAGTTCGACAAGGATGGCGACGGCATTCCCGAAAACGACGGGACCCCCGACCAGACCTACGACAGTTGGACGATGACCGGAACCAGTGCTTACATCAGTTCGCTCTGGATCGCTTCGTTGGAAGCGGCGGCCGCCATCGGCGACGCGGTGGGCGAGCGGGCGGCCGCCTCCGAATACCGCCAACTGGCCGGCCGCGCCCGCGCCGCCTTGGAGCAGAAGTTGTGGAACGGTGAGTACTACGATTTCGATACTGCCAGCAAGGACCGCAAGGCCATCATGGCCGATCAACTGTTTG